>Ga0307372_10003614_pt1 | contig 24494 bp, 16 predicted proteins | sample OX1MG_FD_202533 | JGI IMG/M metagenome (GOLD analysis project Ga0307372, IMG submission 202533) | Soil microbial communities from Risofladan, Vaasa, Finland - OX-1 | ecosystem: Environmental > Terrestrial > Soil > Coastal area > Acid sulfate soil | place: Finland: Risofladan, Vaasa | collected...
CGCGGGTGCACGGGGGCCGGCTGGCCCGCTGGGGGCTGCGGTCGTCGCTGCGCCGTTTCGCCCGCCTGCTCTTACCCCGCTGACACCGCAGGACGCCGGGCCCCCCCCCCCCCCCCCCGGGGGGGGGGGCCCGGGCGGGCCGGGCCGAGTGACACGTGGTTTGAGCGGCCGCGTAGGTAGAACGCCAGCGTCAGCAACCGCCGGGCAAACCGGCGGCATGGCCTCCGCCAAATCGAACGTTCGGAAGCATCTCTCATCCCTCATCTCTCATCCCTCCCTGCGATCGACAAGCTTCAACAGCAACGGCAGAATCACCAAGTTGCCGACCAGCCCGCCCAACATCGTCAAACCGACCAGCACACCGAAATAAATCGTCGGCACAAAGCGGCTCAGCGCCAGCGCACTAAAGCCGACAATCAAAGCCAGCGTCGAAAAGACCATCGCCCGGCCGACGCTTTGATGCACGGCGTGCAAAGCCTCGCCGGTGGTCAGGCCGGCGGCGCGGTGCCGTCGGTAGGCGGTGATGTAGTGAATCGAAGAATCGACCGCCAGGCCCATCGAAACGCTGGCGATCATCGCCGCGCCCATGTTGATCCGTAGCCGCAGCCAACCCATCAGCCCCGTCACGATCAAGATCGGCAAGGCGTTCGGCACCAACGTGATCAGCGCCACCGGCAGGCTGCGAAACGCCACCAGCATCATCAGGAAGATCGCCGCCGAAGCCACGCCGAACGTGAGCCATTGGTCGCGCGTGGTGCTTTCGATCAGCCGCGTGAGCAATACGAACGACCCGGTCACCTCGGCCTCGGGAAACACCTCGCGGCTGATGCGAGCGACCTGCTCCACCAGCGCCTGCTTTTGCCGCGACGGCTGGCGCTCTTTTGCCCGCAGCATGATCCGCAGGTAAAGGCGGTTGCCGTCTTGGGGATCGTGTCCGTAAAGCGCCTGAACGATCGGCAATCGGTCGGCCGCCGCGGCGAGCATCGTTTCGAGCTTCGCTTGGGCGAAAATGCGTCGCAGCGGCAACAGATCGAGCGCGTCGATGGCGCTGAGCACTTTGGTCAGGCCCGGCTCCGGCACGCCCGCCGCATTCACGAACCGCACTTCACTGCGCAGCCGTTGTTCGAGCGTGCTGACGTTGTCCATGAACTGGTCGATGTTCTCCGCCGGGGCCGGCACGATGACGTCCCATACACCGGCCCCGCCCAAACGCGACTCGACAAACTCGTAAGATCGAACAATCGGACTCGATTGCCGGAAGTTCTTGGTGAAGTCGGTTTCGACTTCCAAGTGTACGATGCCCAAGCAGCAGAACGCGGATACCGACGCGATGGCCGCCGTCAGCACGAGCGGCCGACGCTCGATCGACGCGGCAAGGTGGCGCAGGCCGAACTCGAGGCCGTGCTCGCCCCAGGCCCGCCGCGGATCGGAGTCGAAGCGGCCGGCCAGCGACAAGCCGGGCACGACCACGGCGATGCTCACCAGCGCCAACAGGGATCCGACGAGCATCATCAGACCGAAATCGTGTACCGGCCCGACGCGGGACACCATGAGAGCGCCGAAGCCCGCCGCGTCGGTGGCGCAGGCCCAGCAGATGGGCACCCACAGCCGATCGACGGCCAGTTCGAGCGCCTGCCGCGGCGAAAGGCCCTCGGCCCGAAACTCGCGAAAGCTGACCACCAGGTGCAGCACCGTGGCCACGCCGATCACCGTGATGATGGCCCACAGCATCGAGCTGACCAGGCTCAGGTGGAGATGGCTGGCGACCAGCGTAGCCTGCGTCCATACGAGCGTGCTGCCCACGACGGCCATGGGCACGACCACCCATCGCAGGCTGCGGAAGCAAATCACGATGGTCAACATCAAGAGCACCGTCGAGACGCCACCCAGCAAGCGGCCGTCGTCTTCGAGAAAGCGGAAGCCATCGACCACCATCACCGGCTCGCCGGTCAACACACCGCCGGCCGCGTGCGCCTCGGTCCGCCGCCGCAACTCGTCGACGGTCTGTGCCCGTGGCACTTTGGCCTCGTGCTCCGGCACCAGCACGCAGACGATGCCGGCCGTCTGATGGTCGGAACCGACCGTGTACCCTTCGCTTAATTCCAGCAGCCGCGACCTGAACGGCGCAAGGAGGGGTGACGTAAAGAACTGCTCGACGGTTGAAAGGCTGAACGTTTGCCTGACGCCGGGCACCGCGGCCAGATCGTTGGTGATCTGTTCCAGCCGCGCCAGGCCGCCGGTGGTCAGCAGGTCGGGATCGACGTAGGCGGCCAGGGCCACTTCGTCGCCGCCGAAGGTGCGCTTCAGCTTGCGAAACGGGGTCAACACCGGATCATCCGGAGCAAACATGTTTTCGATCGAGCGGTCGAACGCCAGCCGCTGGGCGGGAAAGTAACCGGCGAACGTGGCCCCGATGGCTGCCAGCAGCAGTGGCACGCGGTAACGGACAAGAATATGCGAAAGGGAATGAACCATCAGGCCAGTTTCGGAGCCGGCAAATCACAGGCGGCGGTCACGTGCGAACACCGCAATTGTATCGGCAAACGGAGCCGCTCATAATGGCCACGATGTCTTGGCTTCGTCGTCACTTTCCTGCTGACCTTTGTTGGTTCTTGACGCTCGTCGTGATCGTCCGCGGCGGCGTGCTTGTCGCGCGATGCAGCCAATTGTCGGCAGACCCGGACGGTTATCGTGTACTGGCCCGCAACGTCGTCGAGCATGGCACGCTGGGGCGAGAGCGGCAACCAACCGCCTACCGGCCGCCGCTCTATCCGCTGCTCTTGACGATCTGCGAAGCCGGGCCCTGGAACTCGCAAGCCGCGATCGCTGCGCTCCACTTCGTGCTGGGCCTGGCGACCGTCTGCCTTACGGTCCACCTGGCACGCCGTTGGCAACTCGCGGAATTTTCGTATTTGGCCGGCGGCCTCGTGGCGTGCGATCCGGTCCTGCTCCATCAATCGACGTTCGTGATGACCGAGACCTTGGCGGCCTTTTTGGCCACTCTGTCGCTGGCAGCCGTCAGTGCGGCCGCTCAGGCAACCGGCCGCCGGCGCGTCGTTCTCACGGCGCTTGCCGGGGCCAGCTTTGGCCTAGCGGCGTTATGTCGCCCGACGTTCGTGGCATCGCTCGCCTTCGTGGCCGTCGCTCTGGCGTGGACGTTGCGAGGTGTGCGAGAGCGCCTTACGTGTCTGGCAACGATGCTGCTGGCGGCGGCGCTCGTGGTGGCGCCGTGGGCAGTGCGGAACGATCTTCGTTTCAACAAGCCGATCGTCACCACGACGCACGGCGGCTACACGCTGCTGTTGGGGAATAACGCCGACTACTACGATTTCCTGCGCACCGCCCCCTGGCGCGCGGTGTGGCACGCCGACCGGCTGAACGAACGGCTGCACGAGTCGCGCCTCGGCGACGAAGTAGCCGAGGACCGCCGCGAGTACGAGTTGGCTTGGCACACCATCCGCGAGCAGCCAGCCATGTTCGTGTATGCCTCGCTGTTGCGCCTCGGCGCGCTGTGGGGAGTGCTGCCCCACGCCACGAGCGACGCGGAAACGGCCATCGCACGCATGACGAGGTATGCAGCCGCCGTTTGGTATCTGGCTGTTTTCTTTTTGGCTGTCGTCGCGACCGCCAGTGGCACAGAGCGGATGACGGCTTCGCCCTGGTTGTTTGCGGCGGCACTCGCGGCCAGTTTCACTCTGGTCCATCTCGCCTATTGGACCGATCTGCGGATGCGCGCGCCGCTGATGCCGGCCATCGCCCTGCTCGCCGCGGCGGGAGCGAAGAGAGCGTTTTTCGGAATGGGGCGGGCTCGGTCAGCCGCTGATTGACGGACCGCAACCAACGGTGGCTGGGGCAGAGCTTGGCCACGTGCAGCCATGATCCGCAAACCGTCGTTGCGGCCAAGCGATGCCCCGGTCTGGCGCGCCGGGGCATCGCCTGGCCATCAAGCTTCATCGCACGATCCAGATCCTATCGGCCAGGCGCTGCCCCAGCCACCACCTCAGACCGCCTGGGAAGGCCACCCCACGTCAAGGACGCCAAGTGCTCTGTAACGCTAACCCGTGATTGCCAACGGACTTCTGTTTCATCAACCTACCTTGACCAGTCGGGCAAATCGCCCCTATAATCCCGCCGGCCCTAGGGCTGTCATTTCATCTAACCTCTTCCACCATTTCACGTTGTGTTGTACGCGACGGCGGCCGTCTACTCGGCGCGGCGCGCGTATAAGGATGCCCATCCGCTGACAGGTCCTCGTGCGACACTCTCGCTCGCTGTTAGGCGCGCGCGCTGGCCGCTGCGCGACGCAACGCTCGCGCTGCGCGTGTGTTTGTTCGCAGCGCTGACGTTCGCCTGCGGCAGCGCGGCCGGGCAAGGCATCGAGCTCGCTGCTGCCAAGCCGAGCGATCCCATCCGCATTTCGGCCGAACAGGCCAACACCTGGAAGGAAGGATCTTACGACGTTTATCTGCTGCGAGGCCATTGCGTCGTGGCGCAAGGCCATAACGTGTGCCGCGCGCGCGACGCCGTCGTGTGGGTCAAGACCGGCGACCGAATCGAACCGAAGCCCGGCGACGGCACGGAGAAAATGCCCGCCGACAGCACCCGGCTGGCGCCGATTTCCTCGACGTTCAACGCCGGCGACGCCACGGAGCAAAAACCCGGCGACGGCACGGAGAAGAAGCGCACCAAGGTGATCGCCTACTTGGAAGGCGACGTGCAGATCGAGGCCGGCCGTCGGCCGCGGGCACGCCAAGGCCCGCTCGGCGCCTCGAACGACCGAGGCTGGCTGGGGCGGTTTCTTTCGACGGCGCCCGTCGAGATCGATATTCCACGCCCGCAGGGCGAGCCGACCGTCAAGCCGGCGTTTTATGAAAACGCGGTTGACCAGCGCAAGCCATCGGATGCCGTCACGCGCACGCAATATGTTCCCTCCAATCGCGGCGCGCTCCCGCCGGCCGCGCACATTCCGCCTCCGCCCGGTTCCCAGCCGCAGCAGGCCACCGCCACGCCGGTCGGCGGCGTCCGTCACCTGCGCATCTTTCCGCGCGGCGATCAGAATCCGCAAATCGTCTGGGAAACGCAATCGTCCACCGGCGAGGGCGTGGCGGTGATCACCGGCGGAGTGCAAATCTTTATCGACGTGCCCGAAGGACAACTCGACATTTCTGCCGACAAAGTCGTGGCCTGGACCGTCGGCGATCTGGGCGGGGAAACACGCCAGAAGTATCAGGACGAAACGGTCCCCTTGGAGGTCTACCTGGAAGGCAACGTCGTCTTCCGCCAGGGCGACCGCGTGATTTACGCCGATCGCATGTATTACGACGTGAAGAACAAGACGGGCACCATCCTGCAAGCCGAGATCACCGCGCCGGCCCCCGGCTACGGTGGGATGATACGGCTCAAGTCCGACATTGTGCGGCAGGTGAACGACGACACCTTCTATGCCCGGCACAGCTATCTTACCTCCAGCCGGCTAGGCAAGCCGCGCTTCCGCATCCAATCAAGCGATGTGCGCCTTTACGATCGGCAGCGGGCCCAAGTGAGTCCGTTCACCGGCAGCCCGATCATCGACCCCAACACGCACGAGCAGGTGATCGAGCACGACCAGATGGTGACGGGCAAGAACAATACGATGTTCATTGGACCGGTGCCGGTCTTTTGGTGGCCGCGCTTTACCACCACGTTGGACAAGCCGTCGACGGTGTTGCGCACAATCAGCGCTCAGCAAGACGGAATCTTTGGTTACTGGTTCGAAGCCGACTTCAACGCCTGGCAACTCCTGGGACTCAAGCCGCGCGAAGGCTATAACTGGACGCTCACCGCCAGCGAGGTGACGAAGCGCGGCTACGGCGCCGGCACCAACCTGATGGTCAACCGCAAGAGCTTTTTGGGCATTGATGGGCCGGTTAATGGGTTCTTCGAGGCGTGGGGCCTGCGCGATCGGGGGCTCGACAATCTCGGCCGCACGAGAATCGGCATCGAGCATCCCGGCAACTACCGCGGCCGCGTGCTGGGCCAATTTCGCCAGCAGACGCTCGACGGTTACCAGATCACGACCGAGTTGGGCCTGGCCAGCGATTACAATTTTCTGGAACAGTATTACGAGGCCGAGTACGAGATGCACAAAGACGAGACGACCGACGTCGAGATCAAGAAGATCACCGAGAACCGCGAATGGACCGCGTACACGCAGGCCCGTGTCAATCCGTTCTTCACGCAGACCAACTGGCTGCCCCGGCTCGACCATTACACCATGGGGCAGTCGCTGCTGGGCGACCGAGTCACCTGGTTCGAGCACAGTAACGGCGGATATGCCCAGTTCCTCGTCCAGCAGACGCCGCCCGACGTGCAGGACCAGCAGTACTTCAACTATCTGCCGTGGGAGACGGCCAATAACGCCACGTCGACCACGCCGGGCGCCGGCACGTTTGGAATGCGGCAGGGCGACCGGCTGGCGTCGCGGCAAGAGGTGGACGCGCCGCTGGAGTTGGGGCCGGTCAAGGTCGTGCCGTATGCCTTGGGCGAGGTGGCGCAATGGGGGCAGAATTTGCAAGGACAGAACGAGGGCCGCGTGTTTGGCCAGTTGGGTGTCCGCAGCAGCATCTTGTTTTGGGCCGCCAATCCGACGATCGAGAGCAATCTGTTCAACGTCCACGGCGTCGCCCACAAGGTCGTGTTCGACGTCGATGCCTTCGCGGCCGATGCCAACCAGAATTTCACTTCGCTCGCCTTGTACGACCCGATCGACGACAACAACCTCGACCGGTTCCGACGCCGCTTCATGACGATCGACTACGGAGGCACGCTGCCGACGAAGTTCGACCCGCGCTATTACGCCTTCCGCTCCGGCATTCAGAACTTCGTGGCCTCGCCCACGACGGAGATCGCCGGCAGCCTCGACATGGTGCGGCTGGGCATGCGGCACCGCTGGCAGACCAAACGCGGCCCCGTCGGCAACCGGCGGATCGTCGACTGGATCGTGCTCGACTCCAGCGGCGTCTATTATCCCAATCCGAACCGCGACAATTTCGGACAATCGTGGGGGCTGGTGAACTACGACCTGCGCTGGCACGTGGGCGACCGGCTGACGCTGCTCTCCGACGCCAGTGCCGACTTCTTCTATCAGGGACAAAAGACCTGGTCGGTGGGGGCCACGCTGTCGCGGGCTCCGCGAGTCAACCTCTATGCGGGCATTCGCTCGTTCAGCGGGCCGTTCACCTACAACTCGGTGACGGTCTCGCAGAGCTACCAGCTCAGTCCCAAATGGATGGCGACGGCCAGCACATCGTTCGCCTTGAACAACCAGGGAAACATCGGCGAGAATTTCAGCTTTACCCGAATTGGTGAAGCGTTTGTGACCAACGTCGCGTTCTACGTCGACGGCGGCAAGCAAAACCAGGGCATCAATGTCAACATCTCGCCGCGCTTCCTCGGCCAGCAGATGATGCAGCGGACGGGGGCAGGCGGCGTGCCGCAGGCGGGCATGAACGGTTTGCAGTAGGGTGGGACCAGCGAGCTTGCGAGCGCCGGCCCACCGTAAACGACGTCGCAATCGGTGGGCCAGCGCTCGCAAGCTCGCTTGCCCCACCTTACGCCACAACCGCTCGCCTGGCGTCCCGCCTCAGGCGCGGCGGAAATACAACCAGCCGCGCCCCACCCTATGCGCGTAAAAAAACCGCGGCGAGATCGAGCCGACCTCGCCGCGGCCGTTAATCAAACCTTTCGCCGATTGCGACGGTGGAGTCGCTGCGAGAAGAACGCGAATCGGGCAATGCTGAGCACGGCCGTGGTTGATTCGGGTCCACGCAAATGGGTTGGCACCTCCGACGGAATACTAGGCGAAAGGCTTGTTTCAAAACTCCGATTCAAACGACAAGGTTTATCGGCAGTTTTCAGCGGCGGGTTTGGCGGAATCTCGACGCCTGCTTCATCGCACTTCCGCCGCTCCCACCGCGCCGGTCTGCAACCCGTCGCAGATATTGTACCGCGCAAACCGGGGTCCGGCCAAAAAAGATTCAAGAATCGCTTCGGCAAGCCGCAGCCGGCCATTCGCTGAGCATCTATGTGCGGCCTTTCCAGTCGATCCCCGACAGCGAGGCCAAGGCCAGGTGCAGCGCCTGAGTGCCGTCGCGACGGTGACCTTGCGCGGCCAGGGCGATGTAGAGCTGGTTGGCCAGCGCCAGTCCCGGCAACGACAGGTTCATCCGTCTCGCCTCGACCAGGGCGATGCCCATGTCCTTGATGAAGTGCGCCACGAAAAAGCCGGGGTCGAAGTTGTTGTCGATGATCCGCGGCCCAAGGTTCGACAGCGACCAGCTTCCCGCGGCCCCTGAAGAGACCGACTGCATGACGGTTTTCAAATCGAGACCCGCGCGATAGCCATAGAGCAGCGCCTCGCACACGCCGATCATATTCGTGGCGATGAGGATTTGGTTGACCATCTTGGTGTGCTGGCCCGCGCCGGGCGGGCCTTGGTGGACGATCGTCTTGCCCATCGCTTCCCAGCAGGCACTCAGCGAATCAACGACGTCTTTGTCGCCGCCGATCATGATCGACAGCCGCGCCTCGCGGGCGCCGATGTCGCCGCCCGACACCGGGGCATCGACGCTGTAGACTCCCCGTTCTTTCGCCTTGGCGGCGATCTCCTGGGCCAGCGCCGGCTCGCTGGTGGTCATGTCGACGAGAATGTTGCCCGACTTGCTGCCGGCCAACGTGCCGCTGGCGCCGAGCACCACCTCGCGCACGTCGGTCGGGTAGCCGACGATGGTAAATACCACGTCGGAGGCGGCGGCGACGGCTGTGGGAGAATCGGCCCAGCGGGCGCCTTTGGCCAACAGCGGTTCGACACGCCCGCGACTGCGGTTGAAAACCGTGACCAAAAAACCTTTGGCCAGGAGGTGCCCGCACATACTCGTGCCCATTACACCGGTTCCGATCCAGCCGAGTTTGGTCTTGCCGGGTTCAACTTTGCTTGGCATGGTCACATCTTTCTAATCGTTTTGTCAATACCGGCGCTGGATAATCTCATTCAACACGATGGCTTGTCGTACATTGTCAGGATCGGCCAGCAGTCTCGCAAACACCTCATTGAGGGGCGCGCCTGGGGCCTGACCGGGTCCGCCCGCTTGCGTTGTCTCGGATGTTGGCGGCGCCGATTCGTGAATGCGACCCACCTGGTGATCGAACAACTGCATGTGTGCTTGAAAGGCGGCGTCGCCACGATCGGCGTGGGCGAGCTGTTCGGCGCGGCCGGACAACTGGTGCGTGTCGACGTGCGATTGCACCGGCTCCGGCCAGCGGCTGGAAGGCATCTCTTCGACGGCGCGGGCTTCGACGATTTCCGGCGCGGGCCCGCCCGCCGAGCGCGGCAGGGCCCGCCGTTGCGGTTGGGGCGGCTGCTCGGCAGGCCGGCCGGCGGTCCGCTTTTCGGCGGCGCGCTTCAAGAACTCGGCGACTTCATCCTGCACGTCTTGCCGGCCGGCAGGACGCGGACGCGCGCGGGGATCGGGCCGGGCTTCGGGACGCATCGGCGGGCGTTTCTGCCCCTTGCCGGCCACTTGGGCCGCGTAGTTCACCAGGTAAACCAGGGCCAGACCGGCAGCGACGACCACCTTGATCCACAACGCGATGTCGGCCAGTAGAATCGGAAAGTCGTTCATGATGCGCTGGTCCTGGGGGGCATGCGAGTTCCTCCCCCGGCGATGGCCGTACGCATGTCGGTATCGGCCTGCACGTTACGGAGCTTGTAATAATCCAGAATACCCAGTTTGCCGTATTGAATGGCCTCGGCGATGGCCTTGGGCACTTGGGCTTCGGCCTCGACGACCTGGGCCCGGCTTTCTTCGATGGTGGCCAGCATTTCTTGTTCGCGGGCCACGGCCATCGCTCGTTGCCCCTCGGCTTCGGCCCGAGCGCGGCGGGTATCGGCCTCGGCCTGATCGGCTTGCAGCCGGGCGCCGATATTCTCTCCCACGTCGATATCGGCGATATCGATCGACACGATCTCGAAAGCGGTCTGCGAATCGAGCCGGCGGGCCAAAACCGCCTTGGAAATGCGGTCGGGGTTTTCCAGCACCTCGGTGTGCGACTCGGAAGAGCCGATGGCGCTGACGATGCCCTCGCCCACGCGGGCAATGATGGTTTCTTCAGTCGCTCCGCCGATAAGCTGCCGCAAGTTGGCCCGCACGGTGACGCGGGCCTTGACCTTAAGCTGGATGCCGTTTTTCGCCACCGCGTCGAGCGTTTGCCGGCCGGAGTTGCGTCCCGGACAATCGATGACCTTGGGATAGACGCTGGTCTGAACGGCTTCCAGCACGTTGCGGCCGGCCAGGTCGATGGCCGTGGCCTGCTTGAAGTCCAGGTCGATGATCTTGGCCTTGTTGGCGGCGATGATGGCCCGGATTACAAGCGGCACGTTACCCCCGGCCAGATAATGCGCCTCCAGCGCCTGGCTGGTGATGCCCATGTGCTCGCCGATGCCGGCCTGCACGGCCATGATCTTGCTGCGCACGATCACAGCCGGGTTGACCTTGCGAAAGGTCATGCCCAGCAGGTCCAAAATGCCGATGCCCGCCCCGGTGCTCACCGACTGAATCCAGAAGCGGAAATAGCGGGCAAAGATGGCGACAAAGATCATGGCCGCCACCAGGACGGCGAGAAGCAAGACAACCCAGATAATCTGCACCAGATTGGAATTGTCGGCGGCGAATAAGCTCATGGAAGTCCTCCCTAAGAATCGTCTCGCCGCCGAGGGTTGTTGTCAAGTCAGGATGAACCGCTACAACCGGCCCAAACGCCAGCGCGCCGGGGGCGAATTGGCCCTCGTTCGCGGTTTCTGGTTGCTTGGCACACGGGCGAAACCCACATTTGAGCAGCGTCGCCGAGCACCGCGACGGTGCCGCGGCGGGTGGCAGCCTGCGCAGGCGGACACGGCATGGAGAGCAGATGAAGCGCACCGTTTTGTACGTCGATGATGAGGCAGACAACCGGGCGGTCTTTGAGGCCGCCTTGGAGGACCGTTTTCACATCCTCACGGCCGACAGCACCGAAGCGGCCCTGCAGATCCTCGCACGCGAAATCGTGCCCGTGGTGGTGGCCGACCAGCGGATGCCCGGCGGCACCGGCGTCGATCTGTTCGACGTGCTGCGCGTCAAGCACCCGCAAACACGCCGCATTCTGCTGACGGCGTATACCGAGCCGGGGGCCATGATCGACGCCATCAACCGCGGGCAGGTGTTCTACTTTCTGCAGAAGCCCTGGGACCGTTCGTCGATCGAGTCGGTGGTGGTGCGGGCGTTCGAAGCCTACGACGTGGCCATGGCGCTGGAACAGCAGTCGGCGGTGCTGGCCCGGCAAAACGACGAATTGCGGTCGATGAAAGAGCGGCTGGAGGACGCCAGCCGGCTGAAGAGCGAGTTTCTGGCCACGATGAGCCACGAAATCCGCACGCCGATGACGGCCATTCTGGGCTTCACCGACGTGCTCCGCGAGCGGCTCCGCGGCGAAAAAGACCTGGAGGTGGTCGAGACGATCAAACGCAACGGCGAGTATCTGCTGACCATCATCAACGACATTCTTGACCTATCGAAGATCGAGGCCGGCTCGTTGAAGCTCGACTTGGGCCCCTGTTCGCCGCGCTCGATCGCCTCGGACGTGGCGTCGCTCATCCGGCCGCGGTGCGAAGCCAAGGGTCTATGGCTCGACGTGGGCGTCGACGACGCCGTGCCCCGCATGCTGCGCAGCGATGCCGTGCGGCTGCGGCAGGTGCTCGTCAATCTGTTGGGCAACGCCGTCAAATTCACCGATCGCGGCGGCGTGCGGGTCGACGTTCGCCTGGCGCCGTCCAACGGCGACGCGATGATGTTGCAGTTCGATGTCGTCGATTCGGGCATCGGCATCGCCGCCGAGCGATTGCAGTCGTTGTTCCAGCCGTTCAGCCAGCTCGATTCGTCGATGACGCGGCGCTTCGCGGGCACCGGGCTGGGCCTGGCGATCAGCCGGCGGCTGGCGCAGCTTCTGGGCGGCGACATCACGGTGCGGAGCGTGCCCGGCCAAGGAAGCACGTTTAGTCTTACGGTGCCGGCGGGAAAATACCAGACGTTGGGGACGCCGTCCGCCGGCAAAGTCGAAACGGTCGCGGAACCCCCGGCGACGAAGTCAAGGCTTTCGGCGAAAGTCTTGTTGGCGGAAGACAGCCACGATAGCCAGCGGCTGCTGACGTTTATTCTGGAAGCTGCCGGAGCCAGAGTGACGGTGGTCGATAACGGCCGCCAGGCGGTCGACGAGGCAATGCACTCCGGCGCCCCACCTTACGACCTGGTGCTGATGGACATGCACATGCCGGTGCTGGATGGGTACGACGCGACCGCCGAGTTGAGGCGGTTGGGCTACGGCGGAAACATCATCGCCGTGACCGCCCACGCCATGTCGGGCGACCGCCAGAGGTGCCTCGACGCCGGCTGCAACGAGGTGCTCACCAAGCCCTTCGAGCGCGAGCGTCTGCTGACCCGTCTCCGCGACTTCGTGCCCCAGCCGGCCGACGCCAGCTAGTGCTCTGGGGCCCTCGTCCCCTGATCGATCGCGAAAGCAGCGATGGTGGCTGGGGCAGAGCTTGGCCAGGACCGGCCCGGTTTGAGGACACGCTCTGCCGCCAAGCTTTGCCGCCAAGCTCTGCCCCAGCCACTGCCTGCCATCCCGCAATCGACCAACGGCAGAGCTGCAACATGCAATGCGGCAAGCGGTTATGCTAATTGTTGCGGACGGCCCAATAATCCGGCCGCGGCGCGCATCATAAGGGATGAAAGGGCGATGTGGGTCGCGAGACCCGCCGACGGAGACCAAACGTTGACCTTGGCGGACGAACGACGACTCGCCCCCGAGAAAATCGCGGCACTCCATGCCGAGTGCGCTGAGGATCTGCGCCGCTTGGCGTTGGGCGTGCTGCACGACGTCCATTTGGCCGCGGATGTGGTGCAAGCCACCTTCGTCAAGGCGATCGAGCAGGGACACACGGCGGAAGAGTCGCTCAGGGGCTGGCTGTTTCGCGTGGCCTTGAACGAGGCCCTGGCCTTGCGGAGACGGCAGGGAGTCCAGGCGCGGGGCGTGGAACAGTTGGCCTGGCTGCGGCAGGCAAATGAGCGCGACGACTACGACCGGCCTGACGAAGTGGCGCGGCGGCGCGAAGAAGGCCGGCGGGCACGGGAGGCGCTCGACGCCTTGCCGGCCGAGCAAAGGCAAGTGGTCTGGATGCGGCTCTACGAACAAAAGACGTTTGCGGTGATCGCGGACGAATTGAAAGTCCCCCTAGGCACGACGCTGTGGCGGATGCAGGCGGCCATCAAGAAATTGCGTGAGTGCCTCGGCACGGGAGACGATGAATGAACCTTGAATCGGACGAAGAACCGCTCTTCACCGCAGTCCGCTACGTGCTCGAAGACCTGTCGCCCTCGCAGCGCGACGCTTTCGAACAGCGGCTGCTTGAAGACCAACCAACGCGCGAATGTCTGGTGCAGGCGGTCAAGTTCTGCCAGGTGGTCGGCGAGGGGTTGCTTCCGGCTGTCGAGCCGGGGGCCTGGAGCGAGGGAGAGGGGGAGAGAGGGGTCGACGGAGAGCCAGCCAGAGCCGAGCGGCATTGGCCGCGCCGGGCGGCTTGGGCGTCGTTGGCCTTGGCGGCAAGCGTTTTGTTGGCGGTCTTCGTCATCGGAACTGGCGATCGCCACCGTTTGCCGGTCGGCGACTCATCGCCTGGCGACCCCCAAAGGCAGCTTGCCGTCGCCTGGGTCAACTCGGCCGCCATCGTCGAGTCGGAACGGGCCACCGAGACACGCGGCGCTCTCGCCGACGACATCGCTGCCACCGAACCACCTGACGACAAAACGATAGGGACGGGCGGCGATTGGTTGTTCGAAGCCGTTACGGCGCCGCAGCCATCGGGCGTGCCGGAACCGTCCACTGCAAACCATCGAGAAGGGTGAACCATCGAGAAGGGTAAGTGCGATGTTCTTGGCAATGCGTTCTTTCGCGACGATGGGGCTGTTTTTGTTGGCGCTGGCAGCCCTGGCCGACGATCAACCGTTGGTAGGCGGCCATGCCAAGCCGGACGAGAACAAGCAGGACAAGTCGCAGGCCGAGAAGAAACAGCGCGACAAGAAGACCGAGAAAATGGGAGCGGCCGAGAAGCAGGCCGCCAGGAAGAAAGCAGCCGACAAGCCGGTCAAAGCCGGCAAGCACGCCAACAAGAGCAAAGCGGCCGATGCCGATCGCGAAGAGGCTGCCTTGCTGTTTGTCCGCGAGCACCAGCCGGAGTTGGTCGAATTGCTGAATCGCCTCAAAGGAACGAAGGAAAAAGAGTACCAGCAAGCGATCAAAGAGCTGTCGCGCGACAGCCAGCGAATCGACGGCCTCAAACAGCGCGATCCAGAGCGCTACCAGCAAGACGTGCGGGCGTGGCAGCTCGACTCTCAGATTCGCTTATTGACCGCCAAGCTGAGCTTGGAGGACCGCCCCGAATTGCGGGAAGACCTGAAGGCCGCCTTGGCCGAGCGGGCCGACCTTCGCTTGGCGCAGAGAAAGTTGGAACGCGAGCGCGTGGCCGCCCGGCTAGCCAAGCTCGATGAGGATATCGCCCAGATCGTCAGTCAGCGTGATGAAGACCTAAAGAGAACGTTCGATCGGCTGCTCCGCGCCGCCGAGCGAGTGCGACCGAAAGCGAAAAAAGAGGGCACAAAGTAGGGTGGGACCAGCGAGCTTGCGCTTCGCCGGCCCACCGTATTCGACTTTGAACCACAATTCGATATTCCTAACCACCAAGCGCCCCAACACGGTGGGCCGGCGCTCGCAAGCTCGCTGGCCCCACCCTACAACGACAACGCCTATGAACCGAACACTCATTGTTGCCTGGATCGTAACGACCTCCGCCTTGCCCGCCGTCGCCGATGAAATCACTCCGCCGGCCAGTCAGCGATTTGCCCCCGATTCTGCCGCGCAGCCCGATTTCCGCCGACATGTGCTCCCGGCCATGGGCCGACTCGGTTGCAACGGCCGGGCCTGCCACGGTTCGTTCCAGGGCCGGGGCGGGTTCCGCTTGTCGCTCTTTGGCTATGACTTTGCGGCCGATCATGAGGCGCTCACCGGCGGGGACGAGCCGCGGGCCGACGTCAAAGATCCGGCGGCCAGCCTGATCCTCGAAAAGCCCACGCTGACGACCGACCACGAAGGCGGCAAGCGGATGGAGGTCGGAAGCTGGCAATACAACATCCTGCGGCGCTGGGTCGAAGCCGGCGCAGCGGGCATCAAGCCGGACGACGCGGAGTTCGAAGCTCTCGACGTCGAGCCGCGCGAGATCGTCTCGCAGACCGCCGGCGCGGGACCGCAACTCCGCGTCGTGGCACGCTGGTCTGACGGCTCGCGCGAAGACGTCACGGCCCTCTGCCGATTCCGCAGCAACGACGAGTCGATCGCCACCATTGACGAGAACGGCCAGGTGACGGTGTCCGGCAAGGGCGACACCGACGTAGTCGCTTTTTACGACAACGGTGTGGCGACCGTGCCCGTGATCGCGCCGGTCTCCGAACTGGTCGGCGATCACTACCCGCAGGTGCCCATGCCCACCAAGGTCGACGAGCTGGTCGTGGCCAAACTCCGCAAGCTGGGCGTCGTGCCCTCCAACCTGAGCAGCGACGAGGAGTTCTTGCGGCGGGCGAGCCTCGACGTGACAGGTACGCTTCCCTTGCCCGAAGAGGTGACCGCCTTCCTGGCCGACACTGCGAAGGACAAGCGGGCCAAGAAGATCGAGGAGATGTTGTCGCGTCCAACCTACGCCGCCTGGTGGGCCACGAAGCTTTGCGACATCACGGGCGACAACGAGCGGAACGTCGGCGAGCAGCGTTTCCGCCGGCAGCAGGCTGAACAATGGTATCAATGGGTTTATCGCCGCATCGAACAGAACGTACCTTACGACAAGATTGTGGAAGGGATGGTGCTGGCCGTCGGCCGACGGCCCGGCCAAAGCTTTGAAGACTACGCGGCCGAGGTAACCGCCTATTTTAGGGCCGAGAATCCGGCCGATTTCGCCGCCCGTGAAACAATGCCGCACTACTGGGCGCGCCGGCAGTTCAATCAGGCCAAAGACAAGGCGATGACGTTCAGCTATGCCTTCCTGGGCGTGCGGCTGCAATGTGCCGAGTGCCACAAGCATCCCTTCGATCAGTGGACGAAACAGGACTTTGAGCAGTTCACCGCCTTCTTCGAGCCCGTCGCGTATGGCTACGCCCCCGACGCCAAGGATGCGGTCAAGTCGATGGAGGAAGAGCTGGGGCTGAAGAAGATCAAAGATAAGGAAGCGGCCGAACTGATCGCCGCCGGCAAGGTGTTGCCGTGGAAGGAGGTTTACGTCCGCAAGCCGGGCCAGCGCGGCGGCAAAGACCGAGGGGGCAAGGCCGCGAAAAGACAGGGCCGCCCGGCGGGCCGCGTCATCACTCCCAAGCTGCTCGGCGGCGAAGAGGTGGTGGCCGAGCAATATCCCGACCCGCGCGCCGCCTTGATGGACTGGATGCGGAGCGAAGACAACCCGTACTTCGCCCGTGCCTGGGTGAACCGCGTTTGGGCCAGCTATTTCAACGTGGGCATCATCGAGCCGCCCGACGACATGAACCTGGCGAACCCGCCCAGCAATGAACCGCTGTTGGCGTATTTGACGCACGGTTTCGTCGAGCACGGCTACGACATGAAATGGCTGCACCGCGAGATTCTCAGCAGCCGCACCTACCAATTGACCTGGCGGTCGAACGAGAGCAACCGCCTCGATACGCGGAACTTCAGCCACGCCGTCATTCGCCGCCTGCCGGCCGAGGTCGCCTACGACGCCATCGTGCAAGCCACCGCGGCGACGGGCAAGCTGGAAAACGTACGCGACGGCCTGAAAGACCGGGCCATTGGCGTCTCGAGTTCGTACTCGGACCTGAGAAAAGGCGGCAATTACGTGCTGACCCTGTTCGGAAAGCCCGCGCGGGTGACCAACTGCGATTGCGAGCGATCGAACGAGCCGAGCCTGTTGCAGACGATCTATCTTCGCAACGACCAGTCGATGCTCGGCCTGTTGGACCGCAACGACGGCTGGCTCAAGCAGATCGACCCGGCCGCGGCGCGACCGCGGAAATTCCTGGAAGAGGAGCACGCGAAGCTGACAACCGCGATCGCTCAGCAAGAAGAACGGCTCAAAGAAGTCGAGAACGACGGCAATCGAAAGGACCGCAAAAACGCCGAGCGCGAGTTGGAGCGGCTTCGCAAGCAACTCGAGCAGAGGGACCGTGCGCTCGACAAGGAAAAGCAGCGCAACGCCGATCTACCGCCGGTGGAGGCGGCGCCCGAAGCGCTGGTGCGCGAGGCCTACCTCCGCACCTTAAGCCGATTGCCCAAGGACGACGAGCAACAGATTGCGATGCGTTATCTCCAAGAATCGGAAACGCCCGCCTCAGGCATGAAAGATCTGATGTGGGCGCTCTTGAACACGAAAGAGTTTATCGTGAACCGGTAAGAGAGGGTTCAGGGTTCAGAAGATGGGAGATCGCGACTTTCCTGACGCCTGACGCCTGACGCCTGACGCCTCATCCCTGAACCCTGAACCCTGAACCCCGAACCCTGAACCCTCCCAAGGATCCCCATGTCCACCAACACTTACTGCGACGGCATTCGGCGACGCGATTTTCTCAAGGCGGGCGCACTCGGCAGCGGACTAAGCTTGGCCGGCTATTTGCGGCTGGCGCACTCGGGCGAAGTGCAGGCCGCCAAGGCCAAGGCGGCCATCTTCGTCAACCTGGGCGGCGGCCCTTCGCACCTCGACACCTTCGATCTGAAGCCCGGCGCGCCCGATGAAATTCGCGGTGAGTTCAAGCCAATCGACACCAAGGTCGCGGGCGTGCAGATTTCGGAACACCTGCCGAAACTCGCCAGCCACACCGACAAGTTTGCCGTGCTTCGCGGCGTAAGCCACACGTTGGCGGCCCACGAGCTGGGCAGCAAGTATCTGAACAGCGGCAACCGGCCGTTGCCCTCGCTGGAGTTCCCCGGCTTCGGCGCCGTCGTGAGCAAAGAGCTGGCGGGCCAGCGCGACCTGCCGTCGTTCGTCGCCATTCCGAATACTCCGCAACGGGCGGGCTACTTGGGTGTGCGCTACGCCGCCTTGTCGACCGATTCGACGCCCAAGCTCGGCAAGCCGTTCAACGTGCGCGGCATGACGCTCTCCGGCGGCCTCACCGTGGAAAAGGTCGAGCGGCGGCAGCACTTGCTCGGCGATCTCGATACGCTCTTCAACGGCTACGAGTCGGCCAGCGGACTCGTGGAGGGCCTCGACAAGTTCGACGAGCAGGCCTACGAGATCATCAGCTCGTCACGGGCACGCCAGGCGTTCGACGTGACGCAGGAGAAATCGGAAGTAGCGCAGGAATTCGGCGACAACAACTTCGGGCAAAGCTGTTTGCTGGCCGTGCGCCTGATTGAGTCGGGCGTGCGGTTCGCCACCGTGAACTTCGGCGGCTGGGATACGCACCAGCAGAACTTCGTGAAGCTGAAAGACAAACAGTTGCCGGAACTCGATCAAGGTCTGGCGGCGATGTTCAAGCAGCTCGATCGGCGAGGGCTGTTGAGTTCGACCGTGGTGTTCGTCACCGGTGAGTTCGGCCGCACGCCCAAGATCAACAAGAACGCCGGCCGCGACCACTGGCCGCGGGCCATGTTCGTGCTGCTGGGCGGGGGCGGCATCCGCTGCGGCCAGGTCGTCGGCGCGAGCGACGAGCAGGGCATGGGGCCCGCGGAGGGCGACGGCATCTCGCCCGACCAGGTGGCCGCTTCGTTCTATCACACCTTGGGCATCAATTACGAGAAGGAGTATCACACCAACACCGGCCGACCCGTGATGATCGTCCGCCAAGGCAGCCTGATTCCGGAGTTGGTGGGTTAGTCCCACCCTACGACACGCGCAGCACGTAGTTGCCGCTGAGTCGTTTGACCAACCGCCGCATCTCCAGCACGCTCAGGGTGGATAGCACCTGCGGCGTCGGCAGGCCGCTGTCGGCGATCACCTGGTCGATGGCCGTGGCGCTGGTGCCGACGGCCGACAAAATGCGCTGCTCCGCCTCGTTCAGCAGCAGTTCGGCGGGATGATGCACGACCGAGCCGTCTTCGCGCGGCGCGGCGGCCACCAGCGGGCCCAGCTCTTCCAACACGTCGTCGGCCGTTTCCACGAGCTTCGCTCCGTCGCGAATGAGCTGATGGCAGCCGCGCGACATACGGCTATCGACCGGCCCCGGCACCGCAAACACCTCGCGTCCCTGCTCCATGGCGTGGCGGGCCGTAATCAACGCGCCGCTGTGCAATGCCGCCTCCACGATCACCACTCCCAGCGACATGCCGCTGATCAAGCGGTTGCGCTGCGGAAACGCGCCGCTGAGCGGCGCCGAACGGACCGGCGCTTCGCCCACCACCGCGCCGCGGGCCATGATTTCGCTCGCCAGCGTGGCGTGTTCGGGCGGATAGATGTTCAACACGCCGCTGCCGAGCACGGCGATGGTGCGACCGCCCGCCGCCAACGCGCCGCGGTGGGCCGCCGCATCGATGCCGCGGGCAAGGCCGCTCACGACCGTCAGTCCGGCCCGCGACAGGCTGGCCGCCAAACGCTCGGCAATCATCAGTCCATACCGCGTGGCGTGCCGCGAGCCGACGACGGCAATGCTCAACGCGTCGCGCGGCTCGATCGCGCCACGCACAAAGAGCAGGCCCGGTGGATCGGCGATTTCTTGCAAGGCCCGCGGATAGCCCGCGCCGTCCTGCGGCACGATGCTCACTTGGCGTTTGCGGCAAAGATCGAGTTCGGCGTCGACGTCGATCTCGGCGCGTGCCCGTGCCACGGCGCCGGCCAGCTTGCCGCCGATGCCGGGCACCGAACGCAGCTCGCTGGGCGAGGCGGCAAAGATTGCCGCCGGCGTTTCGAACCGCTCCAGCAGAAGCTGCCGCAGGCGCGGTCCAATGCCCGAAACCAGCGACAGGCGCAGCAAGTCGGTCAGCTCGTCGCTGGCGCCGTCGGAGTTGAAGAGCTCGGCCATGTCGATAACTTTGCACGGCGGCCTGCCGCCCGTCAATCCGCTTGCGGAGCAAGCGGGCTACGGGGCGCAAAAATAGAGCCGCTCGGAGGGTTTGCTCCAAGCGGCTCTCTCTCGTCGTTGTTCATGCGCCGACCGAACTCGCCACGCGAAGTGGCCGGGTGAGCGCCGCTGCCAACGCGAAAAGGAACTACTTCCGCTTCGCCGTCTTCTTCGCAGCTTTCTTCTTGGGCGACTTCTTGACAGCCTTCTTGGCAGCTTTCTTCTTGGCCACGCTACATGTCCTCCGTTAAAAACCTGGTGAGCCGCGCTTCGCTCAACGGTCTGAACGAGCAATCGTCGCAACCGTTGGAACGCGCCGCCGCTCACCCTTGACAAAAAACGACTTCCTATCGTCGGTCGCCGCGAGTCGAACATCCATCGCTCGATCTCGCGCACGACATCAACTCAAGCGTGCGCTATGCGTCTAGTTGTACGCCGAAAAAAATTTTTGGCAACAGGTATTTGCCGTCGCGACGAGATTTTTTTCGCGCGCTTGCCCGACGGCGCGCGCGACAAACGCGAACGCATCGCGCACTCACGAGAGAGACGAAGAGGCCCGAAGGCGTCAGGCGTCAGGCATCCGGGCGATTTGCCTCGTCGAAAGCGCGACGTCAAGAGTTTCGCGTCGCGCGCGGCGAGCGTCAATCGTCTTCCGCGGCCGGCTCGCCTTCCAGCGCGGTGGCCAGCTTGGCGAGCGCCTCGGTTTCGATCTGGCGGACCCGCTCGCGCGTCAGACCGAGCTGCTCGCCGATCTCTTTCAGCGTGCGCGGCTCGTTGTCGTCGAGCCCGAAGCGCATCCGCAGAATCGTCGCTTCGCGCTGGTCCATCGTTTCCAACAGCCGCATGACGTGCGTCAGGTTGTCGCCGTCCAGCAGCTCGTCTTCCGGACTCTTGGTGCGCTCGTCCATGATCATCTCGCCCAGCGACCAGCCCGCTTCGGCCTGGTCGGTCTGGGGCGTCGAGTTGTAGATGCGGATCGCCTTCTTGATGATCGGCAATTTCTTGCGCGGCAGGCCCAGCACGCGGGCCACTTCTTCGGGCGTCGGCGTGCGCCCCAGCTCTTCGGTCAAGCGCGTGCTCGCCCGGCGCCACTTGCTCAACAGCTCGACCATGTAGGCCGGAATGCGGATCGTCTTGGCCGTGTTGATCAGCGCCCGCTTGATCGACTGCTTGATCCAGTAGCTGGCATAGGTGCTGAACCGCGTGCCCATCGCCGGGTCGAAACCCTCGACGGCGCGCAGCAGGCCGAGGTTGCCCTCTTCGATCAGGTCTTGCAGGCCGAGGCCCTTGCCGGTGTAGCCACGGGCAATGTTCACCACCAGCCGCAAGTTGGCCCGCACCATGCGGTCGCGGGCCTGCGTGTCGCCCTGACCGATGGCCACGGCCAGGTCCTGCTCGTCGTGGGCCGTCAAGAGCGAGGTCTCGTTGATTTCCCGCAGATAGGTTTCCAGAGGCGACTGCACCGCTGGACTCGTTCGACGTCGTGCTTTCGTCATCCGTCTGATCCGCCCGGCAAAAAACAGGAAATATGCGTGGAACAACTTGACTATCGACGGAGCGTAAGGCCGTTCTGCACAAACGCCCGGCGGCGACAAGCTGGCACGGCTGTAGTCAGCCTTCGGGCGGTAGGGGCCGTGCCGACGTCAGGCGTCAGGTTTCAGGCGTCAGGTGGCGTGCCTGACGCCTTTCGCCTGACGCCTGAGCCCGCCCGGAGTCCGCTTACGCCGACTTTGCCGGTTCTGCCAGCCGCAGTTCGATGTGGACCTCGCTGCCGTGCGGCGGGTCCGAGGTCAACCAAATCCGCCCGCCTTGCTCCATCACCAGGTTCCGGGCGAAATACAGCCCCAACCCCGATCCGGGACGGTCCTTGTGCATGGAGAGACGGCGGAACGGAAGGAATACGTCATCGACCTCTTCCTTGGGCACGCCCGGCCCGTTGTCGGCAATCACCAGCTCGCACGTCCCCTCTTGGAGGTGCGAACGCAGCACCACGCGGCCGGGCCGCCGATCGATGAACTTGACGGCGTTCGAGAGAAGGTTGCTGAAGACTTCTCGCAACAGCACTTTTTTTCCGCGCACCCGCGGCAGCCGCCCTTCGACCGCGATTTCGATTTCACGTTCCGACAAACGCGCCAGGAGCGAGCCAACCGCTTCGTCCCAGGCTTCCTGCACCGAAACCGTTGCTTCCGCCCCCTCGTCGCGCAGGGCCACCGCCGACGCCAGCAGCTCGTCGATCATGCGGCTCATGCGGAAAGTACGGTCTTTGGCCGCGGCGACGAGCTCTCTCGCCGCTGCGGGCATCTGCTCGCCGAATTCGTCCAGGGCTTCGTCGCACAGGTTGGCCACGGTGGCCAGCGGCGTCTTCAGATCGTGGGAGGTAAGCTGGGCAAATCGCCGCAGCTCGGCGTTGGCCCGCCAGTACATATCGAGCGCCTGCCGCAGGTTCCGCGTCGAGTGGGCAAAGTAGGCGTCGAGCGTCAGGCCGATGTCGAACAATACAGCCTTCAGCAACGACTGCGCGCGACCTTTGAAAGCATCGCCGTCGGCGGGATGTTCTTCCGAGAGACGCTCGAAGCTGTACTGGACGTATTGGTTGTACGCACCCAGGAAGTACTGCGGCTCCAGGCCGATCTCGGCATGCACCAGGCCGACCTTTTGCCGTCGGGCGAAGTAATCGTCGTCCCAGCGCGCTTCGAGCATCGACTCGAAGTGGTCGCGCTGCACCTGCTTGAGCCAGGCCACCGTGCCGGGCGACTGCAGAAAACCGGCCGTCTCGTCGAACGACAACAGGTGCCGGTAAAAATCCTCGACGAATTCGTCGGCCCAACGCCGGAAACTGCCGAGCATGCCGCGCAGCCGCTCGGCGTCGGCGGGGCCCATGTCGAGAAAATCGAGCCGACGCCGCGGGTCGATGGCGGCCGACGGCCCGGCATGGTCGAAGTTGTCGGGCGCGGGAACGGAGGGAGTAGGCATGCGTGCCAGTCTAGCCGGTGCTCCGCGCCCGCCGCAACTTGGCAACCCTTGTCGTCCAACTCAACTTTAACTTTAAGACACTACCACCGGCCGGGGTGGCGTCTTAGTCGTTATCATCGGCACGGAACAGTTGCAGGCCGGGGACGTTGCACGGGGCCGCTCGGTTGGCGAGTCAAGAGCGGGTATAATGGACGACTGAATCATTTTCTCGAGGCGACGTTTTATGCCGGTTCACGATTGGTCCCGCGTGGACGCCAACTTGTTTCACGACTTCCACCAGGCCTGGAGCATCGGCATTCGCAATGCGCTCAACGGCGGGTTGTTGCCGAAGGGCTATTCCGCGCTGGTGGAACAGCATGAAGTCTCCGCCGCCCGTGCCAATCGCATCGCCATCCGCCATCCGCTGGGCGAAGTCGTTTCGGTGATCGAAATCGTTTCACCCGGCAACAAGTCGAGCCGACGGGCGCTGCGGGCGTTTGTCGACAAAACGGTGGGCTTTTTGCAGCAGGGCGTTCACGTGCTGGTGGTCGATTTGTTCCCGCCATCGGTCCGCGATCCCGACGGCATTCACAAGGCGATCTGGGACGAATTCCAGGACGAGCTGTTTCGGCTTCCCAAGGAGACGCCCTTGACGCTGGCGGCCTACGTGGCGGCATTCCCCAAGACGGCGTATGTGGAGTTGCTCGCGGTTGGCGACCGGCTGCCCGACATGCCGGCCTACCTCGACGAGGACCGTTACGTTCAGATTCCGCTCGAAGCGACCTACCAGTCGACTTGGGCGACCTGCCCGGAAGATATGCGCGCGGTCATTGAAGGCTAGGTTCGAGTAGCAGTCCGTGGCAATCTTTTCCAGGGTTCTTTCCTCGCGGCGGGACGGCCTTTATTTCGCGGGCTGCCTCGCAGGCAAAGTTGACCGCCACCCTGCTTTTTTTGCCCGGCGCGGTAAAATCAACTTCGGCATCATCCTTTTCATCCGCATCATCCTGGTCGAAGTTTGGCAATGAACGTTCTCGTTATCGGCAACGGAGCGCGCGAGCACGCGCTGGCCTGGAAAATCGCTCAAAGCGCTCGCGTGGAGCGGGTGTTCGTGGCGCCGGGCAACGCCGGCACGGCGCTCGACGCGGAAAACGTCGATATTTCCCCAGGCGATTTCCCGCGGCTCATCAAGTTCGCCCGTGAGAATAAGGTCCGCTTGACCGTGGTCGGTCCGGAGCAGCCGCTGACGGCCGGCATCGTCGATGCTTTCGTCGCGGCCGGGCTGCGCGTGTTCGGGCCGAGCAAAGCCGCGGCCGAATTGGAAGGAAGCAAGGTGTTCTGCAAAAACCTGCTCCGCCAGGCCGACGTGCCGACCGCCGACTACCGGGCTTTTCGCTCCGCCGACCGGGC
>Ga0307372_10003617_pt1 | contig 24488 bp, 27 predicted proteins | sample OX1MG_FD_202533 | JGI IMG/M metagenome (GOLD analysis project Ga0307372, IMG submission 202533) | Soil microbial communities from Risofladan, Vaasa, Finland - OX-1 | ecosystem: Environmental > Terrestrial > Soil > Coastal area > Acid sulfate soil | place: Finland: Risofladan, Vaasa | collected...
TGACTGCCGCGCGCAGGGTCTTCTCCATATCGTCGGAGATGCGCCCGTGCTTCGTGATGTCTTCCTCGACCTCGGGATGGGTCTGGTCCATGAAGCGCAGCAGGCTCTTCTCGAAGTCCCTGACCCGATCAAGAGGAACGTCATCAAGGAATCCGCGCGCACCGGCAAAGATGCTGATGACCTGCTTGGCGAATGGCATCGGCTCGTACTGCGGCTGCTTGAGCAATTCCGTCATGCGCTGGCCGCGGTCGAGGCGATCGCGCGTCCCCTTGTCGAGGTCGGCGGCGAACTGAGCGAATGCCGCCAGCTCGCGGTATTGCGCAAGGTCCAGACGTAGCTGTCCCGCGACCTGCTTCATCGCCTTCGTCTGCGCGTCACCACCGACGCGGGAGACGGAGAGACCGACGTTGATGGCGGGCCGGATGCCGGCGTTGAACAGGTCGGTCTCGAGGTAGATCTGCCCGTCGGTGATCGAGATGACGTTGGTGGGGATGAACGCCGACACGTCGTTCGCCTTGGTCTCGATGATCGGCAGCGCCGTCAGCGTACCGCCACCCTCGGCGTCGCTCATCCGCGCCGCGCGCTCGAGGAGCCGCGAGTGCAGGTAGAAGACGTCACCCGGATACGCCTCGCGCGACGGTGGGCGGCGCAGCAGCAACGAGAGCTCGCGGTACGCATCCGCGTGCTTGCTCAGGTCGTCATAGATGATCAGCGCGTGGCCGCCCTTCTGCATGAAGTACTCGCCCATCGCGCAGCCGGCGTAGGGGGCGAGGAACTGCAGCGGCGCCGGGTCCGACGCGGTGGCCGCGACGATGATGGTGTGCTCCATGGCGCCGTGCGCCTCGAGCGTCGCCTTGATCTGCGCGACCTTCTGCGCATTCTGGCCGACGGCGACATAGATGCAGATGACCCCGGTGCCCTTCTGGTTGATGATCGCGTCGATGGCAATTGCGGTCTTGCCCGTCTGACGGTCGCCGATGATCAGTTCACGCTGACCACGACCGATCGGGATCATCGAGTCGATCGCCTTCAGGCCTGTCTGCATTGGCGTGTCGACGTTCTCGCGCTGGATGACACCGGGCGCGACGCGCTCGGTGGGCAGTGACTGCGCTGTCTCGATGGGTCCGCGGTCGTCGAGCTGCTCGCCGAGCGCGTTGACGACGCGGCCGACAAGCTCGTCACCGACAGGCACCTCGGCGATGCGCCCGGTGGTGCGCACGGCATCACCTTCCTGGAGGTGCTCGTACGGGCCGAGGATGACCGCGCCGACACCGTCCTCGCGCAGGTCGAGCGCAAGCGCGAGGACGGTGCCCACGCCGCCGGGTCCGGGCATCACGAGAAGCTCGCCCGCCATGGCACGCTCCAGGCCGTAGATGCGCGCGATGCCGTCGCTGACCGACGTGATCACCCCCTCGTTGGCGTCCACGACGGGCGCATCGAAGCTCGCGATTCGCTGTTTGAGGATCTCTCCGATCTCGTCGCTGCGTATGGCCATCAGTCAGTCATTCCTCTCTCGATCAGGCAAGAGCTGCCTGGAGCTGTTGAAGGTGGGTGCGCAGACTGTCGTCGATGACCCTGTCGCCGATGCGGATCACGAGTCCGCCGACGATGGATGGGTCGGTGCGCACGGTCGTCTGCACGTCACTGCCGAGTTGCTTGCTCAGTGAATCGCGAATGCGCTGCTCGAGCGCGTCATCGGCGGGGACTGCGGTGGTCACCTCCACACGGACAACACCGGATGCTCTGTCGCTCAAGGCGTCGTAGTGGCTGAGGATCTCGCGAGCGATCCCAACCCGGCGACGCTCGATGAGCAGGCGGGCGAGGTTGCGCGCCTGTTCCTTCGCGCCGTCGAGCAGCTGCAGTCCCAATCCGACCCGGTCTGACAGGCTCGTCTTCGGATTGGCGAGCGCCTCGGCTACAGCGGGATCGCCGAGAGTCTCGGCGACACCCGCGAGCTGCTCACGCCAGCCGGGAAGGTCCTTCGCATCCTGCGCGAGCGCAAAGTACGCCTCGGCGTAGCGGCGGGCGAGGATGCTCGCGCGTTCCACGTCAGTTCTGCTGCGCTTTCGCGGCCGGGTTGTCGCCGACCTTGGTCAGCGACTCGTCGATGAGGCGCTGATGCGCTTTGGCGTCGATGGTCTCGCCGAGCAGGCGCTGAGTCGCCGCGACCACCAGGCTGCTCACCTCGTTGCGCAAATCCTGGATCGCGCGATCACGCTCGCCGCCGATCTCCGTGCGCGCGCGCTCGACCAGCGCCTCAGCGTCTGTCCGCGCCTTGGCGAGCACTTCCTTGGCTTCGCCGGATGCCTCGCCGTGGGACCGATTGATGATCTCCCGCGCCTGCACACGCGCTTCCTCGAGCGTCGCCTCAACCTGTGCCTGGACGCTGGCGAGGCGCTGCTCCGACTCCGCCGCGGCGCGCATCCCTGCCTCGATCTTGTCCTCGCGTTCGGTCGCCGCTTTGATGATGCGCGGGTACACATATCTCCCGAGGATGAGGATCATCAGGACGAACGCGATCAGCTCGGCGAAGAACGTGCCGTTCGGCGTCAACAGTCCGGCGGGATCCGAGGCGATCACGGTGGTCAGCCCCTACTTCGGCGCCGCGATAACGTAGATGAAGAAGAAGCCGAGCGCGAGGTTGATGAAGTACATCCCCTCGACGAGGCCGATGATCAGGAACATGGTCACCTGCAGACGACCCTGCGCCTCAGGCTGGCGGGCCGTGCCGGCGATGGTCGCGTTACCCGCGAGCCCGTCGCCGATTGCGGCGCCGATCGCGCCTCCGCCGAGTGCCAGACCCGCGGCGATGAGCGCTCCCATCTGGAGCAGTGCTTGGGGGGTCGTCATGGGATTTCTCTCCTCAACTCGTAACCGTCTGAGCAGCCCCGTGATGCTCTTCCTCGAGACCTTCACGGGCCATACCGAAATAGATGATGGTCAGTAGCATGAAGATGAACGCCTGAATGGTGCCGATCAGGAAAACGTCAAAGAGCTTCCAGACCACGAGCAGGATCACCCAGATGGGCGAAAGCGTCGTCTGCAGCACCGACGACCCGGCGAACGCCGTGTAACCGAGCGTGAGCAGGTAGACCATCACCAGGCCGCCGAAGACATTGCCGAACAACCGCAGCGCGAGGCTGAGGGGCTTCGCAACCTCTTCGATGATGTTCAGTGGCGTGAATGCGATCCGGCCGATGAGCGGCAGCTCGAACGGCTTCGTGAAACGACGTAGGTACCCGCGGAATCCGAGGACGTGGATGCTATACCACTGCACGATCACGATGACCACGATCGCCATCGCGATCGTGAGGTTGATGTCCGCCGCAGCGGGTTCGATCGGCTTGGTGAGGGGAAAGAAATCGAGCCAGTTCGCGAGCAGGATGAAGATGAAAATCGTGGCAGCGATCGGTGTGATGAAACCCGACCCTTCGTCGGACACCATCTCCTTGGTGAGATTCCGGATATAGCTCAGCAGCAGTTCCAGCACCATCTGGAGCTTGCCGGGCTTGCCATGACCGAGCCGGTATGCAACGCCGAAGCCGAGCGCAAGGGTGAGGACGATGGCAATGCCGCTCGAGATGAGTGTGTCGACGTTGAACGTACAGAAAAACGCGCTACCGCAGACCTGTACCGTCGGATGCGTACCGGGAGGGACTTCGGCTGCGAGCATCATGGGTGTCGCAACTGCTCGCGCAACGCGGCTCCCGCGAGCACCACTTGAGCGACGCCGAGGCCGAGGATGACGAGCCAGATGTTGGCCACGCCGAACGCGAGACCGATGGCGATCGCGATCATGCTCAACGTCACGATCCGGAGCAGGCTCGTCGCGAGAAACGGGACCGGCAGCGCGATCAGCTTGGCCGCCATGGCACCGTTGACCGATCCGATGGCAAGTCCGGTCGCGAGCGCGCCACCCTGGGCCGGGTGCCCCAGTACGATGCCGGCCAGCGCGGAGATGACGGCTGCGCCTGCGCACACGAAGGCGGCATTCCGCACGAGACGCAATGCATTTGCGGCGGTCTTCGGGCGCGAAGAAGCGCCGTCCGAGGTCACCTCTGCTCCCGCGGCCTTCACTTGGACTGTCAAACCAGGGCAACGATATCAATTGGGTGCCGCGGCACGATCCAGCGCGTCGTCAGATGAAGCGTTTGAACTGGACGAACGCGATGTAGCTGCCTGCCGTGATACCGATCAGCAGGCCGACGAGGACGCCGATCGGACGGGTGCGCAACAGGAGGTCGAAGCCCTCACCGAGCAGCAGCGGCGCGATGAAGCCGACGGCGATCTGCATCCCGAGCCCGGCGAGCTCGCCCCCGGACGGCTGGCGAGAGGACGGACCGCTGCTCAGTCGGACTCTCCCCTGTGGTGGATATGCGAGGGCTGGGTCCGGCGCCCCTCCACCTGGACCTCGCTCTCCTCAGCCACGACGAAAGGGAGGCGGGGGGTCCGGCGCCGGTTCCGCCAGACGAGCCCGACCAGCGACACGACAAGCAGGCCGAGCGCGATGAAGATGATGGTGTGGTGCCCGTAGATGGTGAGTGCGAGGCACCCGAGGATTGCGGTCACCAGGTAAAAGGTCACCGCAGTCTCGAGCGGCGTCATCCCCACCGCTCGTAGTCGGTGGTGGAGGTGTCCGGCGTCCGGCGCGGCAGGGTTGCGGCCGGCCAGCGTGCGCCGCACGATGGCGAACAGCGTGTCACCGATCGGCAGGCCCAGAGCGATGAGTGGCACGAGGACCGACAGGCCGACGACGACCTTGGCAACACCGAGGACGGTGATGAGCCCAACCGCGACGCCGAGGAAGTGGCTGCCCGAGTCGCCCATGAAGACGCGGGCCGGCGGCAGATTGAACACGAGGAAGCCCAGGCAGCAGCCCATGATCGCTCCACTGAGGATCACCACACCAGTCTGTATGTCGGCCTCTGCGTCGTTGGCCGGCCCGATACGGCTGATCGCCGCGAGCAGGCAGACGGCCGCGACGATGGCGATGACCCCGGCAGCCACCCCGTCGGCACCGTCGAGGAGATTCACCGACACCTGCATGCCCACCAGCCACACCACCGTCACCGGGGCGCTCAGCCAGAGGAGATCGACGACCGACGGGGTGTGCGCTCCTGGGATCGCGATCGTGGTGATCGTGATGCCGCACAGTACCGCCAGGACGCCGGCCCCAACCTCGATACCGAGCTTGCTCCGCCACGAGAGGTCGAGGATGTCGTCGATCGCCATTGCCACCGTGATGGCGGCCGTGACCGCCAGGACCTGCCAGCGATCGGTGATGGGGGAGCCGAAGATCGCGACCGCCACGGCGAACCCGGCGAACATCGCGATGCCGCCCAGCCTCGGCGTCGCCTGCCGGTGGAGGTGCCGATCGCCATCGGGCTCTGCAACCGCCCCGGTCCGGCGGGCGAGCCACATCGAACCAGGCACGGCCGCGATGCAGACGGCGCTCGCAACCAGAAACGGCGGGAGCGCAGTCAGCCAGGGCGAGCCGGCGGCGATCACGCCGGCGGCGCGTCGCGATATGGCAAGGGGAAACGACGGCAGAGCGCCAGGCTCCTGGCACGGACGTCGGCCCGCACCGCGGCGTCGTCGAACCCGGCGAGCATGCCGTGGACGAGTGCTGCGATCTCGTCCATCTCCGCCACACCCATGCCGCGCGACGTCACCGATGGGCTGCCCAGCCTGATCCCGTTGGGATTGAAGGGCGATCCCCCGTGCCCGGGGAAGGCATTGGCGTTCACCGTCACGCCGACCTCGTCGAAGGCGGCCTGAACCGCGCGTCCGCGAAGGCCCGTCGGGCGCAGGTCGATCACCATCAGATGGTTGTCGGTGCCTCCGGTGGTGAGCACCAGACCGCGCGACATCAGCCCCGCGGCCATTGCCTTGGCGTTCGTCACGACGTTGTGAGCGTAGTCACGGAAGGCCGGCTGCGCGCACTGCTTGAACATCACCGCCTTGGCGGCGATAGCGTGCATCTGCGGACCACCCTGGACGTTCGGGCACGCCGCCTTGTCGATCTGATCGGCGTACTCGGACTTGCAGAGGATGACCCCGCCCCACGGCCCGCGCATTGTCTTGTGGGTGGTGAAGGTGACGAAATCGGCGTGCGGCACCGGGCTCGGGTGGGCGCCGCCCGCGACGAGGCCCGCAAAGTGCGCCATGTCCACCATGAGATATGCGTCGATCTCGCGCGCGATCTCCGCGAACGCCGCGAAGTCGAGGATGCGCGGATACGAGCTGTAGCCGGCAACGATCATCTTCGGGCGCACCTCGAGCGCGCGCTCGCGAACCGCCGCCATGTCGAGGACACCAGTCTTCTCGTCAACGAAATACGGTTCGAAGTGGTAGATCCTGCCGCTGAAGCTGACCGGCGAGCCGTGACTCAGATGGCCGCCCTGATCAAGCGCCATTCCGAGCACGGTGTCGCCCGGACTGAGCACGCTCGCGTAGACGGCCATGTTCGCCTGGGTCCCGGAATGCGGCTGGACACTGGCATGGTCCGCCCCGAACAGTGCCGTCGCCCGGTCCCTCGCCAGGTTCTCGACCTGGTCGACGATCTGGCACCCGCCGTAGTAGCGCTTCCCCGGGACGCCCTCCGCGTACTTGTTGTTGAGCCAGGACCCGAGCGCCTCGAGGACTGCGACAGACGCGAGGTTCTCCGACGGGATGAGCTCGAGCGTCTCCTCCTGGCGCTCGAGCTCGGCATCGAGCAGGGCGGCAACTTCGGGGTCGGTCGCGCGCAACGCGGGCTTGTCGGTGAATCCGGCGCCGCCAGTGGCCCCCGGACGGATCTCGACAGGTGTGCTGGTCACTGCGATCTCTGCCCCTCCGTGCTGGTTGAAGGAAAACCCCCGATCATTGAGCGCAACGCGGCAGCAGGAATCGGGCCTTCGCGAAGCACGTGGGGGGTGATGGACGTGCAGTCGATGATAGTCGAGGCAACTCCGCCGCAGTGGCCACCCTCGAGGACCGCATCGACCTCCCCATCGAGGGCCGCAGCGACCTCGGCCGCGGTGATCGCGGCCGCGTCGCCGTGGCGGTTGGCACTTGTCGTGGCGAGCGGCCCGGTGCGCCGGAGCACCGCAAGCGCGATTGGATGGTCGGGGACACGGACGCTGAGCGTTCGACCGTTTCGCGGGATGGCCCAGCGACGGGCGCGCAGCCGGCAGATGATCGAGAGCGCGCCGGGCCAGTACGCGCCGGCCAGCGTCCGAGCCACCGCGTCGAGCTCGACATCCTCCTCGATGTCGGCGATGCTCGCGCTCAGCAGTGTGAGCTCGAGGTCGGCGGGACGCTGCTTGATCGCGTAGATGCGGTCGACGGCCGCGACGCTCGCCGGGTCACACGCGAGCCCGAAGACGGTGTCGGTCGGGATGGCGATCACCCCGCCGCGCGCGATCGCCGCGACAGCGGCCTCGAGCGTCACGGCAGCTCCGCGTCGATGGCGCGTGTCCTGCCGGTCAGGTCCGGGACCATCGTGAGTGCCGAGCCGGGGAACGCGGCCTCCACCAGCGTGCTCACGGCGGCCGCACGCGTGGGGTCCACCTCGAGCAACAGACGCGTGGCGGTAACGTGCGCGCGCAGCGATGCCAGGAGCGCGCGGTACGCGTCCAGGCCATCCACGCCGCCGAGCAGTGCGCGGTGCGGCTCGAAGTCACGGACGTCGCGATCAACGCCGGGGAGCTCGGCGGTGGTGACGTACGGTGGATTGCTGACGACGAGGTCGAGGTCGTCGTCGAGCGCGTCAGCCCACGAGCACTCGACGAACGTCGCCCTTACCTCGAGCCGTTCCGCGTTCGCGCGCGCCACCTCGAGCGCGGCGGCGCTGATGTCGGTGGCAATCACGTCGGTGGTCGGCGCCTCCGCGGCGAGTGTGATGGCGATGCAACCGCTGCCCGTGCCGAGGTCGGCCACCCGCGCGGGACGGCGGCCATCGCGCTCTCGCAGGGCGAGCAGCGCACGCTCGACGATCGTTTCGGTGTCGGGCCGCGGGATGAGGACGTCGCTCGTCACTGTGAACGGCCGGCCGTAGAACTCGCGCGTGCCGGTGATGTAGGCCACCGGCTCGCCCTTGCCGCGGCGACGGACCAGCTCGCGAATCGCGCCGAGCTCGCGCTCGTCGAGCGGTCGGTCGAACTGCAGGTAGAGGTCGAGACGGCGGATGCCGAGCGCCTGAGCGCAGAGCAGCTCCGAATCGAGCCGTGCGGTCGTGCTGCCGTGGTCACCAAGGTAGGTGGTGCTCAGACGAAGCACGTCGATGAGGATGGGGGCGGCGGACGCCACCTCAGGCGTCATGCCCCACAAGAACGCCGTCGGGGTCATCCTCGAGCAGGCGACGGGCCTGGTCCTCATTCGAGAGCGGCTCGATGAGCAGGTCGAGGTCGCCATCAAGCACTCGCGTGAGCTGGTGCAACGTGAGGTCGATGCGATGGTCGGTGACGCGCGACTGCGGGAAGTTGTATGTCCGGATCTTCTCGCTGCGATCGCCGCTGCCGACCATGGAGCGTCGCGTAGCGCGCAGCTCCGCTTCGCGTTTCGCTTCGGCGAGGTCGTAGAGGCGCGCGCGCAACACGCGCATCGCCTTCGCGCGGTTCTTGATCTGCGACTTCTCGTCCTGGCAGGTCACCACGAGACCGGTCGGCAGGTGCGTGATACGCACCGCGGAGTCGGTGGTGTTCACGCTCTGGCCGCCGGGACCGGTGCTCCGGTACACATCGATCTTGAGGTCGTTCTCGTTGACCTCCACCTCGAGCTCATCCGCCTCGGGGAGGACGACCACCGACGCGGCGGACGTGTGAATGCGTCCCTGCGCCTCGGTCTCCGGCACACGTTGCACACGGTGCACGCCCGACTCGAACTTCAGTCGCGAGTACGCCCCCTGGCCGTGCACCTCGAACACCATTTCCTTGAAACCGTGACCGGCCGTCTCATTGTGGTCGAGCACCTCGATTCGCCAGCGCTGACGCTCCGCGTAGCGCGAGTACATCCGGAACAGGTCGGCCCCGAACAGCGCTGCCTCGTCACCCCCGGTCCCGGCGCGAATCTCGACGACGACGTCGCGGTCGTCGTTGGGGTCGGCGGTGAGCAGCAGCCCACGCAGATGCTCGTACTCCTCGTTCGCCGCCGCGAGCTGTGCCTGCTGCTCCTCCTCGGCCATGGTCACCATCTGCGGGTCCGTCTCCGCGTGCGCCATTTCAGTCGCCTCACGCGCGGCGCCCTGCGCGTCGCGCCAGCGCCGTGCCGCCTCGACCACCTCGCGCAACTTCGCCTGCTCACGAGAGCGTTGCTGCACGCGATCGAGGTCCTGGTAGGCGTCGGGCGCGCTCAACAACGCTTCGAGCTCGACATATCGCGCCTCGAGCGCGGCGAGGCGGTGTTCGAACGCCGTCAGCTCCGTTTCGGACATCAGCGAGCGCCTGCGATTTCGTGGACGGGTCCATCGCCCAGCCGCGCGGCGTCAAGCGCGACGATGGCGACCTCGATCTGCCGGTCGTCCGGGGTCCGCGTGCTGAGCAATTGCGCGCCGAGCACCGGCGCGAGCGCGATGCTGCCGACGACCGTGCCACGAATGCGGATCAGCGCGCGGATGATCTCGTACGACACTGCGGCGACAACCGGCACGAGCACGATCTGACACACGAGACGCACCGCGGTGGGCAGCAACCCGAGCGGCGCGAAGACGCCGACACTCACGAATGCGACCACGACGAGAAAGCCCGTGCCGCAACGCGGATGCAGGCGGCTGCACAGGCGCACGTGCTTGACGTCGATGGCATCTCCGGCCTCGAGCGCGTTGATCGACATGTGCTCCGCGCCGTGATACTGAAAGAGCCTGCGCACGTTCGGTATCAGTCCGATCAGCATGAGGTAGACGACGAGCACAACCGCGCGGATCACGCCCTCGATGAGCACCGACATGATCGATTCGGTTGTGTGATGCAGCAGGCTGCCGAGCAACAGCGGTAGCCCGATGAACAGCGCCACCGCGAAGACGAGCGAGGCGATCATCGCCCCGCGCAGCGCGCCGTCGCCGATCTGGGCGTCCTGTCCGAGTTGCACGATTGCCGACCACTGCAGCGCGCGCATTCCGAGGTGGATCGTTTCGTACAGTCCCGCGACGCCTCGAAAGAATGGACGGCGCCAGATTCCCGCCGTGTAGACGCGAGAGCGCAGGACGTCGGTGCAGACGGCGATGTCGCCGTTCGGACGTCGCGCCGCAACGGCGTACGAGTCCCGGCCGCGCATGAGCACTCCTTCGATGACCGCCTGACCTCCATAGAAGAAGGTTCCGGGCGGTGCGCTCACCGCGTTGACGGCCACGGTGAGCAGGAGGTCGCGGGAACGCTTGGCGAACCTCATGAGCGGCATGCTAAAGCACCGCGTGCCACCGGTCCCCCCGACCGTCCGTTGCACGACGCCGGCGGCGCCGGCTGTCTCTACGCCTTCTTGGCTTGCTCGGCGCGGCGGCGGAAACGCTCGACCTGACCGCCGGTGTCGATGATGCGCTGCGTCCCTGTGAAGAATGGGTGGCACACCGAGCACACCTCGGTCTTCAACTCAGCGAGCGTCGACCCCGTGGAGAAGCTGTTGCCGCACAGGCAATGGACTGCAGCGTCGGTGTGGTACTCGGGATGGATTGCAGCTTTCATGGGGCGCCTTGATTCGCGGGGAAGGAAACAAATCCACGATACCACGGCAGCGCAAGGCTCAATCCACGGCCGCGCCGACCGGCCGGGTGAAGTTGCCGTGGGACACGCTGGGGAGCCGGTCGACCAGCTGCTGGTACGCCGCGGCGAGACCGATGCCGTCCTCTGGGAGGAGGCCCCGACCCGCCAGGACGTCGACGAGCCAATCGTGGTCACAGTTGAGCGAGCGCCACTGGATCTGACGTGCACCCATCTCGAGCACGGCGGCTTCGGTGCGGTCCAGCTCCGCGCTCGAGTCGGTGACGCCGGGGAACGTGAGGAGGTTGACGCACACCTGCCCACCGGCACGCGACATCACACGCCCGCACTCGATGACGTCCTCGATCGAGTACCCGACCGGACGGTAGTACGCGCGGAAGATGGGGTCGTTGAACGAGATCGCGCTGATGCGCACGCTGTTGCAGCCCGCGTCGATCAGGCGCTGGAGCGTGCGCGGGCGGCTCCCGTTCGTGTTGACGTGGATGGTCGCGTCCGGATGCGCCGCTCTGATTTCGGCGACGGCGTCGGCGAGCACGGCGTCGCGAGTGAGCGGCTCACCCTCGCAGCCCTGGCCGAAGGAGACGATCGCCGCGTCGTCGCCGCTGAGATGAAACGCGGCCATTCCAGCGAGCTCAGCGGCTGTCGGAGCGAAGCGCATGCGCGGCTGGGGCGCGGGCGCTTCGCCGTCCGTCTGCAATGAGATGCAGCCCAGGCAGTCCGCGTTGCACGCCGGCGACGCAGGGAGTGCCCCCTCGTAGCGACGGAGGAAGGTGTTCTGGGCGGTGTAGCACCGCAATTCGGTCGCGCAATTGGCGAGGTGATCGACGAGGCGGTTCGCGGGAAGCTGTGCTCGTGCCGCGTCGATCGCCTCGGGGAGCCCGGCTCCGGCGTAGCGTGCCGGCTCCCACCAGCCGAATCCGTCGGTGTTGAGCGCGGCGACACGCAGCTCGTCGTGGTGCTCCACCACCGCCGCGTACCCGTAGAGCGGCAGCCGCCGGCTACCGGGGAGCGGTCGCGACGCCGGCAACAGCGTTCGCAGGAACCCCACGGGGAGCACCGCCGCGACGGGCAGGAGATCAGCCTCGACGTCGACCGGGCGGTTCTTGGAGTCGAGTGCGATGGCCCGCCGCCCGGGAAGGTGCATGAGTGTCGTGCCCTCCGGGATGGGAATGAGATCGGTCGCGTGGAGCCCGATCACCTTCCCCCCGGAGCGCGCTGCTGGTCGGAATCCCCCGAGGACCTCGAGTTCGCCGTCAGGACGGGCAACGACAGGACGCATCCCCCGAGTCTGCCGTTTGCAGAGCTGCCCTCAGCGTGAGCGGCGCTGGCAGTTCCCGACGACCGCGACCGCCCCGGCGCCGATGGCGAACAAGAGGCAGATGACGACACCGACGATCGAGATCCCGGTGATGGGACCGATCAGGCCCGAGAGCAGCAACCCGGCGATGACGACAGCGCCGAGGAAGGTCGCCAGCGTCAGCCAGTAGGTGGATGGCGTGACCCACGTGGTGCGCAGGGTCCCGCTCGCCGGCTTGGAGAACATGGCGATCATGAAGGCGTCGGCGATCGGAATGACCGCCGAGCCGAAGCCGCTCGCCGGCGGGACGGGGGAATCGGGAACGCGCGTGAACACGTTGGGCATCGACGCCAGCGTATTACGCGGCGGCGAGTTCGTCCGGAATCGCGGTCACAACGTGACGTTGGCCGGCGCGGACCACGCGGATCACCACGAAACGCTCGATCGGCCCGTCCACCATGAGGCGCTGGAGATCCCGTGGGCTCTCGATGGGACGGCCGTCAACCTCAGTGATGATGTCGCCTGGACGGAGCCCTGCAGCATCGGCCGGACTGCCGTTGACGACCTCGACCACCTCGAGACCACGCCGGCTGCCGAGCGGGCCTTCCCACCGGGGCGGTATGGGTCGAGAGACGCCGGCGACGCCGAGGTGGGCGCGACGGACGCGGCCGTCGCGCACGAGCGCGCCGATGATGCGCTCGGTCGTGGTGTTGATCGGCACCGCGAGGCCGAGGCCGGCGCCGGCGAGCGCGGTGTTGATGCCGACGACACGTCCAGCGGAGTCCGCCAGCGCCCCGCCCGAATTACCCGGGTTGAGCGCAGCGTCCGTCTGGATGACATCGTCGATGACCCGTACGTGATCGCCCGAGCGCGCCGGGAGAGAGCGGCCCAGCGCGCTGACGACACCGGCAGTGACGCTGCCGGCGAGGCCAAGCGGGTTGCCGATGGCGACGACGACCTGGCCCACGTGGAGCGCCCCGGCGTCGCCGAGCGTGGCCGGTTCGAGATCGCCGTGCTCGGCGACGAGCACAGCCAGGTCGGAGAGAGGGTCGCGGCCGCGGACCGTGAAGCGGAGCCGCCGCCCGTCCGCCAGGTCGAGCCGGCCGCCCTCGCCTCCGGCAACCACGTGCGCGGAGGTCACGAGGAGACCGTCAGCGCTCAACGCGACCGCGGAGCCACTCCCGGCGGGGCCGTGGCGGCCTCTGCCGGCAGCAACTTGAACGGCTGCGACTGACGGCGCCAGCGCCGCTGCGACACGGATGAGGGTGCGCGAGTAGGCGTCAAGCAGCGCACCGTCGTCGTCCGGGTCAGGCGACATCGGGTCCTTCGGCCCGGGCCTTCTGCACCGCGGTGAGGGCTCCGCGAAGGCTCTCGATCCAGTCGGACTGGTGCTGGCCGACGAGCCGCACGCACCACGCAAGCGCCTCGCTCCGGCTGCGTGCGACGCCGGCCTCGATGAGCGTGTCGAGCACGCCGCGGTCGCCGATGCGGAGGCGGGTCATCACCGGCACGCCGAGAGTGGTGAACATCTCCTCGACTCCGCCGCAGCGGGCTCCCCAGGAGACCTTACGGCCGAAAAGACGCTCGGCGTCGCGAGCGACACGGACCCTGGCGTCTCTCGTCTCGCCACGGAAGCGCGCGATCCTGGCACTGCGCGCCGCGGCACGCGCACCTTCGGCCGCGTCAGCAGGGAGTTCCGGCTCAGCGATCTCGCCGACGATCAGGATCTCGTCGTTGTCGGATGTGATGGTTGGGGCGGACTGATACAGCCCCTCGGGAAGGCGGCCGGCGAACCAGCCGGTGAGCTCGTCGTTCGTCAGAGGGTCTGGTGTCGTCTGTGCTTTCATAATTACATGATTACACAGACGTGCCGGGCGCGCAAATTCAGGCGATCGGCGCCGGTGCCTCCTTCGGCGGACTCATCTCGAAGCGGAAGAGTGATGCCCCGGTGAGGTTGTACCGGCGGCGTGCGAACACGAAGCAGATCCAGCCGAGGACGGTGTTGAGCCCCTTGTCTGCCAGGCGCTGGATGACGGAGATGGCGGCCGCGAGGTCGAAGCTGAGTCCGAGCGCGACCAGCAGACCTGCTGTGCTCGCCTCCACCGCGCCGAGGCCCCCCGGCGAGAAGCTCAGCCAGGCCGCTCCCTGCGTGACGGCATAGACGAAGCCGGCATCCGTCCACGAAAGCTTTCCGGGATCGACAGCCTGCGCCACCGCCCACAACAGCGTCACCGCCATGACGGCCTGCCCGACGCTGAGCGGCAACCACCGATAGGTGTCGCGGTGCCGGAAGAGCACGCGCGTGTCGCGGTGCAGCTCGTCAACCGCGGGGCGGACCCGTCGCAGCAGGGGCACTTTATCAACGACGTGCCGGACACGCTCGTACAGGCTCTCCACGGTGAGCACGGCAACGATGCCGATGACAAAGAGCATTGGGACGATGACCGCGATGGCGACGTAATGCAGTCCGATCGCCTTCGGGAGTGCGAGGACGAACAGCATGAAGACGAAGAGCAGTTCCTGCACCGTCTCACTCGCGACGACAGCGCCGAGATTCACGGCCGCCGCTTTCGACACGAGCAGCGCGCGAGTCAGTTCGCCGAGCGGCAGCAGCGCTGTCGCCTGACCGGTCTCGGTGAGAAAGACCGTGTCGATCAAGGGAAATTTGATGCCGAGCGCTCGATTGAGCGTCCACCACCGGATCCCCTGCACGACGTAAAAACCGATTCCCAGGATGACGACGATCGGCACGTACTCGAGGTTGAAGCGCTCGAAGGCGATGCCGATCTTGCGGGGATCCGCATAGATGAGCAGCGCGGCGATCGCGCCCAACGCGAGCACCAGCGGGAGATAGCCGAGCCAGCGCCGGCGCGAACGGCGGGGCGAGGCGGCCCGGGAGCGTTGCTCCTCGGCGCGGGCTGCCTCGGTCACCACGCCTCGATGGTAGGCGCAACGAGGCTCAGCCGGTACCGACCGGATCCGATCAGTCGGGCGGCGCGCCCCCCGGCCACGGCAGGGCCGCGAAGCCGATCGTCCCGGGCCCCGTGTGCGCGCCGAACATCGGGCTCAGCGCCACCGTCTCGCAGCGCGCCGCATGCAGTGATGCCGAGAGCCGCTCGGCGAGCTCGGCCGCATCGTCGGGCGCGTCAGCGTGGAAGACCACGAACCACAACGGACCCTGCCCGAGATCCTCGTTGGCGGCCCGCTCGAGCTGCCGGATCGTCCCGCCTGTCGTTCGAGCGAGACCCACCCGACCCGTGTCGCCGCCGTCGACCAGCTTGAACACGGGGCGCACCCGCAGCGTGTTCGAGATGCCGGCGAGCAGGGCGGGCACTCGGCCGCTGCGCGCCACGTAGGTCAGGGTCGCCAGCGCGCCGTAAACGCGCACCTGCGCGCACGCCGAGCGCACCGAGCGCTCCCAACGGGGCGCTGGGTCCGCCGACTCCGATAGCGAGGCCGCGCATCGGGCGATCAGGGCGAACCCCCCGACGGCGGTGCCGGTGTCGATGACGGTGACCCTGCGCCGGCCCTCGTCGGCCGCGAGCATGTCGGCGGCGAGGCCGGCCGTCGAGTGCATCCCGCTCCATCGCTCCGGGATCGTCAGACACAGCACGGTCTCTGCCTCGGTGCGCCGGAATGCCTCGAGGTACGACCCCGGCGACGGCGTCGCCGTGGCGGTCGCCCCGCCGGCGCGGAGCAGACGGTAGAAACCCTCGTACGAGTCCGTCGACCCGTCGTCGATGAACTCGGTGGCTCCGACTGTGATGCGCTGCGGGACGACGACCACGCCGCGCTCGAGGTCCTCCCGGAGCCCGGCGCCACCGTCCACCACGATCGCGCGCTGCCGGAATGTCATCTACCGTATCCAAGCCGCATGATTGGCGATCATGATCTCCCCGTGGATCGTGGCGGGTTGGTGCCTGGGCGCCTATCTCGTCGGCGCGCTCCCGATCGGGTGGTTGCTGGTTCGCCGCAAGCGCTACGGGCTGGACCTCCGTCAGTTCGGCACCGGCAACATCGGCACGAGCAACGTCTACCGGCATGCCGGTATTGACGTCGCGATCCTCGTCGGACCCCTCCAGTTTGCGCAGGGGTTCGCGCCGGTGATCGCAGCTCGTGTTACGGGTCTGCCGCTCGAGGTGATGATGCTCATCGGGGTCTGCGCCGTCGCCGGCAACGGCTGGCCCGTGTACATGCGCTTCAACGGCGGCCGCGGCGTCGCCGTGGCGACGGGCGTCGTCGCGTCGTTGACGGTCGCCGGGTTGGTCGCGCTGCTCATGTGCTACGCGTGGGGCGCCATTCGCGGTCGGATCGCGCTTGCGGTCCTCCTCGCCTTCGTGATCCTGCCGGTCGTCGCGTTCCTGTTCGGAGGATCCGATGGCTGGATCCTCGGCAGCGGATGTCTTGCGATCCTGGTGTTGCTCGTCCTGCGCAGGCTCGAGGGTCTGCCGAGCGACACCCGGGTCTACGGCCACTTCTGGCGGCGCGTGTACCAGCGCCTGGTCTTCGACGAGCGGCCCGGGCGCCCGCTCATGGGACCGCGCACCGACCCCGGCGCCACGCAGCGACACTGAGGCCTGGCCGTCACTCCTCGTAGACCACGCCGAATGGATACCACCACTCCGGCGCGCGACGGACCGCGACCTCGAGGACGGTTGCGACCCGCTGCATGACATCGGCGTCGCTCTCGCCCGGCTCGACGTGGACGGGTGGATGCACCACGAGGCGGTAGCGCCCGCCAACTCGCCAGCACTCGACGGGCATCACGGGCACCGCCGCAACCCGCCCGAGCCAGGCCGCCGCTGTGCTGAAGGCCACCGGGCCGCCACAGAACGTGACGACCGCGGTCTCGCCACGCTCGGGAATGTCGCTGAGAATGGCGGCGAATCGCCCGCGACGGACTGCGCGGACGAGCCCGCGCGCGGCGCGGGAAGACACGAGCACCTCCATGTCCTGATGGCGCCGAGCCCAGACCGCGATCCGGGTGACGATGTCCGGTCCGACAGGTGCCATGACGGTCGTGATCCGAAGCCCCGACGCGAGCCCGCATCCGGCGGCGACATCCCAGCTGCCGAAATGGGCAAGCGCGAACACTCCCCCGCCGTGAGCGTCGAGCGCGCGATACGCATGCTCGAGGCCGTAGGCGCGGAAGTGCCGGTGCATCCGATGCGCGGGGACGCCGTACTGCCAGATGAAATCCACCGACGTCCGCGCGTAGTTGCGGAACGAGGCGAGCGCCCGGCGCCGCGCATCCCGCCGGCTCAATCCAGGGTCGAGACGCCGGTGGTTCGCAGCGCATCGCCGCCGTGACACCCCCGAAGCGGCGTAGTTGCATGTTCCGATGCAGTCCGCCAGCACGTAGCGGCCGGGTCCGAGGGCGCGCAGCACCAGGCTGGCAAACCTGAGACCTGCGCGGAGCGACCGCGGCGGTGGCGCCAGCAGCGCGTCGGCGTGCGACGGACCGGTCATCGACCCGCCGTCAAAGCACCTTGGGAGCCTGATCGGGCTGGAGTGCGACGTGGTGCTTGGCGATGATCTCGCGCACCGTCCCGCTCTGCGCACGCATGACGAGGCTGTGGGTCTCCGCCCACCAGTTGTGGTAGCGGACGCCACGGAGGAGACCACCGCCACTGATGCCGGTGACCGCGACGCTCACCTCGCGCCCGGGGACGAGCTGTTCCATGCTCAGCGAGGCCTCGGGGTCGAACCCGGCGGCTCGCATCGCGGCCGCTTCATCCTCGTGGCGAACCCACGGACGGCACTGCAGCTCACCACCAAGGCAGCGCATCGCGCACGCGGCGACGATCCCTTCGCGCGTCCCGCCCGACCCGATCATGACGTCGATCCCCGACCCGGGCCACGCCGCCATCATCGCCAGGCCGACGTCGCCGTCGCTGACGATCGCGACCCGGACACCGAGCGAGCGCAGACGCTCGAGCAGCGCCTGGTGACGGGGCCGGTCGAGCAGCACCACGGTCAGGTCCTGCACCTGCACGTTCATCGCGAAGGCGACACGGCGGAGGTTGTTCTCCGGGGTGTCACTGACGTCGACGGCGCCCCGTGCCTGCGGCCCGACGGCGATCTTGTGCATGTAGGCGACGGGCGGGGGCAGGAGGATGCCGCCAGTCTCAGCGGACGCAGCCACGCTCAACGCCTGACTCAGCCCTCCGGCGACGAGGCTGATGCCGTCGACGGGGAGCAACGCAAGGTCCACGCGGTCACGACCACCGCCGACGGTGCGACCGGTGACGAGCCTGTTGTTGGATCCCTCGGGGCCGATCACGATCCGGCCCTCGAAGGGCATGCCGGTCAGCGCGTCCTCCATGGAGTTATGCCCCGCCTCGCGAGCGCCGCTCTTGTCCCCGCGGCCCAGCCAGCGACCGACCGAGAGCGCTGACGCCTCGGTGGCGCGAAGCAACTCGAGACCGCGGTTGCGGCCACGTGAGACTCGCGCTGCCGTTGTCGTCGGGCGGGCGGCCGTGCTCATCGGCTCCAGCGTAGCGACCCGCTACGCGATCCCGACGAATGCGGTTCCCGGCGCGCTCGGGCTGACGCGGCTGACGGCGAAGGTGACGGGGTTGACCGCGGCCAGCCAGCTGGTCGACCCGCTCGTCATCAGGCCGTAGAGGAGCCCGTTCGATCCCCAGACCGCCGGGGCGAAGTCGCCGACGCTGCGGTCGATCGCGCTCCCCATCGCCAGGTTGAGGACGCGAAGCGTCGGCGTGATCGTCGCGCCGCAGCCGTCCTCGCTGAGCGGGATGGTGAGGTAGGCGAGCGCAGCGCCACCGGGAGCGAGGACCGCATCGCCGGCGACGCTCGTTCCCGAGAGGGTGTACGCGTGCGTCACGACACCGTGCGACTCGATGCGGATGCCTTTGGTCGCCTCGGATGAGGCGGAGGTGGCGAAGCAGACGGTCTCGGCCGCCGGACCGACGGTGCTCAGCGGGCAGAAGTTGTCGTCCGTCAGCGCGGTGACGACATCGCTCGTCGGGTTGATGATCCCGGAGTCCGCGGATTGCATCTGCATGTCGAATGAGCCGCATCCGCAACCACCCGTCGGGACACGTGCGAAGGCGATGCCGTCCGCAGTCCAGCTGACCAGGTAGTAGTCCCAGCCTGCCGGCGCGTCGGCGGAGGGGTGATTCGGGTCGGAGACGCGATCGGCGACCACCGCTGCCGCAGCGCCGGGGCGCACCACGACGATCCGGTTCAACGCCGTGCCGTTGCTCAGCTGATCCGACGTCGCGTACGCATATGACGTGCCGTCCGGACCGATGACGACACCACTCGCATCGGCCGGGATCGCTCCGAGGGTGCGAACCGCGCCGCTCGGTGTGAGCTCATGCTCGATGCCGCCCTCCGCCCAGTACGCACCGCCGGGGCCGGCGGCCGTCATCCAGAATTGCGTTGGCTGCACGGCCGTCCTTGCGATCACGACACCGGAGCCGTTCAGGATCTCCAGCCACTCGGATCCCCCAGTCGCGGGAATGGTCGCGACGGTGAGGGCGGCAGCGGGGGTCACCGGCGGAATCGGTACCGGTGTCACCGCCGGACGCGGAAGATGTGACGTGGTGTCCGCGTAGGCGACGCCATCGGGTGTCGCGCGAAGCGTGAGGGTGGAGACGGCCCCGCAGCCGGAGAGCACCAGCACCATGGCTGGAAGGATGAGTGTGGTGCGGGTCGGGGTCATCGTGGGTGCCTCCGTCATCTGGTCGAATGACGGTGCAACGTGGCTGTGTGCGGGCAGTTTCGCGTAACGATTGCGCCTGCCGAACGTTGCGCGCCGGGTCAGACGGTGCTGGGCGACCCGCTCGGGACTGCGCTGCTGGGCTCGCCTTCCACGACGGCCCCACTCACCGTGATCCCCTTCGTCGACGCGGCCATGAAGGCGCGGAACAGAGGATGCGGCCTCCCCGGCCGCGAGCGGAACTCGGGATGAAACTGCGAACCGACAAAGAACGGATGGTCGCGAAGCTCGATGATCTCGACGAGACGACCGTTCGGCGAGCTGCCGGAGAACACCACGCCGGCGCCCGCGAGCGACTCGCGGTAGTGATTGTTGAACTCGAACCGATGGCGGTGGCGCTCGTACACCACGGGCTCGCCGTACGCCTCGGCTGCGCGTGTTCCGGGCACGAGCTTGCAGGGATACACGCCGAGGCGCATCGTCCCTCCCTTCTCCTCGATATCACGCTGCTCCGGGAGGAGGTCGATGACGGGATGCGAGGTGAACGCGTTGAACTCTGTCGAGTTTGCGTCAGGAGCGTCAAGAACCTCGCGGGCGATATCCACGACAGCGCATTGCATTCCCAGGCAGAGGCCGAGGTACGGCACCAGATGTTCGCGCGCGAATCGCGATGCCAACACCTTGCCTTCGATGCCGCGATGACCGAAGCCGCCGGGCACCACGATGCCGTCGACTCCCTCGAGCGGGCTCATGTCCTCGTCCAGGTGCTCGCTGTTGACCCACACCAGCTGCAGGTCCGCACCGCAATGCACCGCGGCATGCCGCAGGGACTCGATCACGCTGATGTACGCGTCCGGCATCTCGACGTACTTGCCGACGAGGGCGATGCGCACCGCCGGCTTGGGTGCAGAGATGCGAGCACACAAGTCGCGCCACTCGGTGAGATCCGGCGCAGTCACATTGAGGCCGAAGAGCTGCACGATGTAGTCGCCGAGCCCCGCCTCCTCCAGCATCAGCGGTACCTGGTAGATGGAGCTGGCGTCCGGGACGTTGATCACGGCACGTATGTCGACGTCACCGAAGAGCGCGATCTTCTCTTTGAGGGGCTGGCCGATCGGCTTCTCGCTGCGCGCGATGATCGCGTCAGGCTGGATGCCGATCGAGCGCAGTTGGTTGACGGAGTGCTGTGTGGGCTTGCTCTTGAACTCTTCGCTCGCGTTGACGTACGGAACCAGCGTGAGATGCACATAGCAGACGTTGTTGCGCCCGACGTCGTTCTTCATCTGGCGAATCGCCTCGAGGAACGGCAGCGACTCGATGTCACCGACCGTGCCCCCAACCTCGACGATGACGACATCGGGTTGTGGGAGCTCATTTTCTGCCACGCGCAGGACGCGATGCTTGATCTCGTTGGTGATGTGCGGGATGACCTGCACCGTGCCGCCGAGGTAGTCGCCGCGCCGCTCCTTGGCGATGACCGACGCGTAGATCTTTCCTGTCGTGACGTTGCTGGCCTTGCTGAGCGCGACATCAACGAAACGCTCGTAGTGACCGAGGTCGAGATCGGTCTCGGCGCCGTCATCGGTGACAAAGACCTCGCCGTGCTGATATGGCGACATCGTGCCCGGATCGACGTTGAGATACGGATCGAGCTTCTGCATCCCGACATGCAGGCCGCGGGCCTTGAGGATCGTGCCGATCGACGCTGCGGTAATCCCCTTCCCGAGTGAAGAGACGACTCCGCCTGTCACGAACACGAACTTCGCCATGCGCAGAGCCTCCCGGGATGTTTGAGCGATTGTATCAGTCACGCGTCGTCACGACGCACCGATGTTCGAACGTTACGGTCAGCCTGCAGTTCTGACCTCGAGAAACACGACGCGGGTGTCGTCGGTCTCGCCCGTCGATCCGGCGAGCGTCAGCTTCGGCTGCGCTTCCCAGGTGCCTTCGGCGAGACCCATCTCCTTGGCGAACTTCCCGACAGGGTCGTATTCGCCGCCGTCGCCGGAGCCGTAGCGCGCAGGGACGACAATGCTCGGCTCGACAGCGTTGACAAGCTTGGCGGCGTCGATGGCCCCGAGCGCGTCACCGCCACCGACCGGGATCACCAGCACGTCGACATGGCCGAGGCTATCGATCTCGTCCTCGGTGAGCTGACGGCGCAGCCGTCCGGCAACGACGACGCGGACGTCATCAACCGAGACGCGTATCACCGTCGTCTCGCCGGCTGCGAGGCCGAGGATGCTGACGCCACCGATCTCGAACTCGCCGGGCCCGCTGACCTCTTGCATCTCGCCATCGCGGGCGCGGAGGCGCTCGGGATCGGTGGCGCCCTCAGTCCGGACGATGAGACCGACGGTCCCCTTGGCAAGCCCGGGGAGGGTCGCCTGCGATGGGTCGACGACGACGGTCATGTCCCGCCCTCGCAATCGGACGCAGGAGTGTCCGTGATACGTCAGTTCCATTGGTTGCCTCCAGTGTGCCGCGTTGGCAGCCCTAGCCGCTCCCGACGATGAGCTCGAGGGTCCTCGTGGTCCCGTTTCTAAAGACGGTGATCGTGACCTGCTGGTCGGGCGCCAGCCCGAGGATGGTCGGATCGAAGGGATGCGTGGCATCGAGCGTGGTGCTGCCGACCGCCGTGACGACATCCCCGGCGAGCAGTCCCGCGGTCGCAGCCGGTCCCCCGTTCGTCACCGAGAGGATCAGCGCCCCCACCGGCACGTCTGCGGCCGCAGCGGTGGCCGGGTCGATCACCTCGGAGTCAGCACCCAGGGTCGGCACCGGGGCGCTGCCGCCGCTCCCCGTCGCCTTGGCGACGATGTTGGAGGCGGCCGTCATCGAAAGCGCCACAACGCCGGGTGCGGCGCCGCCGGCATCGACGACCACGCCGATCACGTCGCCGTTGCCGTTGAGCAGCGGTGCGCCGTCCTGCCTCGGGTCCGGTGTGGAGTCAACCGTGACCACGTCGCGCAACACCGTCTCGCCGTCCGCGAGGGTCAACGTGCGGCCCACGGCGCCGATGGTCCCCGTGCTGAGGGTCACCGGCGAGAAGGGCGCGTGGGCGACCGCGATCGCGAGATCGCCGACGCGCGGTGCGACGGTCGCGAAGACAAGCGGGGTGAGATTCTTCGCGCCGACCGCCTGAAGCAGCACGACGCCGGAGGTCGGGTCGGCCTTGACGATCGTGGCCGGGTAACCGTGCCCGTCGGCTGTCGCGATGCGGAGCGTCGCCGCGCCTTTGATGGCGTGGATGGTCGTGAGCACGAGCCCGTTGGCTGACACGACGAAACCGTTGACGATGCCGGTGGGTCCGGTGATCAACGACCCGACCGAGACCGGCTGCGTCAGCACCTCGACGACCGAGACCGACTTCGCCTGTGCGATCGCGCCCGCCGTCAGCGCGCCGTTGCCGCCGCCGGGTCCGACCACGTTCTGGACGATCACACGTTCCACAGGCCCGAATCGCGCGTAGATGCCCCAGGCCGCGAGGCCGCCGCCGACCAGCCCGATGACCGAGCTCAGCACCACCGCGGCGATCAGCCGGTCACGCGGCCGGGTGGCCGTCGTCATTCGGCGGGTGCCGTTGCCCTTCGGCTGAGATACCGAACGATCCCGGCTGCGTTGCTGTGCACCCCGTTCAGGATCTCGGCCCTCTCACGCGATGCGGCGGGAAGCGTTTCCGTGTCGAGTGCGAACGCCTCGGCAAGCGCGGCGGCGACGTCGTCGATGCCCGCGTCAGCGGCGTGCTCGATGACGCCCTCGGCGACCTCGACCCAGCCGTGAAGCATCTCCTCGGCCTCGGCAAGCGTCGCCGCGGGATCGGCCACCGGGCCGTAATGCGTGAGCACCAGTTGTTGCGGGCGGATCTCCGCGAAACGGCGGAGGCTGTGCGTCGCCTGCTCGAGGTCGAAGTCCGGTGGTGGCGTGGCTGGTCGGAGCACCCCCAGGTCCGGAAGCAGCACGCCGACGGCGTCGCCCACGAGCAGGGTCCCGGTGTGCTCGTCGAGGACGGCATGGTGGTGCTTGGCGTGCCCGGGCGAGTCCACGAGCACGAGCTCGCGGCCATTGCCCACGTCGACACGGAACCCGTCCCCCGCGGCGATGAGCCGGTCCTCGGGGACCGCGGTCATCCGGCCGTAGAGGGAGTCGAGCAGCGGGCCGTAGACGCGTGAGGCGCTGTCGATGAGCTTGGTCGGATCAATGAGATGGCGCGCCCCGCGCTCGTGGACGACCACGGTGGCCGACGGGAAGTCAGCAGCCAGGTCGCCCACTGCGCCCGCGTGGTCGAGGTGGATGTGGGTGACGATGATCCAGCGGAGGTCCGCCGGACCCAGCCCCAGCGCGGCCAGGGCCGCGTGCACCGCCGGCACGCTCGACTGCGAGCCGGTCTCGATGAGTGCCGGCATCGGCCCCTCGACGAGGAAGCCGGCGGTCAGCTGATCCATGCCACCGAGCAGCGTGTCCAGCTGATGAATGCCCGGTGCGATGACGACGGCTTCGCTCACAATCACACGCCGTTGCGCTACGGCTTGGGAGTCGGGCTGGAGGCCGTCTGCTGGGCGATCAGCGTCTGCAGCTTCTGCAGATCACTCTGGAGCTTCGCCTCCGCTGCGCCGTAGGCGGTGAAGTTGCCGGCCGCGAGCGCGGTCTCGGCGGCCGTGTTGTCTGCGACGATCTGACTGGCGAGAGCCAGGATCTGCTGCTGAATCGTGCCGGTCGGCGTTGGCGTCGGGGTGGCGCCGGGACTCGGTGTCGGGGTGGGCGAGCCGGACGGCGTTGGCGATGGGCTCGGCGTCGGGCCGCCGGTGCCGGG
>Ga0307372_10003620_pt1 | contig 24464 bp, 17 predicted proteins | sample OX1MG_FD_202533 | JGI IMG/M metagenome (GOLD analysis project Ga0307372, IMG submission 202533) | Soil microbial communities from Risofladan, Vaasa, Finland - OX-1 | ecosystem: Environmental > Terrestrial > Soil > Coastal area > Acid sulfate soil | place: Finland: Risofladan, Vaasa | collected...
CCGGGGCCGGCTGCTCCTGGCCGGATGCGCCGCGCACAGCGACCCGTCCCCCGAGTCCGCCGGCAGCGGATTCGTCGGGTGGTTCCTGGCGATGCTCGGCCAGGCGCACGGGTTCCCGGTGCCGCGGGCAGGTGCCGGGGAGCTCACGGCAGCGCTGGTTCGCCGTCTCGCCGCTCGCGGGGGCAACGTCGCCTGCGGACAGCGCGTCGAGGAGATCCTTGTCGCGCGGGGCCGAGCGCGCGGGGTGAGGGCCGCTGACGGCTCCAGGTTCCGGGCGCGTCGGGCAGTGGTCGCCGACGTCGCCGCCACGTCGTTGTTCGGTGAGCTCCTCGACGAGCGGCTGCTCCCGCGCCGACTCCCCGGCGACCTCGCGCGCTTCCACTGGGACCCGGCGACCGTGAAGGTGGACTGGCGGGTCCGCGACTCGGTCCCGTGGCGCGCCCCGGTCGTGCGGCGTGCCGGCACGGTCCATCTCACCCACGGCGTCGACGAGCTCACGAGGGCGAGCGCCGAGCTCGCGATGGGGACCATCCCGACCCGTCCGTTCGTCCTCGTCGGCCAACCGGCGGCGGTCGACCCGACGCGTGCGAGCGCGGGGCACGTCCCGATCTGGGCCTACGCCCACGTCCCCCACCAGGTGCGCGCGGACCCCTACGGGGTGCTTTGCGGCATATGGGACGAGACCGAGCTTGCCACCTTCGCCGACCGGCTCGAGTCGAGGATCGAGGCGCACGCACCGGGCTTCCGCGGTTCCGGCCGTTCCCCGGTCTCGGGCGCCCGGAGACGGCGATCGCCGGCCTCTACCTTGCGTCCTCCTCGGCCCATCCCGGTGGTGGCGTGCACGGTGCGTGCGGGTGGAACGCGGGGCGCGCGGCACTCCGCGCGAGCGACGGGGTGGGAAGGGTCGCCGGCCGCGCCGTCGTCCAATTCCAGCGCCACCTCGGGGCGTGACCGACGGGTGCAGCGCTTTGCGTCTGGTCGACGCCCGGGTATCGGCCGTCGACCAGACGCCCAACCTGGCCACGAAGATGGCGCATGCGGGTGCTCTGCCGTGACGCAGAGCACTCGGCGCGACCGAAGCGCGGCGACGGAGGAGCCCCGTGAGATAGAGCGCGGCGAGGATGCCGAGCACGGCGTCGGCGCAGAGGGCGAACGGGTCCGTCCGCGGGCGGGCCACGACCGCGTGCCACGTGACGCTCGCCGGGCCGGCGTCGAAAGAAAAGCCCTGGCGTCGGTACCGCTGCGGGGGTACCCGCCGGCGCCGGCAGGGAAACCGCAGGCGCGCCGCGTGGGCCACTGGCGACGGGGTAGACCAGACGTCGTGACCACCGATTCCCAGCCCACCGGTTCCCAGCCCACCGGTTCCCAGACCACCGATTCCCAGCCCACCGGTTCCCAGCCCACCGGTTCCCAGCCCAACGGTTCCCAGCCCACGGCGTCCGAGTGGGCCGCGCTGTTCGCACTCGAGCTCGGCACCACGCCCCCGACCGAGCGGGAGGCCGACGACCTGTTGGCCATCGCGGGGGTGGCCGCCCATGCGTCGGAGCGGACCGCAGCACCGCTGTCGGCGTGGCTCGTGGGTCGTGCGCGCGTCTCCCCCGCCGAGGCCAGGGATGCCGCGGCGCGCGTGGCCTCGAAGTTGAAGCCAGCCACATGACGACGACCCATGAGGCCGCGCACCGCGCCGGACCGGCGGAGCGGGTCATGGTGACCACGCTCACGTCGGGGAGCCGTGCGGAGCGCCCGGACCATGTGGCCGGCGAGGAGCCCCTCGAGATCCGCCTCTCCGGCCCCACGGGACCGGCCGCGCCGGTGGCCGTGACCATGCGCACCCCCGGCCACGACTTCGAGCTTGCGGTGGGTTTCCTGCTCGCCGAGGGGTTGCTCGCCGACCAGTCGGACCTTCGCGCGGTCCGGTATTGCGAGCTTCCCGAAGGAGAGCCGCAGGAGTTCAACGTCGTCACGGTCACGTCCATGCGCCCCGTCGAGATCGGGCGTCGCGCCCGCAATCTCGCGGTGAACGCGAGTTGCGGGATCTGTGGCACCGCAACGCTCGACGAACTGAAGGACCGCTGCCCGGCGTTGCCTGCGGGAGAGAAGCTACGCGCCGACGTGATGACGGCGCTCCCGGCACGGCTGCGCGACCGCCAGCGCGTGTTCGCGGCAACCGGCGGCCTCCACGCCGCGGGGCTGTTCGACACCACCGGGGCCGCGCTCGCGGTCCGAGAGGACGTGGGCCGGCACAACGCCGTCGACAAGCTCGTCGGCTGGGCGGCGATGCAGGGGCGCCTGCCGCTGGCCGGTGCCGTGCTGGTGGTATCGGGGCGGGTCAGCTTCGAGATCGTCCAGAAGGCCGCGGTTGCCGGGATCCCAAGCCTCGTCGCGGTCTCCGCGCCCTCCAGCCTCGCGGTCTCGACGGCCCACGCCCTCGGCATGACCCTCGCCGGCTTCGTCCGCGAGGGAAGAGCGAACCTCTACTCGGGGGCCTGGCGGGTGGAAGGCACCCCGGCATGACCGGAGGCGGCGGGCCGTCCGATCCGAGGGACGAGCCGACCCTTACGCACCTGGACGCAGCGGGACGCGCCCACATGGTCGACGTCACGGGGAAGTCCATGACCGAGCGGCGCGCGACGGCGCGCTGCGTCGTCCGGACGACGCCCGCTGCGTTGGCCGCGGCCGCCAAGGACGAGGACGTCGTCCCGTTCGCCCGAGCCGCCGGGATCCACGCGGCGAAACAGGCGCCCGAGCTCATTCCGCTGTGCCATCCCCTCCCGCTCGACGACGTGGACATCGACGTGGACGTCGACGTGGCACGCGGCGTCGCCGAGGTCCGTGCGTCCACCTCGGTGGTGGCGAGGACCGGCATCGAGATCGAGGCCATGACGGCCTGCGGCCTGACCGGGCTGACGTTGCTGATGGCCTTGCGCATCTACGACCCGGACGCGCTGCTGACCACACTGTCGCTGTGGCACAAATCCGGAGGCCGCTCCGGCACGTGGGAGCGCGTGCCCGCTGCTGGCGGCGATCGGGGAGAGCTCGAGGCCTGAGGCCCGGACGTGTGCAGCGCGCGGGGGTACCCGCAGCGCCGCCGAGCGGGTCGCGTCGTCGTGGCGAGGTCCGCCCTGTTCCACGGTGGCGCCGAAATTACCTGCTGGTAACCTTCGCTGACCGGCACGGGGGCGACCGGGACCGAGAAGGGGAAGGGCCCAGCCCGGAGCCTCCGCGCCCCGCCCCCAAGAACGCACAAGGGAGAGATGCCGAATGCCCGAAGCCGTGATCGTCGCAGCCGGCCGCACGCCCATCGGACGGGCGGTCAAGGGCTCGCTCGTCGACTGCAGGCCTGACGACCTCACCGCGCACGTCGTGAAGGCCGTCTTGGACAAGCTGCCCGAGCTCGAGCCTCACATGATCGAGGACCTGTTGGTGGGCTGCGGCCAACCGGCCGGAGAGTCCGGCTACAACATCGCCCGCGTCGTCGCCGTGATGTCCGGGCTCGACGACGTGCCGGGCGTCACCGTGAACCGGTACTGCTCGTCGTCGTTGCAGACCATCCGCATGGCCGCCCACGCGATCAAGGCGGGCGAGGGCGACGTCTTCGTGGCTGCCGGCGTCGAGACGGTGAGCCGTTACGGGCAGGGCTTCGCGGACTCCGGGCCACACAACGAGGCGTTCGCCGAGTCAGAGCTGCGCACTCTCGCGCGCTCGGGCAAGGTCACCGAGGCCTGGGAGCCCCACGGCGGGCTCGACGACGTCTACATCGCGATGGGACAGACGGCGGAGAACGTGGCGGAGTACAAGAAGGTGAGCCGCGAGATCCAGGACGAGTTCGCCCTGATGTCGCAGACCCGTGCCGTCGCGTCGGTCGAGAGCGGGTTCTTCGAACGCGAGATCGTGCCGGTCACGACGCCGACTGGCACCGTGGTCTCGAAAGACGACGGGCCGCGGCCGAACACGACGCTCGAGGGTCTCGCGCAGCTGAAGCCGGTGTTCCGGGAGGGGGGCACCGTGACCGCCGGCAACGCGTGCCCGTTGAACGACGGTGCCGCGGCGGTGGTGGTCATGAGCGACACCCGCGCCCGCGAGCTCGGCGTCACCCCGCTCGCCCGGATCGTGGCAAGCGGGGTCTCCGCCTTGAACCCCGAGATCATGGGGCTCGGACCGGTCGACGCCGTCCGCCAGGTGCTCAAGCGGGCGGGCATGACCATCGGCGACATCGATCTCGTCGAGATCAACGAGGCGTTCGCAGCCCAGGTCGTGCCCGCTGCGGCCGAGCTCGGCATCGGCTGGGACAAGCTGAACGTCAACGGCGGAGCGATCGCGCTGGGCCACCCCTTCGGACAGACCGGCGCGAGGATCATGACGACGCTCCTCAACGGCCTCGAGGACGCGGACAAGACGCTCGGCCTCGAGTCCATGTGCGTCGGTGGTGGTCAGGGTATGGCCATGATCGTCGAGCGGCTGCGCTGACGGCGGGCCGGAGCGCGCCGCCTGCGCCCCCACAGGCGCGTCAGCTCACCGCTCGGGCACCGGCCGACCTCGCCCTCTGCTCAGCCACCCAGACTGGTCCGCAGCTCCTCGAGCGCCGACCGCAGTGCGCCGACTTCGGCGCGCACCGCCTCGAGCCCGACGCCCAGCGCCACGATGTCGCGTCGCAGCTCGTCGACCTCGGTTGCAGCCCCGGCCCTCCCCGACCCTGGTGCCGCCGCGGGAGCCGGCGCCAGGTCCTCGAGCGCAGGGGCGGCCGCACTCGCGACTGGGTCACGGGGCGCGTCCCCGAACGGTGCCGCCAGCAGCGACACCCACCGGTCCTCCTTCTGGCCCGCTCGTCGTGCCACCCGCTCGACCAGGGGCTCCTCTCGCGACGACAAGAGATCCAGCTCGTGGTCGATCGACCCGATCTCCGCCATCCGCTCCGTGCGCGCCCGGAGCTCCGCGGCGGTCTGCGGGCCGCGCAGCTGCAGGACCGAGAGCGCGGCGAGTTGCGGCGCGTCCAGCCCGAAGGCCTCGTCCATGACGTGCCGGTACCGCACGACGGAACGTCCGTGTGACGGCAGCACGGCTCGCACGAGTCGCTGGCGCTTGAGCGACTCGACCGCCGCGAGGACCTCGTCGTCGCGGTATGCCGTGACCGGTTCCCGGCTCGACGACTGGTTGCAGGCGCCCACGAGGGCGTGCAGCGTCAGTGGATACTGCTGGGGAATGGTGAGGTGCTTCTCGACGAGCGACGCGACGACGCGTCCCTCACAGGCGGTCAACCGTGCCACGCCGCCAGGCGATCCTTGAGCTCGGCGAGGGTCGGCACCGGTCCGGGGTCGACGCCCTCGGCCGCCGCGAGGTGGAGCGAGACGAAGTCCCCGAGGAGCACGAGGTCGAAGAGGGCGGCGACGTCGTTCGTCGCGTCCGTCTTCACGTCGAGGACGTTCGCCACCACCTCTGTCATGAGCTGCTCGACCAGCTCGATGCGGCGGGCGACCCGCGGATGCTCGCCGGGGTAGCGCAGGACCAGCACACTGAGGGTCTGACGCGTGACGTCACCGTGCTGACCCCAGCCGGCCACCTCGTTGTGGCAGAGCTCGGGCTGGAGGGCGAAGTAGGCAGGCGACTTGGCATTCTCGTTCACCTGGGTCTTCCACCGCATCGCGGCCACTCCCGTCGGACCCGGCGACCCGTGCACGAGTGGGGTCGTCCTCCCGATGCGACGGGCCAGCTCCTGGGCGGTGTTCCCCTCCTTCACGAGCGCGTCCCGGCTCTCGGCGGCGACGGCGACCGCCTCGCGGAGAAGGTCCTCCATGCCGTCGAGGACCCCGAGCCGCTCGAGCACGACGACGGGGGGAATCGAGAGGGCGCCGAAGGCGGCGCGGGGTTGCGGGATCCCTTCGGGCACACCGACGAGCGGCCACCCCTCCTCGTCGGCGAGCCGGGCGAGGTCACCCGGCCCCGACACCGCGACCACGGCCGCCCTGCGCGCCCTGGCGTCTCGAGCCGCGGCGATCGTCTCCTCGGTGTCCCCCGAGCAGGAGACCGCGATGACGAGCGTGGACTCGCCGACGTGAGCCGGCAGGCGGTAGCCCTTCACGACGTGCACGGGGATGCCGGCGCGCGGGTATGCCAGCGCTGCGAGCACGTCCCCGGCGATCCCGCTCCCTCCCATCCCGGAGACGACGATCGAGTCGAACGGCCGGCGCCCCTCGACGGAAGCCAGGTCGAGTTCGAGCGCGCGGTCGAGCGCCCGCGCCATCTGCTCGGGCAGGCCGGAGGTGGCCCCCCACATATCGAGCGAGTCGACACGAAGCGGCGACGGCGCTTCCGTGCTCACGTGGGCGCTTCGCCTTCCTCGGCTCCGATCGTCGGGGACGGGGCGATCGTCGACGTCAGGGCGTCGTCGCCGTGCGGTCGGCGACCCGCCGACCCCGTCTCGGGGACGCCGCCTCGGGCAGCCTTGGCCATGAGCCGGTCGTGCTCGGTCTCGTCCACGTCACGGGACTCTTCGACGAGCAGCACGGGGATGTCGTCGCGGACCTCGTACGCCTTCTTGAGCCGAGGGTTGTAGAGGACGTTCTCGTCTTCGAACCACAGAAGTGGTTCCTTGTCCACCGGACACGCGAGGACGTCGATCAGCAGTTGGTCGAGTGGCACGTCCCTTTCCCTCCTTGTTCGCCCGACGCCGACGCACGGTCCGCGATCACCAAACCGTCCGAGATCACCACGCCGTGAGCACGAAGCCGTCGTCGACCACCGGGCCACGAGTCACCCTGCGGCGGCCCGGACGAGCTCGAGCACCTCCTGCACGTGAGCAGCGCACGACTCCTCGTCGCGGGCCTCCACGTTCAGGCGCAACAGCGGTTCGGTGTTCGACGGGCGAAGGTTGTACCACCAGTCGCCGTGGGCGACGGTGAGCCCGTCGAGGCGGTCGATCTCGCCACCTCGCTCACCCTCGGTGGCCGCCACCGACTCGACCGCGGCAAGCGGGTCAGGCACCTCAGTGTTGATCTCCCCCGAGTCCGCGTAGCGCCGGAAGGGTCGCAGAAGCTCCGAGAGCGGACGGCCGGCCGTGCTCATGAGCTCGAGGACGAGAAGGGCCGTGATGACGCCGGAGTCCGCGCGGTAATTGTCCCGGAAGTAGTAGTGACCGGAGTGCTCGCCGCCGAAGACGGCGCCGGTCTCCGCCATCACCTGCTTGATGTAGGAGTGGCCCACCCTCGTACGCACCCCGGTGCCGCCGTGCTCGGCGACGACCTCTGGCACGACGTGCGAGCAGATGCAGTTGTACAGGACGGTCGCCCCGGGGTGCTTCTCGAGCATCGAGACGGCGACGAGCGCGGTCGTGAGGGAACCCGACACCGGGGTCGCACGCTCGTCGACCAGGAAGCACCGGTCCGCGTCCCCGTCGAAGGCGAGGCCGACGTCTGCGCCTCTCTCGATGACCGCGGCCTTCAGGTCGCTGAGGTTCTCCTCTTGGATGGGATCCGCGGGGTGGTTCGGGAATCCCCCGTCGAGCTCGCCGTAGAGGATGTCGACGTCGAAGGGCAGTCCCTCCATCACCCGCGGGACGACGAGGCCGCCCATGCCGTTCGCCGTGTCCGCCACCACGTGGAGCGGCCGCAACGAGCCGACGTCGACGAACGACCGGACGTGCGCGGCGAAGTCTGCGAGAACGTCTCGGTGCTCGACCGGCGCGAGCGCCGTGCCGTCGGCCCTCGCCGGCGCCGACAACAACTCCTGCGTCAGCGTCTCGATCTCGCGCAGGCCGGTGTCACGCCCGACGGGCCTGGCTCCGGAGAGACAGAGCTTCACGCCGTTGTACTGCGCCGGGTTGTGCGACGCCGTGAACATGGCACCGGGCGCGTCGAACTTGCCGGAGGCGAAGTAGAGGCAGTCGGTCGACGTCATGCCGAGGTCGACCACGGCGGTGCCCTCGGCGCGGGCGCCGTCCGCGAAGGCCTCGGACAATTCGACGCCCGACTCGCGCATGTCCCGGGCGACGAGGACGCGTGACGCACCGGTGAAGCGGGCCATCGCCCCCCCGATCGCCCGGCAGAGGTCGGCGTCGATCTGGTCGGGAACGATGCCGCGGATGTCGTACGCCTTGAAGACCTCGGCCGTCGCGCCCATGGGCGGGTCAGCCTAACCGCACGCGCCGACGAGGCTCCCGGCGTCGGCGCACCAGCCAGACGACGAGCAGCGCGACGAGCGCCGCCGCGCCGACCAGCGTCGCCAAGTCGCCGGCTTGTGTCACGCGGGTCGTGCCGTACGTCAGCACGACATGGTGGGCGGTGGGGACGACCACCATGAGGTTGGGCGTCGCGCGCCATGGGCCGCGTGCACCGTGCGCGTGCCAGTTCGGGAAGTACGACACCTTCACGAGGACCGGGGCGCCGACCGAGCTGACGTGGAAGCTGACCCCCTGCGCCCGGACGCGGACATGCGAGACCCGGGTGGGCGCGATCGGGACGGACGGCGGATCCGCGGCCCCGGCTGCGCCGATGTGCGGCCAGCGCGCGGGGCCGTCCGCGAGGAGCTCGGTCCCCCACGCCGACGGGTCGAGGTACCACCGCAGCGACGGGCCCTCGGCCAGGGTCGACTGCGAGCCGATCCGACCGAGCCATGTTGTCTGCCCCTGGCCGACACCGGTGAGGACCGCCGGTTCCTTTGCCAGCGGCGTCACGATGTCCGACTGAGCGACCTCGTAGATCCGCCAATTCACCGAGAGCCGCGCACCTTGGTAGGTCGAGTGCCATGGGCCGCTCGCCGCGAGCAGCGTCAGTGTCGGGTCCGCCGTCGCCTCCTGGACGACCTGTGTGCTGAAGGCCATGAAGTACCGCACCCCGAGCAACTGGAGGTGACGGACCCCGAGGGTCACTGTGACCGGCCCGTAGGGCAGCCCGACGACCGCGTCGGACGGGGACTCGGAGAGCTCCGCCTGGTTCAAGAAGTGGTACGGGGTGGTCGCCGAGGACTCGAAGAGGAGCCCCTCCATCGAGTCGACGCACCCGTGGGTCCAGTACGGGAGCAGCATCAGCGCCTCGGGCGTGCCGAACCGGTTCTGGTTCGCGTTGTACTCCCACATCGCCCGACCGCAGCCGTGCGTGCGCCCGATCCTTCCCATCAGCCGCATCAGCGCGCGGTACTCGGGATAGGACGCCTTCCCCTCGTAGCCCGAGTAGTTCCAGCTCGACCACGCGCTCACCTCGTTGGCGCCGGGATGCACCCCGATCCGGGGCAGCGAGGAGCTGAGCGCGGGGACGAACGGGGGAACGACGACGGCGAGCGCCGCGGCGACCGCGACGAGCGCCCCGCCGACCGCGCCGGGCGGCCACGGCGCGAAGCGCGGCGGTTCCCGGCCCGAGGGTGTCCCGTGCGCCACGGCGCTGGCACGGGCGAGGCGCGCCCGCCGAACTGCCCGCGCCGCGGCTGCGATCGCCATCCCGGCGAGCCAGCCGACCATGAGGTACACGCAGAGGAACCACAGCGGCAGGAACCGGACGTTGTAGAGGCTCCGGAGCGGGTCGACCACGACCGCCAGCGCGCACGCGGCGCCGAGCACCGAGACGACGAGGCCGAACCGGCTCCGCACGACCACCGCCACCACGAGCGCGACCGCGGAGAGCCCGAGTGCCCAGAGGTCCGCCCGCGGGAAGAGCACGGAGGTGTAGGTGGTGACCTTCGTGTAGTTCATCGAGGTCGACAGCGGGTTGCGAACGCCGAACGGGACGAGCCACCACGCCGAGAGCGCGAGCCCGAGAGCGACCGTCGATGCCGCCCACCACAACGTCGCCCGGGCACGCCGGGTGGCATCGGCACCGTGACCGTCGGACGGCCGCAGGCGCGCCGGCACCAGCTCGACCGCCGTGAGGACGGCCGCGCCCGCCAACGCGAGGGCGCCCGGCACCATGTGGGCGAGGACGCACACGGCGAGCACGATCGCGGCCCACGCACGATGTCGCCCGGTTCGGACGCCGGAAGCGAAGAGCCCGAGGAACAGGAGCAGCGCAGCAACCGACAGCGAGTACGCGTACTCCCCCGCGAGGGTGGAGAAGAGGTTGCCGCCGTAGATCGTCCACGTCGAGTCGAACAGGAACGGGAGCGTCGTTGCGGCGAGGGCTGCGGGCACGGGTGGGCGCAGTCCGAACAGCCGTCCGAGCGCCCATGCGGTGAGCGGGAGGAGCACCGACCCGAGCACGGTGGCGAGCTTGAACGCGACGTCGTACGCGATGACGTGCGACGCCAATGCGACCAGCACGTCGGGGAGGACGAAGTAGAAGGTGTAGGCGGGATACCCGGCGTACCACCCCGGGTCCCACCCGCTCAGGTGCGGGAACAGGCCCGAGTTGAACAGCGACGGCATCATGAAGTGCGCGCCGGTGTCACCTCCCGTCGTCGTCGTGTCCGAGAGCAGCATCGACAGGTGGAGCTGCCAGAGCACCACCGCGACGACCGCCACGACGGCGGCCGCGGCGGCGAGCCCCGGCGCGTGGCGGGCGATCCCTCGGGTCCCCGGACCCATCGGCACCACGCCCCCGTCCGGCCCGGGCTCCTCAGCGAGGGCCGACGCGGGGCCTGGCGGGCCCGCGAGCTGCGGGGAGGGCGGGCGCCGATCCTCGGACCAAGAGACGTGGAAACCCCGCACGGGAACGGTCGTCCCCGTGCCCGGGCGTCCCGGCTCCGTGGGATCAGTGGACGACACCGCCGGACGTGGTGACCAGCGCCAGCACGGCGACCAGATTGAACGTCGCGTGGGCGACCATGTTCATCCCCAGGCGCCCGGTCTTGTAGCTCACGGTCGCGAGCAGCATGCCGAACACGGCGAGCCCGGCGAACTGGTACAGCTCCCAGTGCGCGAGCCCGAAGAGCACGCCGTCCACGACGACGGCCGCGACGATCGCTGCCGCGCGCGCCCTCGTCGGGCGGGGGTCGGCAGGCGCGAAGAGACGCGCCAGTGCCTTGAAGGCGAGCCCGCGGAACAGGATCTCCTCGAAGAACGGCGCGCCGCAGACCGTCAGGACCGCGATGACCACGAAGCCCCAGCCGTGCGACGCGCCCACGAGCTTCTGAGTCGGGGCTGTGAAGTGCTTCAGGTGGGTGACGAACGGGGCATAGAGCGCGTCGAGCACCAGCTGCCCGCCCAGGCCGAGGGGGATGCCGGCGAGGTCCACGGGCCGGAAGCGCACCCCGAGGTCGCGGAGGAACTGGCCGGTCCCCCGTACCCTGCTCGCCACCCATGGACCGACGAAGAACCCGACCCACAACCCCACGAGCGACGTGCCGACGTACCACTCGGGCGGGGCGGCCATGCTGGCGAACCTCGAGACCTGGCCGCTCTCGCCTGCGGCCGCGGCCGCGATGGCGACGAAGATCCCGCCGACCACCTGGCCGACGACGAACCCGACCAGCCCCATGACGAGCCAGAACCACGCCGCGCTCCGGGTCGCCGGCGGAACGCCGGGCCGGTCGAAGAGCCGCCCGGCGCCATCGTCGGGCGGTCCGGACCAGCCCGGATCGGGTGGCGGCCAGCCCCCCCGCTCTCCGCCGGACGGGTACCACGGTGGAGGCGGGGGCCGTGACCCTGTCGACGGGTACCGCGCGGCGGGCGGCGGGTACGAGGGCGCCGAAGAGGGGGGCGGCGGGTACGAGGGCGCCGAGGGCGGCGGTGGCGGCGGGTACGAGGGAGGCGGTGGGTACGAAGGCGGCGGGTAGTCGGACGAACTCGAGGAGGCGCGGGATGGCGGCGCCGACCGGGCTGGTGACGGATGCGGTGCGCCGGGAGCCTCCGGCCAGGGAGGCACGCCGCCCGGCCCAGCCGAGCCGTGCTCGGTCTCGCCGTGGCGGGCCATCGAGCCACGTTACCGCCGGCTCTGATCGCAACGGCTTCACGCCGGCGCATGGCCGGGGCCGTGACCTGGGCGCGAGGGTTGCAGGCCCCGGTCACCGCTCGAACCGGGCGCCGCATAGCATGGCCCGGTGAGCCAGCAACGGCCTGACAACAACATGCCGCAGCGTCCCGGCCAGGGGCCGGAACAGAGCTGGCGTTGGATCTGGGGCCTCCTCATCGTGGCGGTCCTCGCCGTCCTCATCGTGCCGTCGCTGCTGCCTCGCAGCTCGGCCAAGTCGCTGACATACAACGCCTTCAGGAACGACGTGAAGCACAACGCCGTCCGAACCGCCACAATCGACAACACAACGGGCGTCATCTCCGGCAAGCTCAGCAACGGCACGACCTACTCGGTCCCCGGGCCCCACCCTTCGAGCCAGCCGACAGTCGCCCTGATGCGCACACACGGGGTCGCGGTCACCTTCTCGAACCCCCCGACGAATCTGTGGGGCGATCTCTTCCCCTACATCCTGTTCATCGGGATCGCGGTGCTCCTGATGCTGTTCATAAGCCGCCAGGCGCGCGGGCAGATGTCAGGCATCATGTCGATCGGACGGTCCAAGGCCAGGCTCTTCAGCAGTGATCGTCCCACCACCACGTTCCAGGACGTGGCGGGCTACAACGGCGTCAAGCAGGAGATCAGCGAGGTCGTCGACTTCCTCCGGACGCCCGCCCGGTTCCGGGACATCGGGGCGAAGATCCCCAAGGGCGTGCTGCTCGTCGGTCCCCCGGGGACCGGCAAGACCCTGCTCGCACGTGCCGTCGCCGGCGAGGCGGGGGTGCCGTTCCTCTCGGTCAGCGGCTCGGACTTCATGGAGATGTTCGTCGGGGTCGGTGCGAGCCGGGTGCGGGACCTCTTCCAGACCGCCCGCAAGCAGGCGCCCGCCATCATCTTCGTCGACGAGATCGACTCCATCGGCCGTAAGCGGGGCGCGGGGCTCGGCGGGGGCCACGACGAGCGCGAGCAGACCCTCAACCAGATGCTGAACGAGATGGACGGATTCGATCCGGCGGAGGGCGTCGTGATCATCGCGGCGACCAACCGGCCCGACATCCTCGACCCGGCCCTCCTCCGGCCTGGACGCTTCGACCGGCAGATCGTGGTGCCGCTCCCCGACCTCGACGAGCGTCTCCCGATCCTCCAGGTCCACTGCCGTGGCAAGCGGATCGGCCCCGACGTCGATCTCGACCTGGTCGCCCGGGGGACGCCCGGGATGAGCGGGGCGGACCTGGCCAACCTCGTCAACGAGGCTGCCCTGCACGCAGTGCGGCGCGGGAGCGCCACGATCGAGATGGCCGACTTCGAGTCCTCGCGTGACCGGGTCCTCATGGGACAGCGCCGCGAGAGCCTCGTCCTCTCCGACGAGGAGAAGGAGCGCGTCGCCTACCACGAGGGAGGGCACGCGGTCCTCGCCTACGTCCTCGAGCACGCCGATCCGGTCCACAAGGTCACGATCCTCCCGACCGGCATGGCCCTCGGCGTCACGATGCAGCTACCCGTCGAGGAGCGCCACATCCACCCGCGCGCGGACATCGAGGACTCGTTGTGCGTGCGCATGGGGGGACGCGTCGCGGAGATGCTCGTCTACGGCGACCTGTCGACCGGCGCGGCCAACGACCTCGTGGGCAACACCGAGCTGGCCCGCAAGATGGTCCGGGAATGGGGAATGAGCGAGGAGATCGGGCCGATGGCATGGGGGTCGCAGGGCCAGGTCTTCCTCGGTGAGGACCTCATGCACACCCGCGATTACTCCGAGGACACGAGCCGGGTGATCGACGACGAGGTGGAACGGATCCTCCGCACCCAAGAGGAGCGGGCGATGGAGCTCCTGACGCGCCACCGCGGAGGGCTCGACAAGGTCGCCGAGGCACTCCTCGCGCAGGAGAGCATCGACGGCGCCGAGGTGGGGCGCCTCATCGACGAGGCCTTCGGCCGCCCGGTCCACACCGAGGGGCGCAAGGCCAAGACGATCCAATTCAACGTGAAGCCGTCGAGTGGGCCCAACGGGCCGACCAACGGTGCCAACGGGTCGAAGAACGGGCACGGCCACGAGCCCGCTGCCCTCCCGCACGGCGGCGCGGACGCCGACGCCGCCCTGCGGGCACGCGCCCAGGCGCAAGGCACCCCCCAGGCGGTGCCGCCGCCGCCAGGCGGCTGGGCGCCACCGCCGTGGCCGCAGTCGCACGCGCCGGGATGGGACCCGCCGGGTGCGCCCGCCCCGCCCCAGAGCGCTGAGAGGGCGCAGCACTGGCCACCGCCGCCCCCCGGGAACTGGCCACCGCCGCGGCCCGAGCCCTCCGGCGAACCCACGGATCCGGCCAAGGGCGGCTGACCGCGGGCTCCCACGTCGATCGCTCCACGGCGTCGTGCCGAGGACCGATCAGCGAAGCGGGATCGCGGGGACCCCGAAGACGCCCGCACTGCCGGTGGGTGACGCGTCGCCCATGACGGCGAGCGGGCCGTCCGCGGCCACGACCGCCGGACCCGCGGGCGCGGCGAGCGTGGTGCGCCCGGCGGCAGGCACCCGGACGCGCCGGAGGTGGCCGGCTCCCGAGCGGGACCACCACGTCACCCTGACCGCCACCGCGTGGTGGGCGGGGTTCTCGATGACGAGCGACGATCGAGCGTGCGCGACGCGGGCGCCGGACGCGACGTCCGCGGTCGTGGCCTGCGCCGTGACGGGTGGGATGGCGGCAACCAGCCACCGGTGCGAGGCGCTCTCCTGTGGCCCGCTCACCGCGACGTCGGCCGACCACCACGGCACCGGGCCCGCGGGCGCGCCGGCACCCGTCTGGGCGACCACCACGCCGGGGCCGCTCGCCTGGACCTCGACCGTGTAGGGCTCCTGGACGGCGACCCGCAGCTCGTCGCTCGTCGTCAACGTCCACACGCTCTTCGGGCCGAGCATCTGGGAGAACGGCTCCACCGGACCGGCGGGAAGGCGCATCGCGACGACGACGCGCTCGCCCCGCCTCGTCGGGTTGAACACGCTCAGCTCGGAGGCGCCCCCCGTCGCGTTCTCCGCGCTCGGCAGATGCCAGCGCGCGGAGGTGGCGGGCGATCCGAGCGCGAGTGCGACACCCGCCGTCCCCCCCGGCCCGAACAGCTCGAGCTCCCCGGCGACCACGGCGCCGGCGCGCGCGTCGACGACGGTCGCGACCGAGCTCTGGTTCTGGACGTAGGCGCCGACTGTCAGGGTGCGCAGCGTCCAGGGCCGGACGACGAGCCCTTGGAACGGGGCCGGCGTTGTGAGGCCGGAACCGGTCACGAACGACAGGTCCACGACCGCGAGGTTCGGCGTCGGGTTGAACAGGGTGGCGCTCAGCGTGCTGCCGCCCCGCGTCGAGCCCGACGCGAAGTACCAGTGCGCGGAGACCTCCGACGCACACGGTGCGAGGGCACGGCCGCGTCGGCCGTCCACGAGCTCGGTGGCGCTGACCGCCCCGCCCGAGACCTCCACGCGGCTCGCGACCCACGGGCCGTGGACGAGCCGCCCCGGGACGACGTCGGTCTGCGCATGGGGCCCGACGCGCAGGTGCTGGTCGCGCCGCGTGCCCCGGGCATCCACGACCTGCACCACGGCGCGCACCGGGTGCCCGGCGGCGTTGGCGACAAGCAGGTGCGTCGTCCCGGCATCCCCTGCGGGTCCGGCGGGGCAGTACCAGCTCGACGACGTCGAGGCGAGCGGGGCGGCTTCGGCGGCGAGTGCGGCAGGCTGCAGCGTCGTCCGGGGCGCCGGGCGCGCCGACACGGCGCCGAGCACCCCCCCACCGCCGAACGCGGCCGCGACGAGGACGAGCGCGGCGAGCCGCCCGCGCGAGGGCCGGGGGCCGACGCGTCCGCTCATGCCTCGACCTTCGTCGGCGTCACGACGTGACCGGGTGCCGACGGGACGCTGAGCGCCCCACCCGCCGGCACGGTGGCCGGCACGGTGGCCGGCACGGTGGCCGGCGCGGCCACGACGCGCCGTCGCCCTTCTCGGCGGCGCGTCCTTCCGCGCACCAGGGGACGCCACCACCAGTCGAGCCAACGTCGGCGGCCCACGAGAGCGGCGGCCACCAGCGCCCAGGCACCGAGCTCGAGCGCCGCGCCGAGCGGGTCGAGCACGCCCGCGGCGCCGCGAGCCACGACCGCCACCGGTGGGACGAGGGCAGCGGCAGCGTCGGCGGCGACCCGAAAGACCGTGATGCCACTTCCGCTGACCGGCACTGTGCGGAGGTCCTCTTGGCGCGAGAGCGCGGCGACGAGGCCCGGCGGCACCGGGTAGCGGGGAACGGCCTCCCCGGGCGCGGCGGGAGCGAGCCCGGTGACCACGACCACGTAGCCGACGCGCGCCGCGGCGAGGGCACGTCCGAGGCGCACGGTCTCCCCACGCATCGCGACGCGCACTGCCTCCGCGAGCCGGGCCGCCCCCCCGGGCGACGCGGGCGCCCAGAGGTCGAGGAGGGTGGGTCTGCCGTCGGTCGACGTGGCGTAGGCGAGGCCCGGGCCGATGGTCCACCCCCCGGAAGGGAGCGACCGCGGGTCGCCGAGCCACAGCACGCGATCGCCGGTGGTCGGCGCGCTGACCGCAGGGAGCCCCGCCGCCGACTCGTAGCCGGACGAGGGCAGCCCCCACCGCCCGTCGCCCGCTTCGAGCACGACGGGGAGCACGCCGAGCGCGATGGAGGCGACCGAGAGCACGGCGAGGCCCTGGCGCCACCCGAACCCGAAGCCGGCGACGTCGGCCTCGAAGGCGGCGACCCCGAGGCCGATGGCCGCGGCGACCGCCACCGCCGCCGGCGCGAGGAGCACGTCGACCGACGGCGAGAAGGGGACGCCCCACCCCTTGACGGCGACGAGCGCCAGGAACCAGGACGGGACGGCGATCGCCCAGAGCCGGATCGCCCAGGCGAGCCGGGCCTCCCGGCCGACAAGGAGGACGGGGATCGCCGCCGCGAGGAGCAGCCACGAGAGCGGCGAGCTCCCGACGGGGCCGACGGCCATCCGCAGGAGCCCGCTCCATCCCCCGACGCCCGCATGGCCGATCGGCAGCCCGAGCGTGCGGAGGGCGTCGCTCGGACCCGCCATCACCACCCCGGCCACCCACGGCGCGCACAGCACCGCGGCGACCAGCGTGCCCGCGCCGGCGGCGGCAAGTGCCCGGGCGCCGCGCGACACGCCGCCTGCGACGAGCGACCCGGCCGCGACGCCGGCGCCTGCGACGAGGACGACGACGATCATCGCGGGGGCGAACGACATCGCGACCGCCTCGAGCGCGCCGAGCACGAGCACGCGCCCGAGGAGCGAGCTGCGCCACCGGACCTGCACACCCGTCGAGACCGCGGCTCCCGCGTGCGCCGGGGTGCCGAAGGGGTCCAGGCCGGTCGCCCGGGCGAGCTGCAGCACGACCCACGGCGTCGCGGCATAGGCGACGAGACCGCCCCAGCGACCCCGGGCCAGGGCGTCGACGGCGAGGGGCAGCGCGAGGTACGCGACCGTCCCGGCGAGGCGGGCGCGGGGCGAACCGAACGGCCGAAGGAGGCGTGCCACGCCCCATGCGCCGAGCGGGACGCAGCCGAGCACCACGACCTGCTGGAGAAGGCCGCTCCGGCCGAAGAGCACGGTCCCCGCCAGCCCGAGGAACCCGAGCGCAGGGCTCGGCGGCGCGTGGGAGCCGGTGCCCGCCGGCTGCCACGAGGACACGAACTGGTGCCACATGGTCGTCCACGCGGGGAACGGCGCGAACTGTCCGAGAAGGGGCATCGGTGCGCCGAAGAGGCCGCGCGAGCCGACGATGAGCACGGCGGCGGCGACCAGGCCGACGGTGACGCGGGACCGCCGCGTCGCGAGGAGGCCGCCGGAGGCGGCGCTCCTCATGCGGCCCTCTCTGCGGCCCAGGTCGTCGAGGTCGTCGAAGTCGGCGTCCTCGGAGAACCCGGAGCCGATCGACCCGGTCAGGTTCGCAGGGGTGATCGCGGCGCCCGTCCGGACGCCCGGTTCCGAGCGGGTGCGCACCGCGTGGTGCCCGTGTCCCGCGTCGACGCCGTGGGCGGCCTCGAACCCCTGGTGGGTGAGGCGCGAGAGGTACGTGGACAGGCGCGCGCTCCCCCGCACCTGGAGGCTCCGGACCTCGGCGTCCCCGACAGCCCGGAGCGCCGCCAGCCCCGATCGGTGCCGGCGGAGGTCGGTTCGCCGCGCCAGGTTCCACCGCCAGGCGTGGAGCACCGCCCGCACGCGCCGCCGGTCCCGGGCCAGGGTCGCGACCAGTACCTCGCCGATCGCCAGGAGCAGCGCCTGGGGCAGCACCCGTACGAGGTGCGGCCAGGAGTAGCAGGTGAGGACCGCGGAGAGCTCGTGACGTCGTTGGAGCGCCTGCAGCGACGGGGCGTCCGAGGGCGGGGGGGGTCTGCGCCCGGAAGAGACGAGCCCGAGATGCCGCACGGTCGCCGCCGGCGCGACGACGACCCGGGCGCCAGCGACGTGGGCGCGCCACGAGAAGTCCAGGTCCTCGCCCAACGCGACCAGCGCAGCGTCGAAACCGCCCAGGGCGCGCAGCAGGTCGCCACGCACCAGCGTGCACCCGCCGGGCGCGACGAACACGTCGCGCACCGCGTCGTGCTGGCCGGCGTCGATCTCGCCGTCCTGCACGCGTTCGACGACGGCGCCCGTCTTGTCGACCCCCTGGCCGACGTGCAGGAGCACCCGCCGGTCGTCCCAGTGCACCACCTTGGGCGAGACGATCCCCGCGTTCGAGCGGAACGACTCTTCGACCATGAGGTGCACCGCGTCGGGCGACGGCGCGCAGTCGTCGTGGCACAGGAGGAAGAAGGACGCCCCCTCCACCATTGCGAGCGCCTCGGCGACCGCGGCGCCGAACCCGCCGTCGCCCGGGAGTCGCCGCACGAACGCCTCGGGGAGCCGGTGTGCGACCATCGTGGTCGGGTCCACGGTGCCGCCGGAGGCGAGCACGAGGACCGACAGGTTCTCGTAGTCCTGTGCGGCGAGCGCCTGCAGCGTCTCGTCGAACCAGGGGCCGGGATCCGTCGTGACGACGACCGCCACCACCGCGGGGGCCCGCGCCGTGCTCACCGCCCCCTCGGTCATCAGGAGAGGCAGGCTACTCGGCCCGGCCGCCGACTTAGGGGCCCCTCGCCACCCGCAAGGCTCCGGGAGTCCCGGCGGTGTGCTTGCAAATGTTTATCCTTGGGTATACTCTTGCACGTGGTCTCGAGAAACATGCCGAACAGACCGGCGGGCCGATTGGGCGGGACCGCCCCGAGGGAAGGAGACCTCCATGCCTGACGCCAACGACATGAACGAGCTCGCGGCCGAGGCGGCGCGCCGGGCGCGCGACGCTGCCTACGTCGCCGTCGGCCTCGGCGTGCTCGGGGTCCAGCGCGCCCGCGCCGCTCGCCACGACCTCGCCCGCCAGGACCGGGTCGACGAGGGCGTTGCCCGGCTGCGCGCCGGGATCGCCTCGGGCTCCCAGCAACTCGGTGCGTGGCTCGAGGGCTCACGCACCTTCGTCACCTCGCAGCTCGCGCCCATCGGCGCCCAGCTGCCCCAGCCGGCACGCGAGCTCGCGGACAAGGCGCTCGCCCGCCTCGGGGAGCTCGGCGCCCAGTTGCGTCAGCTCGGCGCCCCAGGCGCCTGAGCGTCGTCCCGCTCGAGCTGCTCCAGGACGTCGCGCAGGGTCACCTCGAGCGGGATCCGGGGCGTCCACCCGGTGACCTCGGCGAGCCGTGACGGGTCGCCGCGCAGGACCGGGGTGTCGACCGGGCGCACGAGGCCGAGGTCCGTGACCATCTCCAGGTCCACGCCGGCGAGCGCCATCAACCGGTCGGCGACCTCCGAGATCGCGACGTCCCGGCCGGTGCAGACGTTCACGACCGTGCCGGGCTCGGCTCGGCCGACGAGGAGCCGGTAGGCCCGCACGACGTCGCGCACGTCGGTGAAGTCCCGGCGCGTCGTGACCGTGCCGACGACCAGCTCGCGGCTGGCGTCCCTGCGCGCCGCGAGGACCCGCCGGGCGAGGGCCGGCACGGCGAAGGCGGCCGACTGCCCCGGTCCGACGTGGTTGAACGGTCGCACCACGACGACGCGCTGGCCGTAGCCGCGCCAGGCCTGGAAGGCGAACTGCTCGGCGGCCGCCTTGGACGCCGCGTACGGGGTCGCCGGACGGAGCGGCGCGCCCTCGGCGACGGGCAGCTCGCCGGGGTCGACGGTCCCGTAGACCTCCGCCGAGCTCACGACGACCACCGTCGCCTCCGGCGCCGAGCGCCGCGCGGCCGCGAGCACCGCCGCAGTGCCCATGGCGTTGACGCGCAGGACCCCGAGCGGGTCGCGCCACGACTCGCCGACGTGGGTGCGCGCGGCGAGGTGGTAGACAGCGTCGGCACCCGACGCCTCGATCGCCCGTGCGACGGCCTCTTCGTCGGTGACCTCGGTCTCCGCGTCGACGACCGTGACGTCGTCACCCTCCTCGACGAGGTGGGCGGTCAGCCAACGGCCGACGAACCCCCGGCCCCCCGTGACGAACGCACGCACGGGGGACGACCTTACGCCCCGCTCGCGATGCGGTAGGCCTCGACGTGGCGCTCGGCGCTCGCCGCCCACGTGCGCGACGCCGCGCGGGCGAGCCCGACCTCCCTGCGGCGCGCGGCCGCCACGCCGCCCGCCTCGCGCAGCACCCCCGCGAGGGCGTCCGCGAGGCCGTCGGGGTCGGAGCGCGCGACCAGGACGGCCGCATCGCCGGCGAGCTCCGCCATGGCGGTCCCCTCGGTGGTCACGAGCGGCGCACCGCACGCCAGCGCCTCGAGTGCGGGCAGGCCGTAGCCCTCGGCGAGCGAGGGGTACGCCACCACGGCCGCATTGCGGAGGAGCGCGGGAACCGCGTCGTCGGGGACGTACCCCGTCCAGATGATCCGGTCCCGATGGGCCGAGGCGGCGAGGGCCTCGTCGACCGGTGACGTGCCCCACCCGCGCCGCCCGGCGACGACGAGGAGCAGATCGCGCTCGTCGTCGCCCAGCGCCGAGAAGGCGCGCACCAGCGTTGCCACGTCCTTGCGCGGCTCGACCGTGCCGAGGAAGAGGACGTACCGGCATCCCGGGTCCACGCCGAGCCGCCCGATGGCCGCATCGTCGGAACCCCGTGACGGCGCGTCCGGCGTAAAGCGCGCGTGGTCGACGCCGTGGGGTGCCACGACGACCGGCGCGTCGACGCGGCAGAAGGTGGCGAGCTCGCGCGCCGTCGTCTCGCTCACGCACACGAGCGCGCCCGCACGGCGCGCCGCCACACGGATCGCACGTCGGAAGAGCCGGACCTTGATCGGCTCGTGCCACTCGGGATGGTCGAAGTAGGTGCAGTCGTGGACGGTGACCACGACGGGCACGGACGAGCGCTCCGGCATCGTGTAGTGCGGGGCGTGGTGCACGTCGGGCAGGACCCGGTGGAGCACCCGGGGAAGGCCGAGCTGCTCCCACGCAAGCCGGAGCGGCCTCGGCGACGGCGCCGACGCGAGCACGTCGAGGCGCCCCGTGGCGAGGCGGCGCCACCGTTCGGCGTCGGTCCGGCGGGCGAGCACGACCACCTTGGGCTCGGTGCGCGCAGCGAGCGCGGAGGCGAGCTCGACCGTGTACCGCCCGGCGCCCGCCGGTGTGGCCGGGACGGCGGTGACGTCCAGGGAGACCCTCACGCGACCGCCTCCCACCACGAGGCGTGGGCCGCGGCGGAGGCCTTCCACGTCAGCGGTGCGACGAGGTCCCTCCCGGCCGCCACGAGCGCACTGCGGAGCGCGTCGTCGCCCGAGGCGCGTACGAGCGCCGCGGCGATCTCGTCGAGTGTGCCCGGATCGACGCGAAGCGCCGCTTGTGCGCCGCGCGCGCGCGGGCCTGCGCCGTGGTTCTCTCCCGAGAAGTCCCGAGGCGTCGTGCTCGGCACGGTGTCGCTCACGACGACCGGCGTGCCACAGGCCATCGCCTCGAGGGGCGGGAGGCCGAAGCCCTCGGTCAGCGGGACGTACGCGAACGCACGGGCGCCGGCGTAGAGCGCGGCGAGGACGGCGTCGTCGACGGCGCCCGTGACGACGACGCCCTCGGTCCCCGCGCCGTCGAGCCTCGTGTCGCCCCATCCCTTCGGGCCGACGACCACGAGCGGCCACGCCCGCACGAGCGAGGGTCTCGCGCGCGTGTACGCAGCGACGAGACCGCGAAGGTTCTTCCTCGGCTCCCGGGTTGCGGCGGCGAGCAGGTACTCGCCCTCCACGCCGGCGCGGCGGAGGACCGCGGCGGCGGCTGCGGTGTCGGGAGCCGGGAGGTGGTCCACCCCGTGGACGATCACCCGCGCGCGCTCGGACGGCGCACCTGCGGCGACGAGATCCCGGGCGACGGCAGCGGAGGGAACGACGAAGGCGTCGGCGTGCTCGAGGGCGCGGGCGAGCGCCGCCTCGTGCCACCGGCGCCCGCGGGGCGTGGTCGCCTCCGGATGGGTCCGCCACGCGAGGTCGTGGACGGTCACGACCAGCGCCGCGCCGCCCCGCGGGCGGCGAGGACGCACCGGCGGCACGGCGAGCGAGACCGCATGCACGACCCGTGCGCCCCGGACGGGCGCGAACCCGCGATCCCACGCGGCCGTGAGGAACGGCGCCGGGAGCGCCGAGGTCCGCACTGGGAAGCCCCATGCGGCCAGTGGGTCGGGGCCGCCGCCGCAGAGGCGGCTCGCTACGAGCTCGACCGGCGGCGCACCGAGCTCCCGGAGCCCGTCGAGGAGACCGCGGGCGTAGCGGCCGATGCCCCCCGGCACCTCGCGCCGCAGCTGCTCCACCGCGATGGTCACCCGCGCCCGTCGCTCGTCGGCGCGCCCGGTCATCCGCCCGCGGCGTCCCGGTAGAGGGCGACGAGACCCGCGGCGCACCGGTCCCAGTCGAACGTCTCGGCGCGCGCGCGACCGCGCTCGGCCAGGGAGGCGGCGGCGGTGCTTGCGTCCACGACCGATGCGATCGCCTCGGCCAGGGCCGTCGTGTCGCGCGCCGCCACGAGCAGCGCCGCGTCGCCGAGGACCTCTTCGATCGCGTCCGTGCGCGTCGCGACCACCGGGACGCCCACCGCCATCGCCTGGAGCGGCGGGTACCCGAACCCTTCGTAGACCGACGGGTAGGCCAGCACCGCCGCGCGCCGGACGAGTCCCGACAGCGCGGCGTCGTCGACCCATCCGGTCGACACGACCCGCGACCGGGCGCGTGCCGCGTCGATCGCCTGGTGGAGCGCGGCGCTCCCCCACCCCTCGGGGCCCGCGAGGACGAGCCCGAGGTCCGGCCGGTCCGCGGCGACCACGTCGAACGCCGAGACCAGCCCCGGCAGGTCCTTGCGCGGCTCGGCGGTGCCCACGGCGAGGACGTAGCGCGTGACGCCTGGCGGCAGGTAGCGCGCGGGCGCGCCCTCGTCGGGATCGGCGAGCGGTGGCACCCCCGAGGCGACGGCGCGCACCCGCGCCGGGTCCGCCCCGAAGACGGCCACCACCTCGGCGGCCACGGCCTCGGTGTGCGTGTGGACCCACGCGCCGCGCCGGAGCGCCCGCCGCACGAGATCGGGGAAGGCGAGCGTCGCCCGGTTGCACAGCTCGGGGTAGCGCACGGTCGTGAGGTCGTGGACCGTCATCACCCGGGCGGCCCGCCGGGTCGGCGGGACGACGTAGTTCGTGCCGTGGACGACGTCGGCGGCACCCACGAACCACTCGAGCGGCGGCTGGTCCGCACGCCCCCAGGCCAAGTGGAGCGGCCGCGCGGGCATCGCCCGGCCGGCGATCGCGACGCCGGCGGGGACCCGCCCGTCGATGGCGTGGCGACGGCGCCAGCTGACCGCGAACGCTTTGGCCGCCACGTCTCCTCGGCGCGAGAGCCCGTCCAGGACGCCCGCGCAGAAGACCCCGACGCCCGTCGGCTTCCCGATGAGCGGAGTGGCGTCGATGGCGACGCGGAGACGCTCAGCCACGTCCCGATCCTTCCTCGTGCGGTCCGGCTGTCGTGAGCACCGCGTCGGCGAGCGCCGGCCAGGCGTCGGCTGCCCACGCACCGAAGTCCTGGGTGCACAGCCCGGCGCACGCCACACCCGCCACGGGGTCGACCCAGAGGAACGACCCGGAGCGCCCGAAGTGTCCGAAGGTGGACGGGCTGTTGCGTGTCCCGGTCCAGTGGGGGTGCTTTGCGCCCCGGATCTCGGGGCCGAGCCCCCAGTCGTTGGGGTCCTGGCGCCCGAAGCCCGGGAGCACCCCCGCGAGGTGGCCGAAGGCCACGGTGGTCGCGGCGGCGAGCGTCGCGGGCGCCACGATCCGAGGGACGAGGAGCTCCGCGCCCAGTGCGAGGAGGTCGGGCAGCGTGCCCTCGACACCGTGGGCGGGCGACGCTCCCGGCGCGACGCGCACCGATCGCATGCCGAGCGGGACGAACACCGCCTCTCTGACGTAGTCCCACACCGGCATCCCCGCACGCCGTCCGAGCAGCTCCCCGAGGAGCTCGTAGCCGGCGTTCGAATAGATCCGCCTCGTGGCGGGCGGCGCCACGGCCTCGCGGCGGTCCGGGGCGAGGCCCGACGCGTGCGCGAGCAGGTGCGCCACCG
>Ga0307372_10003621_pt1 | contig 24460 bp, 20 predicted proteins | sample OX1MG_FD_202533 | JGI IMG/M metagenome (GOLD analysis project Ga0307372, IMG submission 202533) | Soil microbial communities from Risofladan, Vaasa, Finland - OX-1 | ecosystem: Environmental > Terrestrial > Soil > Coastal area > Acid sulfate soil | place: Finland: Risofladan, Vaasa | collected...
GACACCGAGTACGACGTCACCTGGGTCACGGCCAGGCCGGTTGGCGTGCCCGGTGGCGTGCCCGCCGTCTGGATCAGTTCGTAGGCGCCCATGTCGCAGCCGCTGCCCTGCGGCCTGCTGGTCCCGCGCTGGTCGGTTGTGCCGGTGCAGCCGGTGGTGGCCGAGGGGATGGTGTCCACCGCGGGGCTGCCCGCGGGCAGCGCCATCGTCTGGGTGTGCCCGCCGTTGGCCGTGAGCGGGTCCAGTTGCGGGTTGGTGTTGCTGACCGAGTGGCTGGCCGTGGAGAAGCCGCACGACGACCCGGTGTCCATGTTGTACCCGGCGTCGGTGATCGGCGCCTGCCCGCCGCAGTTGCCGCCGCCCTGGCCGGTCGCGACGATGCTCATGCTGATGGACATGGTCATGCCGGTGTAGTTCAGCACATCGGAGCCGTAGGCCGCGGAGTTGCCCGACAGCGTGGACTGGGTGATCGTGGCGGTGCCGAAGTTCACGATCGCCCCGCCGCCGTTGGCCCCGGCAGTGTTGCCGGTGAACGTGCTGTCGCTGACGCTCAGGGCCGCGTCGTTGTCGATGGCGCCGCCACCGGGCCCGGTGTTGCCGCTGAAGGTGTCACCGGTCACCGTCGCGGTCCCGGCGGCGTTGAGCAGCCCGCCGCCACCGAAAATGGTCGCGGTGTTCCCGGCGAACGTGGTGTCGGTGATGGTGGCGGTCTTCTGGTTGAAGATGCCGCCGCCCTCCTGGGCGGTGTTGCCGGTGAACGTGCTGGTCGTCACGGTCAGGGTGCCACTGCTGCTGATCGCGCCCCCGGAGGTGCCGGTCGCTGCGGGCGCCGAGTTGCCGGTGAACGTGACGCTGGTGACCGACAGCTTCCCGTGGCTGGCGATGCCCCCGCCACCGGTCACCCCGTTGTTCGCCAGGCCGTTGCTCAGCTTCATCGCCGAGATCGTCAGGCTGCCCGCCGATGAGACGTCGAAGATACGGAACGCGGGCGTGCCCGCGGCCGTTGACCGCTTGATCGTGGCGTTGTTGCCGCTGATGGTCACTTTCCCGGTGATGACCGGCAGGCCGGTGCCCCCGTCGGTGGTGTTGTTCACCGCCGTGAGCGTGTACGTGCACCCACTGGCGAGAGTGACGGTGCCATTCGAGCTGTTCGCCGTCGTGATGGCGAAGACCAGGCTGGAGACCGAGCACGAGATCGCGGCTTCCGCGGGCGCGGCCGCCGCCAGGCTCGCCAGGACGCACGCTGCAGCAACCCCGGAGGCCACCAGGGCCCGTGGCAACCATCGCAGATTCATCAGAATGTACCGCTCCCCGCCCGGACCGCCCGCGGGGCAGCGGCCGTCCCTCCCGCGCAGCCCGGTTTGGCCGCCCGGTGCTCGAACTCCACTTCTACGGCGGCGGCCGCCGCGGCGGTATCCCCATCTGGCGGAGGGAAACTACGCGTTCTGAGGGTGATCCGGTACGACGTTCCCTGCGCTGCTGGCGCACCCCGGCTACAGGTGGCCCGAGTTGAGCTGCTGGAGCACGGCGAGCAGACCTGGGCGCGATGCCAGTGAGCCGGCGCCCTGGCTCCAGGTGTACGTCTGCTCGCCCTGCCAGTCTGATCGCTGCCATTGCCTGATCATCCGGGTGAGCTCGGCGGTGGTCGGGAACCGCCAGGGGGGGAGACTGAAAGCCTGCAGCACTCCCCAGTAGTCCCGCACGTGAGCCGCGCGAAGGGCGGCGATATAAGCGGGGATCTTTGCCCAGTCGCACCGGTGGCCGACCAGGCAGGGGTAGGGGTCAGCGCCCATCACGTCGGTCGCGTGGGCGAACGCGGCGAAGTTACCGGGTTCGGTGATCACCTCGTAGGTGAAGGCGCCCGGCGCCAGCTGGTGTACCAGCCGGTTCCGCGCGGTCACCTGCGCGACCACGTCGGGGCAGTGGCCGCCGTAGGCGGGCAGCCCGTCGTCAGCTTCGTCCGCGATGTAATAGCCCGCTACCTTGCGGTCGCCTGCCAGATGGCGGAGCGCCTGCCGTACGCTCGCATCGGAGCTGCTGAAACGGCAGGACCAGTGCATGTAGTTGCCCAGCCAGACCAGCGCGCGCACGCCACGCGGCAACGCGTCGATCGCGGCCCGGTAGGGCCCCATGTCGACCAGGGTGTAACCGTATCGCCGGGCCTGGGCACCGTCGGAGAGGCCGGCCACATACGTGTACCGCAGGTGGCGGCTGCCAGCAGCGGCCAGCGCGGTACTCCCGGCTGGTGTGGGCCTGGCCGCCGCCGTGGGCCGGGCTGGCGGGCCGGCGGCTGGCGCGCCCGCACCGGCGCCTGCCGCGGTGCATCCGCAGGCGGCGGCGATTACCGCGGCGGCGAATGCCGCCGCCGGACCCCGGCGGCTCATGGCTTGAGCCCGAACGCCCCTGCCACGCTGGCCGCGCCCGCCGCGTGCCGCAGCGGGGTGGCGCCTATGATCTGGTCGATCAGCCCGGTCAGCGCGTAGTGGTTCAGCGGCGTCTTCACCACTGCCCCGTGCAGCTGCGGGGTCATCAGCACAAACGGCACCTGCTCGGTGGTTTCCCCCTCGTCGAAGACGATGGCGATGGTCAGCCGGCCCGAGCGCCAGTCCGGGCCCGACGTCAGCACCGGGATCCAGGCCCGCAGCCAGGTGTCCGCCTGTGCCAGCGTGCCGTCGTGGCCGTCGTGCATGAGGTTGGGCGTCAGCAGGCCGACGTTGGGCAGTGTGCCCGCATGCACGGCTGAGGCCAGGGCACCGCCATCGGGCGTACCCGCCGGTATGTCGTTGGCCAGGCAGCTGGCGCGCTCGTCCAGGAAGTACGCCCACGGATTGTGGTTGACGTCGTAGTTGCCGCTATAACCCAGGTCACATGGCTGAGGCATGGATTCCTCGTAGGCGCGGGCGGTCTGGCCGCGGGCGAGCGCCTGGCCGAAGACAGAGGGCGCCGGATAGGTGCAGCCGCCCGCCGGCGCGCAGTCTGCCGGGCTGTTGAACGCGGACCCGCCGAAGATGGCCAGGTAGTTGGGCAGGCTCGGATGGGACACGTCGCTCCAGGCAGTGGCATACCCGTATTGCTGCGCGAGGCTCCACAAGTAGGGCATGTGACCGGGGAACACCTGCTGGATGCTGTGGTTCTCTTCCATGATCACGAGGATCTTGCGCCCGCCGGCGCTGGCCCGGGCCACCGACGCGGCGGGGGTGCCCGCGGCCGCCTGGCTGCTGGCTGGCGCCGCGCCTGGGCTGGTGCCCCCGCCGGGCGCGCAGCCAGCTGCCAGCAGGCAGCACAACAGGCCCGCCCCGGGCAGCAGGACCCGGGCGGTACGGCATCGACGCTGGTTGTTCACCCGCTTCTTCACTCGCCCCAGCCTAAAAGGCTGGTGAGCAGCGTCACGCCCTCACCCGACGTAGAAGAAAGGGGCCATCTGGGCGAGGTGGGATGACTGCCGTGAGCCCTAGCTTTAAGCCTGATCAGTGCCAGGGGGCGACTCAGTGCCTGAGGGGGCGACGCAAACATGGAAGCCAGCGAGGCGATCAGGCGTATTTTCTGGCGCCACCGGTGGTTGCTGCTCGTCTTGGTGCTGGCTCCGGTAGCTGTCGTGGTCCCGCTCCGGGAGCACCAGCCGGTGGTGTTCGCGGCCACCGCCCAGGTCCAGGGCCAGGACGCGGCGCCGGACTCCAGCACGCAGGTGACGGCCATCCAGAGCCGGATCACTGCGGCTGCCACCAGCACCGCCCTGGTGCAGCAGGCGATCACTGCCGCAGGCGTGACGAGGAACCCGGTCCAGGTAGCCCGGCACCAGGTCACCGTGACCCCGCTGGGCAGCTCCGCCGTGATGCTGGTCACGGTGACCGACGCCGACCCGTCAGCCGCGATCAGCATGGCCGGCGCCCTCGCCAGGGCAGTTGTCACCAACCTCAACCAGCTCGGCACCCGCTACAACCCGCAGCTCACCGCGCTCGACCAGAACACGGCGAAGCTGACCGCGCAGCGCAACCACCTGGTCCGCCAGCTGGATGCTGCCCACCTGTCGGCCAACAGCGTGAAGGTGCAGTCGCTGCTGGCACAGCTGAATTCTGTGGAGCAGCAGCTGTCGAACAACCTGGCCTCCGTCCAGCAGGTGCTGGCCGGCCTCGGCAGCTCCACGGGTGTCCAGCTCATGAGCACACCGACATTCGTGACCGGCGTCTCCCGTCACGTGGCCGCCTACGGCGCCCTGGCCGCGCTGCTCGGCCTGGTGCTGGGCCTGATCTTCGCCATCATCCGGGAAGTGATCCGGCCCACGATCGCCGAACCCGGCGCCGGCGCCAGGGAGCTGGGCGTCGTCCTCCTCGGCAACGCGGAGGCCAGGAATGACCAGCTCGTCGGCCTTGATGCGGGCCTGGCAGGGCACCTGGCCTTGGCGGCCCAGCAGCTCGGGGTCCAGACCGCCGTCCTGACCGGCCCGGTGTCCCGCGGGCGGCTCAGCGCGCTGGCCCGGGCCATCAGCAGCGAGTTCCCGGCGGACCAGCGTCATGGCGCTGGCGGCAGCCGGTCCTGGGCTGACACGCCGACGATGCCGTTCCTGACCGGCTCCGGCGCGGTCGACTATGACCGGCGGGACCAGCGCGCCGCCGCGGCCCAGCTACCCACGATCGTGGCACTGCCTGACATCAACCTGTCGGAGCATCCCGGGGCCGCAGCCCTGGTCGTGGTGCTGCCGCGGTACGCCCCGCACTACGCGCTGGACCGGATCACCGATCTGGGCGCCAGCACGAAATGGCCGGTCCTCGGGGTGATCGGGCTGCGCCGCAGCCGGCGGTTCCGCCGGCGGCGGTCCGGGCAGCCAGCCGCACTGCGCGAAGCCGCCCCCGTCAACGCAGCCGGCGCTATCCCCGCCGCTCACGACGGCATGTCCCCTGCTCAGGACAACAATTCCCCCGCCCAGGATGACACTTCCCCCGCTCAGCACGCCGCCAGCTTCGCTGTTTCGGACAGCGCTGATCAGAGGGGAGCCAGAGCATGACAGATCTGCGCAGCGTCAGCTGGGCATTGCAGGACAGCTGGCGTGCGCCGCGCCGGGACCGGGACCGCGGCGACGGTCTGGCGACGCTGCTCGTCGGCGGCGGGTCGGCCGGCCGGACACTCACCAGGGACCTGCGGCGCTCACCCGACTACGGCCTGCGGCCGGTCGGATGCCTCGATGACGACTCCGGCATCCGGTCGGTGTCAGGGATCCCGCGACTGGGACGGCTGGAAGACCTGCGTCGGGTGGTGCACGAGCACGACATCGAGGCCGTTGTCATCGCGATCCCGTCGCTGCCCCCGGCCACCCTCAGCATCCTGGTGCGCGACGCCGCCAGCACCGGAGTGCACGTGCGTTACCTGCCGTCCTTCCTGGCAGCGGTGGAGCGGGCAGCCCGGGCGACCGATATGCGCACCGTCCGCCTGTCCGCACTGCTCGGCCGGACCGAGCGCCGGGTACTGGACCCGTCCGTGCACGCCCTGCTCGCCGGGGCCAGGGTGCTGGTCACCGGCGCCGGGGGCTCGATCGGCCAGGAACTGTGCCGCCAGATCGGCGGCCACGACCCGGCCTCGCTGCACATGCTGGATCACGACGAGACGAACCTGCACACCCTCCAGCTGGAGCTGTCCGGCCAGGCACTGCTCGACAACCCGGAGAGCATCATCGCCGACATCCGGGACCGGGCCAGGATCCGGCAGGTATTCGAGTCGGTCAAGCCCGATGTCGTCTTCCACGCCGCCGCGCACAAGCACCTGCCGCTGCTGGAGCGCCACCCGTGCGAGGGCATCAAGTCGAACGTGCTCGGCACCCAGAACGTGGTGCTCTCCGCACTCGAGACCGGCGTGTCGCGCCTGGTCATGATCTCCACGGACAAGGCGGCCGAACCGCAGTCGATCCTGGGCGCGACCAAGCGGCTGGCCGAGATGATCGTCCAGGCGAACTCGGCCGGGCGGACCCGGGTCTGCTCCGTCCGCTTCGGCAACGTCCTGGGCAGCCGCGGCTCGCTGCTGGCCGTGGTCTCCGATCAGGTCCAGCGCGGTGAGTCGGTCACGGTGACCCATCCCGAGGTCACGCGCTTCTTCATGACGATCGAGGAAGCCGTCGGGCTGGTGCTGTCAGCGGCCCCGATGGCCGAGTACGGCGAGACGTTCGTGCTCGACATGGGTGAGCCGGTGCGGATCGTGGACCTCGTCCGCCGGTACGCCGAGGAGCTCGGGATCCCCGACGTCGAGATCCGGTTCACCGGATTGCGGCCCGGGGAGAAGCTGCACGAGACGCTGTTCGCCGAGAACGAGGAGCAGCTGCCCACGGTGAACCCGTCGGTCTGGGCGACCCGGCCGGCCCGGCTGGCTGGCGATTTTGGCAGCCAGCTCAGCGCACTGCTGGCTGCTGCCGCCGAGGGCGACGATGAGCGCGCGCGGGTCATGCTCGCCGAACTCGTCCCGGAGTACGCGCCCACGGTGGCGACGGACGGTGAGCTGGCTGCGGCGACCGCCTCCCCCTACCCGGACGGGTTCTGATGCGGGCGCTGCTGAACACGGCTGGCGAGCGGGTTGAGCTGAGCTGCGACATCGGCTGGCTCACGGCTGTCCTGGAGGAAGGCGCCGCGGGCGGGCTGACGGCACCCGGTACCAGCCCACCGGACGTGCGGGTGAGTGTCGAGGCCAGCACGGCGGCCTTCGGCGTGGCCGGCTGGCAGGTGCTGACCCGCGGTGCGTGGCAGCGGGCGGGCCAGGTCGTCGTGACCAACGCCTGCTCATCCGGCCTGGACCTGCTGGTGACCGCCGGCGAGCCGACCCTGGACATCGTCGCCCGCTGGCGGCCGCCGGTCACCGTCCGGGGCGCCACCGCTGTGCTGCGGGCCCGGGCGCGGCTGCTGCTGCGGGCCGTGCTGCTCCAGTACCCGGCCCTGTGGCGCAGCCAGCTGCGCGGCCGCGCGCCGCTGCACGCCTCGGTGTGCACCGCCGGCGGCAGCCGGGTCGTGCTGCTGGCCGGGCCGGGCGGGGCCGGCAAGTCCACCCTGGTGGCCGGTGAGCTCGCCAGTGGCGCCGTCGCAACCTGTGACAACGTCTGCGTCAGCGACGGGACGACCGCCTGGGGGCTGGCCGAGCCGTTGCGGATGCCTTCGCACCTGAATGCATCCGGCGGCCAGGGCCGCCGGATGCCGCACGGCCGCCGGGAAACAGCGTGGCCGGGCCGCGCCGCCAGCCTGGTGCCCGGCCAGCTGGTGGTGCTGGCCCGGGGCAGTGACGCCGCCCCGTCCGTGGCCCGGTGTGACCCCGCCGACGCGGCGCGCTCCCTCGCCGCCGGCACCTACATGGCCGGCGAACTGCGCCGGTACTGGCCGTTCGCGGCCACCCTGGCGCTCGGCACCGGCGCGGGCGACGTCCACCCGGCGGTGCAGGCCGTCGCGGCGAAGCTCAGCAGCAGCCTGCCGTGCCTGCGGGTGACGCTCGCCAGCGAGCCAGGGGCGCCGCTGCGGGAACTGCTGGGGGCTGTCTCGGAGGCGGGGGTGAGCGCATGACAAAACGGCTGCGGGTGGCGCAGGTCATCACCAGGTTCACGGCCGGCGCCGGGGGGGTCGCCCTGCACGGCGTCCTGGCGCTCGACCCCGATCGCTTCGAGGTCGTGTTCATCATCGGCAGCGGCAGCCTCGCCGAGCAGGCGGCGGCGGCCGGCTTCGAGGTCGTCGTCCTGCCCCGGCTGCGCAGCGAGATCGCCCCGGTCGATGACCGGCGCGCTCTGGCCGACCTGCGGGCGTGCCTGCGGGCGGGGAAATTCGACACGGTCCACACGCACAGCTCCAAGGCGGGCGTGCTCGGCAGGATGGCCGCTCACCAGGTGGGCTGCGGCCGGATCGTGCACACCTTCCACGGTTTCCCGTTCCACCAGTTCCAGTCGTGGCCACGGCGGACGGCCTACATCCGGATCGAGCGGGCGGTGGGCAGATACACCGACGCGTTCCTGGCGGTGGGGCCGGCGGTGGCGGCGGAAGCCATCCGGCGCGGCATCGCCGCTCCCGAACGGGTCCGCACCATCGGTGTCGCGGTGGAGACCGCCGTTCCCGCGCCGGAGGCGTGGGCCAGGGCGGAGGCACGGCGCCTGCTGGGCGTGCCGCCCGGCATGCGGGTGGTGGGGACCGTCGGGCGGCTCGACTTCCAGAAGGCGCCGGAGGATTTCGTGGCCGCGCTCGCGCACCTGGGCTGCGGTGACGTCTTCGGCGTCTGGATCGGGGACGGCCCGCTCCGCCGGCGGACGGAGAAACTGGCTGCCAGGCGGGGCCTGGCCGGGCGGATGCTGTTCACCGGTGAGCGCAGCGACGTGAGCGCCCTGCTGCCAGGTCTTGACATCTTCGCGATGGCGAGCCGGTACGAGGGCCTGCCCCGCGCCGTGGTGGAGGCCATGGTGGCGGCGCTCCCGGTGGTCGCCACCACCGTCAACTCGGTGCCCGACATCGTGGTGCCCGGCGAGACCGGGCTGCTGGTGCCGCCCGGCCGCCCGGAACTGCTGGGCCAGGCCATCAGCCACCTGCTGGCGAACCCGGCGGAGGCGGCGCGGCTCGCCGCGGCCGGCCGCGCCCGGCTCGCGGCGGACCTGACACCCGCCGCGCTCGGGACCGTGCTCGCCGACACCTACCGGCACCCGGCAGACCGCACGCCTGCCATGGCCAGGCCCGCGGCGGTGGCGCGGTGAGCACCCCGGTCCGGGCGGATGTCGTGCGGGATGACCGGCCGGGGGTGCCGTTCTGCCGGACGGAGATCACGCCCGCGGCGCAGCAGGCGGCGCTGCAGGTGCTGACCTCAGGCTGGGTCACGATGGGCGCCGAGTCGGTGGCGTTCGAGCAGGAGTTCGCCGCCTGGCTGGGGGCCGCGCACGTGGTGGCCGTCAGCTCCTGCACGGCGGCCATCGAGATGGCGCTGTCCGCGCTGGACCTGCCCGAGGGCTCCGCGGTGCTCACCCCGACGCTGACGTTCTGCGGCGCGGTCCAGGCGATCATCCACGCCGGGCTGCGGCCGGTGCTGGTGGACGTGGACGAGGACACGCTGGCGGTGTCCCCGGAAGGGGTGGCGCGGGCCGCCCGGCACGGCGCCTCGGCCATGGTCATCCAGCACATGGCCGGCTATCCGCTGGACGGCGACGAGCTCGCGGCGGCGGCCGGGATAGCACCCGGCGCCATCGTGGAGGACGCTGCTCATGGCCCGGGAGCGGCGCTGGGCGGCGCGCCGGTGGGCAGCCGCTCGCGCGCGGCCTGCTTCAGCTTCTACGCGACCAAGAACCTTCCCATCGCGGAAGGGGGGGCGATCGCCACCACCGACGGCGACCTGGCCCAGCGGCTGCGCCAGATCCGGCTGCACGGCATGAGCGGTGACGCCTGGCGGCGCTACCAGCGGGGCGGCAGCTGGCGGTACACCGTGGCGGAGCGCGGGCTGAAAGCGAACTTCACCGACATCCAGGCAGCGATCGGCCGCCAACAGCTGCGGTCGCTGGACTCCTGGCAGCAGCGCCGGGCGGCCATCGCCAGCCGGTACGACGAGCAGCTGGCCGGCGTGCCCGGGCTGGCGCTCCCGCCGCGCCCCGCCGCCGGCGGGCACGCCTGGCATCTGTACATCGTCAGGATCCAGCCCGCGTTCGGGATGCACCGGGACGCGGTGTCCGAGTCGCTGGCCGACGCGGGGATCGGCACCTCGGTCCATTTCATACCGGTCCACCACCAGCCGTACTTCCAGCGGGTGCTCGGCTCGGAGGCGTGCGGCGGCCTGCCGGCCGCGGACCGGGTCTTTCCCGAGCTGCTGTCGTTGCCCATGTACCCCGGCCTCACTGATGCCGACGTGGACCGGGTGTGCGGCGCACTCGCCGGTCTCGCCGCTCGCTAAGCCGCCTTTCGCTGGAAGGGCTGGAAGGAACGCAATGGAAATCGACGTCCTGACCGGACGGGGCAGTCGCGAGGAAGAATTCACGGTCTTCGACAGCGCCGCCGCACCCGCCGATGAGCTGCTGCTGGGGCGCCTCGGCGAGGGAACGGCCGCGGCCGACCTGGCCGCGCCCCCGGTGGTCCTGCCCGATTTCTGCCACAAGGCCAAATCGGAGATGCCCTCAAGCATCGCGGTCGCCACCAAGGGCGCGATCCGGCCGGGGCTGACCGATGCCGCGCTCAACTGCGGGATGGCGCTGGTGACCCTCGACGTCGAGCGGCCGTCCATGGCGGCCGTCACCGACTTCTTCCGCCAGGTCTCCGAGCGCTTCCCGAACCCGCCGGGCTGGAAGGCCGACCTGAGCCGCGCCGAGGTGCTGCGCGCCGCCACGGAGGGCGCCGGCTTTGCCGCCGAACGGTACGGCATCGGCGACGCCGAGCTTGACCGGATCGAGGAGCGCGGCTACCTGGACATCGAGGCCTACGGGGGCGCCCGGCGTGCCCGGAAGGAACTGCCCTGGCTGGTGGTCCAGCTCAGCCGGCTGCGCTTCGGGAGCATCGGGCCGAGCACCCACTTCCTGGAACTCCAGGAAGTGGAGGAGATCCTGGATCCGGCGGCTGCGGCGCACCTCGGCATCCACACCGGGCAGGTGACGCTCCAGTTCCACAACGGTGGCGGTGTGCTGACCAGCCAGCTCGGCGGGCTCTACGGCCGGCGCAAGAGCGCGTCGAGGATGCTGCGCACCGAGATGTCGGTGCAGAAGCCGCTCTCGCACCTGCTGACCGCCCGTTCCCCTGCCCAGGCCAAGCGCCGCCTGGCCGCGTACTTCACCGAAGGAACCCCGGCCATCCCCACCGACGGCGATGACGGCAGGCGGGCGCTGATGGCCACCCGCCTCGCCATGAACTACGGCTTCGCCTACCGGGTTGCCACCTACGCCGCGCTCAGCCAGTTCGCCCGCTCCGCGTTCGGCGCCGGCACCCAGCTGGTGGTGGATTCGCCGCACAACTCGATCTATGAGGAACAGGTCGGCGGCGAGCTCTCCTACGTCCACCGGCACAACGCGTGCCGGGCGTTCCCGGCGGACATGATGGCCGGCCACCCGGCCTTCGCGGCGACCGGCCAGCCGCTGCTGCTGCCCGGCACCAACCGCACCTCCTCCTACCTGTGCGTGCCGGACACCGGGGCCCACCGCAGTCTGTACACGGCCTGCCACGGCACCGGCAGCATCATCTCCGCCTTCGAGAAGTCGGGCCGGTCCGGCCCCGATCCCCGGGGCCGGACAACTGCGCGCTTCGGCTATGAGGGCAGCGCCCCGGCCGAAGTGCCGCAGCTCGACGATCGGGGTGTCAACGAGGCGCTCGGCATTCTCACCGGCCACGGCCTGGTGCGGCCGGTCGCCCGGATGAGGCCGTTCGCGGTGCTGACATGACCGGCGCTGACACGGCCAGCCCCGGCCTGACCGGCGCCGGCCTGACCGGCGCGGCTGGCACTGCCGGGGCTGGCACTGCCGGGGCTGGCACTGCCGCTGCCTGGCACGCACTGCTGCCCGGCGGCACCCGCTGGCAGCCCGGCGGCCGCGTGGCACCGGGCTGTGCCGTGGTGTCACCGCCGTGGGCGCTGCTCCGCCGGGCCAGGCCGGGCAGGTCCGCCCGGGCGTATGTCCCGGTGCCCTCCCCGCAGCAGCCGCTGATCGTGGCTAGCTGGGACGCCGACGTGCTGCGTTACCTGGCAGGCGCGGTGCTGTCGGTGCCGCCGTCCACCGGGCCCGTTCTCAGCCTGCTGCTCACCGTCGGCCTGCGGCTGTTCCGTCATCGCGTGGTCTGGTTCCTGCTGGCCGCGCGGCCCGGTGGCGGCATGGTGTTCGTGGGAGCCGCCGGATGACCCAGGCGACGACCGCGCGCACGGCCCTGGCCGACCTCATCGAGAGAGCCGGCGGGCGGGCCGCGTGCCTGGCGTTGTCCAAGGACCCGAACGCGAAGGTGACGATCCTGATCTTCCCGCCCGGGGCGCGGGAACCGCAGCTGGTGGCGAAGGTGCCGACCACCGACAGCTCCGCCCGCGACGTGGAGCGGGAGGCGGAGCGGCTGGCCGCGATCGCCGCCCGCGGCCTGGGGCCGGTGGCCGCGACCGTGCCGCAGGTCGTCACCATGGCCGAGCATCTGGGCCGGCCGGTGATGGTCACCACCGCCCTGCCCGGGCAGGCGATGCTCGCCGCCTACCACGCCTGGCGGCACACCGCCCGCCCGGCGGCGGTGGCGGCTGACTTCGCCGCCGCGGGAAGCTGGCTCGCTGGGCTGCATCAGGCGACGGCCGCCGGTGATATCAGCCTGGCCGCCACGCTCGACGGCGTTCCGGATGTGATCGGCCGCCGGTTCGGCGAGCGGCCGGGTACCAAGGAGGATCTCGCCAGCCTCGCAGGCCTGCAGGACCGGCTCGCCAGCCTGCGCACCGCGGCCACGGCCGTGCACGGCGACCTGTGGGCCGGCAACCTGCTGCTGGCCGGCGGCCGGGTGAGCGGGGTGGTCGACTGGGAACGCGCTGAGGTCAGCGGCCCGCCCACCCGCGATCTGGCCCGCTTCGTCCTGTCCTACTCCCTCTACCTCGACCGCCACACCCGCCCGGGCCGGCGGGTGGCCGGTCACCCCGGGCTGCGGGCCGGCGAGTGGGGTGCGGGCGTGGCGTACGCGATGACCGGGGCGGGCTGGTACCCGCGGCTGGCCCAGCAGTTCATGGCCGAGTCGCTGCGCGCGATCGGCCTGCCCGGATGGTGCTGGCCCGATCTGCTGCTCGCCGAGCTCGCCGCGGTCGCCGCCGAGGCCGACCATGCTGACTTCGCCTGGGAGCACCTGCTGCTGTTCCGCCGTCTGTCCCGGGGGAGCCACGCATGACGATCACCGTGCCCTTCACGCGCGCCGACGGCGGCACCCGGGCTGCCGTCCCGCTGGGACCGGCCGATTTCCTGGGCAAGAAGGCGCATGGCAGTGCTGCCCGCACCGCCGTCCTCACGCTGACCGCGGCCATCATCTGCCAGCCGCTGCTGCACCCGACCGGGCCGGGCAACTCCTCACCGGTCGACCTGCTCACGGTGGCGTCGATCGTCACCGCCGCGATCTGGCTGGCGGGCACCCACCGCAAGCTCCGGGCACCGTACATCCTGCCGATGCTGCTGTATGTGGGCGCGGGCGCGGCGTCGGGGCTGGTGTCGCTGCTCCCGGGGACCGCGCTGATCACGCTGGCGACCGACCTGCTGCTGCTGTGCTGGTGCCTGGCCGTGGTCAACGTCCTGGGCACGCCGCGGGCGATGCGCTACGCGCTGGTGGCCTGGTCCTGGTCGGGCATCTTCTGGGCGGGCGTGGTCATCGTCGGCTGGGCCGGGCACATCACGTTCCTGGAGGGGCTCAACGCGGCTGACGGGAACCGGGTGCTGTTCACCTTCGGTGACCCGAACTACGCCTCCTGGTACTGGATCACCTCCCTTTTCGTCGTCTACGCGGTGCGCTCGCCGGCCAGGCTCTGGCTGCGGCTGGCCGGCTACGCCATGCTGCTGTGGGCGCTGGTGCTGACCGAATCCAACGGCGGGATGCTCGCGCTGATCGTGGGCTTGACCTTCTTGCTGCTGATCCGCGCCTACCGCCGATTCAGCTGGCCCGGTGTGGTCACGGTCGTCCTCTCGCTGGCGCTGGTCGGCGGGGCGTTCGTCACCTTCCTGCCGCAGCTCCGGCAGCGGGCCGCCAGCAGCAACCAGCCGCTGCTGGTGAACTCGCTCGGCCGCAGCGCCCAGAGCACCAGCGAGCGCAGCCTGCTGATCCAGGAATCGACGCAGCTCTACCAGCGGAGTGACGGCATCATCGGGCTCGGGCCCGCGAGCACCAAGCCGCTGCTGGCGGCCTGGAACTTCCCCTACGCCAACGAGGCCCACGACGACTACCTCGCCGCGCTCACCGAGCGCGGGGCGCTGGGGCTGTTCGCGTTCCTGCTGCTTGGTGCCTCGGCGGTGGGCAGGGCCGCGCCGATTGTCCGCTGGCGCCTGTCACCGGGGTTCGCCGCCGCGGTCCCCAGACCGGTCGGCCTGGTGGCCGCCCTGCTCGCGTTCAGCGTCAACTCCTACTACGAGGAGATCCAGCATGTCCGGTTCCTGTGGCTGCTGCTGGGAATCGTGGCGGTCCTGGGCTGGGACGCGCGGTCGAACCGGGTCTGGCGGCGGCGGAAGGGGCGGCGAAGAAGACGTGTTCTGCCGGTATGGCGCCGGCCGGTATGGCGCCGGCCGGGTGACGGGGCGCGCGGCGGCGCCGTATCGGTCTCGTGGCACGCCATCTCCAACCTGGGCGCCCAGGGCGGGGCGCTGGCGTGCGTCTCGGTGGCCAGCCTGCTCGTAGCCAGGATCGGCGGCCCGGCCGTGGTCGGGGAGTACGCACTGCTGCGCGTGCTCCCCTGGCTGTTCGGTGTCTTGTTCTCGGCCGGCCTGCCGACCGCCGCCTCGTTCTTCATGGCCGGGGAGTACAGCAAGGACCCGCGGCTGAGGCCCACCTTGAGCATGCTGGCCTCAGCGGGGTCGACCGCCGGGGCCGCCCTGTGGCTGGTCTGCACGAACCTGTTCCACGCGCTGTTCTTCCGCCAGCTGCCGGTGCCGCTGATAACGGTCATGGGGGTGGTGGTGATCACCCAGCTGTGGACGGTCACCGCCAAGGGCTGCTGCCAGGGCCGGGGGGACATCACCGGGGCCAACCTGATCATCGTCGCCGAGGAGATGTGGTTCATCCCCACCTATGTGGGCGTGCTGCTGGCCGGCGTCGGGGGCGCGACCGCGGTCGTCTCCGCGCTCGTCATCTCAGGCATCCTGGCCACCGCAACCGGCCTGGGGCGGCTTGCCTGGGGCGGGTTCTTCCGGGGCTGGGGGATGGTGTCCCTGAGCCTGGCGAAGAAGGTCAGCGGGTTCGGCGCCCGCGGCCAGCTCGGCAACATGCTGTGGCTGATGAACCTGCGGTTCGACTTCGTGCTGCTGGGTGCGCTGGCCGGGCCTGCGGTGGTCGGTATCTATGCCGTCGCGTCGAAACTGGCTGAGCTCATGCGCCTTGCCCCCACCGCCATCAACTACGTGCTCTACCCCCGCTTCGCGCGCCTGGGCCCGGCGCCAGCGGCGCAGCAGATGCGGCGGCTGATGACCAGGGCTACCGCGCTGACCCTGGTGCTCACGCCGGTGCTGGCGGTAGGTGCCCTCGCGCTGCCGATCGTGTACGGGCGGGCTTTCCGCGCCGCTGTGCTGCCGGCCGACGTCATCGTCATCGGGCTGTCGGTGGAGGGGGCAGCGGCCATCGCGTCCGCGTTCTTGCTGGGCCGGGGCCGGCCGGGCCTCAATTCGGCTGGGATGGCCGTCGGCGCGACCCTAACCGTCACCCTCGACGTCCTGCTCATCCCCCGGTACGGGGTCATGGGCGGCGCTGCCACCTCCGCCGTCGCCTATCTGGTCACGACGGCCGTGCTGGTGATCCTGTCGCGCCGGCTGGCCAGCAGGGAGGGATCGGCGGCAGCCGCGGACGGGGCGCCCGTCCTGCCGGGCGGGCGCGCCATACCGCGTCATGCCCGGCCGCACGCGGGGCTGACCCTCGACAGCGTCCGCCGCCGTACCGTCGACTTCCTGGTCGCGACCAGCCTGCTGACGGTCTTGTTCCCGCTGCTGACGCTGCTCGCGGCCATGGTCAAGATCACGAGCCGGGGCCCGGTGCTCTACCGGCAGGTGCGGGTGGGCCGCGCGGGCAAGCTGTTCACCATACTCAAGTTCCGGTCGATGGTGACCGGCGCCGACCGGTCAGGGCCCCTGATCACCGGGCGGGCCGACCCGCGGGTCACCCGCGTCGGCAGGTGGCTTCGCGCCGCGAAGCTGGATGAGCTGCCCCAGCTGCTGAACGTGATCCGGGGGGACATGACCATCATCGGGCCCCGTCCCGAGGTCCCGCGCTTCATCCCCTTCTACCGCGACGACGAACTGGCGACCCTGGCCGTCCGCCCGGGCCTGACCTGCTCGGGCCAGATCTACTACACGAACCTGGAGGAGGGCGGCCCGGACGGCGCGGGCGATCCGGAATCGCAGTATGTCGCGCGGGAACTGCATCCCAAGCTGGCGCTCGACCTTGAGTACCTGCGGCACCGGAGCCTGCGGTCAGACCTGGACATCCTGGCCCGCACGGCTGGGCTGCTGGTGCGCACCCGCAAGCGGGTGACCGGTAACAGCCGCCAGGCACCCGAGATGCTCTGACCGGGACCGCCGCGACCGGGATGGCGGGAACCGCTGTGACCGGGCGGCTGTGGCCGGACGGTGGGCGGGGCTGACCCGGCAGCTGGTCAGGCGGGGGGCCGGGTCAGGGCCACGGCCTCCAGCACCGAGTGCACACCCAGCTTGGCCATGATGTTCTGCAGGTGGGTGCGGACGGTGTGGGTGGACACGTGCAGCCGGGCGGCCACGTCACGGCGCCCGGCGCCCTCGGCGAGGTAGCCAAGCACTTCGCGCTCGCGCGGGGTCAGCGTGGCCAGCAGCCGGTCGTTGTCGAGCTGCCGGTCCCGCTCGGCCAGGAGCAGCCGCAGCACGGCGCCTGTCTGCGCCGGCGGGAGCCAGGTCTCGCCCCGGGCGACGCCCCGGATCACGCGCAGCAGCTCGTCCAGCGACGCGTCCTTGCCCAGCCAGGCGGCGGCTCCCACCTGCATGGTCTCCAGGATCCGCCGGGGCTCGCAGGTGTGGCTGAGCAGGACGATACGGGGGGCGTCCTCCCGGCCGGACAGCTCCTCGCACAACCGGGCCGCTATGTCACCCGGCAGGTCGGCATCCAGGAGCATGACGTCGGCGTTCCTGCCCACGATCATGTAGGGGACCGCTGCCCGTGCCAGCATGCCGGTGACGACCTCCACGTCCTCCTCGGCCTGCAGGCGGGCTGCGAGCGCGTCGGTGAACGTGGCCTCCTGATCCACGACAGCGACCGTGATCCCCATGGGGGTGAGCCTCGCTTACTTCGCCGGGCCGGGGTACCCCTACTTGCCTGGATCTGGGTACGCCAAGTGGAGGTAGACCGGCGCCGCTGCCGGCACTGCTTATGCAGAAGCGCGTTGCTCCTCGAGAAGGTCCTCGCGGATGGCCAGGGCGGCGGCCTGGAGCCGGGTGTGCGCGCCCAGTTTGGCCAGCAGGTTCTTCACGTAGGTCCGCAGGGTGGAGATCTCGATGCGCATCTCGTCGGCCATCTGGCGGGTGGTCTTGCCCGCCACGATGCGCCGCAGGACCTCTTTCTCCCGGGGGGTGAGCGCATACGCCATCTGCGCGGGCCGCCGGGCGGGCTGACGGTGGGTCGGCCGGCGCAACTGGTCGAACACCACCCCGCCCGCGGCGATGGTGTCCAGTGCGCTGGCGATCTGGCCGACGCTCTTGTCCTTGGAGAGGAACCCGGCGAAGCCTGCCCGCTTGGCCTCGGACCAGATCCGCGGGTCAGGCGTGCCCGACAGCAGCAGGACGTCGGTCTCGGGGTAGTCCTGCCGGACAGCGCGGGCGGCAGCCATGCCACCAGCCTGGCCGGGTACGCACGGGTCCAGGATGCACAGGTCCGGCTTGTGCTCCTTCACCGCGGCCAGCACCTCGTCAGTACTGGCCGTCACGGCGAGCACCTGATGGCCGTGCTCTTCCAGTGCCGCGGCCAGGGCCTCGCACAGAATCCGGTTGCCGTCACAGAAAATTAGCCGCACGCGGCCCTCCTTGCGTTCAGCCATCGGCCCGTCGGCTGTGCGGCCTGGATGATGGGCGTGCGGGGAGCCGTCGCCGGGCGGTCGTCCCGCATACCGGCCATCGCATACCCCGATCTCTCCATCCACCTCTCCCTTGCGGCCCCACACGGCTGCAGAAACCACTCCAGCCTCTCCGAGCAGGAAGCAAACACTTGATGACAAGAGGAAGACGCTTAGGTTGCCATCCAGGATTACGTCGTTTGGGGTGAATCTCGTTTTACTGCTTCTTAACCCTTCGTTGCTGCGGATTTCCAAGATCAGTGGGATCCGGCGCCACCCGGCCGCCGGGCGCCGCTTGCGGCATCAGGCGGCGTCCTGCCTGGCGGTACGCCGTGACCTGGCGATCTGCTGCAGCCGGGCCAGGACTGCCCGCAGGTCACCGTCGTCGAGGAGGTAGGCGACCACGCCGAACGCGATGGCAGCGCAGCCTGCCGCCAGCACGGCCACGCCAGCAGCCAGCAGTTTGTGACTCACGGGAACTACGATGCTGACGGCCACCCCGGCTACGGCGCCCGCAGCCCCGGCGGCCAGCCCGGCAAGTCCCGCGCGGCCGATCCCCTGGACGGCTGCCTGGCCGCGGATCCGGCGGGTGGCGATGACCAGCGGGATGGCCACCAGCGTCTGGCCGATCGAGTTGCCCAGGGCAAGGGCGGCCACCACCAGGTGGGGCGGCGCGAGTTCTGCCAGCACCACATCTGCCACGATCACCAGCAGCCAGCTTCCGGCCAGCGCCGCGGCCGCGACCTTGAGCCGCCCGATGGCGAACATCACCCGCGACAGGTTCGCGATCACGCCGATGCCCACCAGGCCGGGAGCGAACAAGACGAATCCCTGGATCAGCTGTGATACCTGACCCGGCTGGCTGGCCAGGACATGAGCGGCGGGAACGGCGACCGCCGCGATCACGGCCGTGCCGAGCCACGACACCAGCACGACCGCCCGCGTCGATCCGGCGCAGGTCTGGTCGAACACCGCCCCGTCGCGGGCGGACAGGACAGGGAACGCGCTGGTGACGATCGACAGTGCCAGGACCGCGGCCACCGAGTTGAACACCAGCCCGGCGTAGTTGAAGATGACGATCGCGCCGGTCGCCCCCCGCCCGTTGGCCAGCGCGATTGCTGCCAGCGTGGACAGGTCGATGGCGACAAGCTCGACAACGCCGACGACCGCCAGGCCGCTGGCCCGGCGCGCGACACCGGGCGGGAACCGCAGGACCGGCCGCAGCCGCAGCCGCAGCCGCAGCGTCGGCACCAGGGCCACCACGACGAGGGCGGCCACGCCCAGCGTGGTCCCCACCGACAGGACAAGCCCCGCCGTCAGCGGCAGCCTGGCCAGCGGGAGCCCCTTGCTCAAGGGCACGAACGCCAGATACGAGGCGATGAGCACCAGGCTGGCGATCGCCGGCGCCAGGGTCGGCCCGGTGAAACGGCGGTAGGCCTGCAGCAGCCCGCAGAACACGACCGACAGCCCGTACAGGACGGCCTGCGGGGCGAACACCACCAGCATGCTGCGGGTGGCGGCGACCACGTCGGCATGGACGCAGTGCGCGTTCGCGTTGGCCGGGGTGAGCAGGGAAGCGATCGGCCCGGCGGCGGCCGCGATGACGATGGTCAGCGGCACCAGGATGATGATGGACCAGGTCAGCAGGGCTGAGGAGATCTGGGCGACCCGCACCTTTTCCGCCGGGTCCGATGCGGCCTGCTCGGCCGAGCGGGCCAGGACCGGGACCATCGCGCTCGACAGCGCGCCGCCCAGGATCAGCTCATAGATCAGGTTGGGCACCTGGTTCGCGGTGACATACGCCGCGCCCAGGCAGTTCGCGCCGACGGTCTGCGAGAACACCAGCGTCCGGCCGAGGCCGACCAGCCGGGACAGGATCGTCAGGCCGGCGATGAGTGCGGCGCCCTGGGCGATACCCGCCGCGGTCCGCTGCGCCCGATCCTGGTCCGCCGGCCCGGCCAGGCCGGCATCTGCGCCGGTCTGCGTGCTCATGTTCCCGCCAGGCAAACGTGGCCCACGTTGGGGGCTGCCCCAGCGGCCTGCGAGCGCCTCGCGGCTGCCGCTCGCTGCCCGGGCGCGGCGGTCTCACCGACGGGTGCCATAGCCAACCTCCGCACACAGGGACGACTCTGGCCGTCGCAGCAGACGATCCGCATGCGGGGGTGCGGGGGGATTTGGGACGACTCTAACCGGGGCGGGGGCACAGATCGCCCCGAACCTGGTTATTCCTGCACTTGATGGGCGGCGTGGCGTCCCCGGCAGGCGGTGACGCAGGTCCAGCATGCCCGGTTCCGGCCCGGACCGACATGCGGCCAGGCGGCGCTGGCCGTTGCCGAGGCTAGGGCGCGATGGCCCGGGTGCCAGGCGGAAACCCGAACGCCCGCCAGGCCTGGGAGATCGGGTCAGGAGGGTTGGGCGCCGAATTGGCGTTGATCTCAGCCGCGGCGGCAGGTGAGAAGTGGCGCCGGACCCATCCGGGGTCGTGCCAGGTTGGCCCTGCGGCCGCAGACTGCACGTGGTACCGCCCGCCGGCGTGGGTCAGCGTCATGATCTCCTCGGTCCCGCCGGCCGTGCCGGCAAGCAGCGTGCGTCCCCGGCGCGCGTACTCACCGCAGGATGTCTCCATGCCAACGCGGAGCAGCCCGCCAGCTGGCCGGATCTCGATGATGGCGGCGGAGCAGAAGACACGCGGCTTCAGCTTCGGGTACAGGTCATGCAGGATCCCGCCGCTGTTGCCGCCGACCGGGGAGGCGAGGTAGGCGTCGATGACCGGCTGCATCGCGCGTGCCTGCGCGGGATTGACCGTGGGCGGGGACATGCTGCTGCAGGCAGCCGCGCTCAGTAAGGCGATGACGGCGGCACACATACCAGCCAGCCAGCGGGTTCTTGCCCCGGCCACGATCCAGCTACCTCCGATGGGTGTTCTGCCCGCGCACGGCCATGCCACAGTCGGCGGCCGCGCCTGGCGTTGGCAGCGGGCCGTCCCGGCGTCTGGGGTCAGACCAGGCCAGGCCTCCCGGCCGGGTCAGCCCAGGCCGAACTCTCCGGCCTTCACCGCCGCGGTGAACGAGCGCCACTCGCCCGGGGTGAATGCCAGCACCGGGCCCTGCGGGTCCTTCGAGTCACGCACCGCCACGGCAGCGGCGGCGTCCTGCGCGACTTCCACGCACTGCCCGCCGTTGGCGCTGCTGTAGGACGACGTGCGCCACCTGGCGGCGACCTCCACGCATGCACCGCCATTTGCGCTGCTGTAGGACGACTTCCGCCACCCGGCGCGGATCAGGTCCATTCTTCTGCCAGCCTCGCAATCAACTGCGCGGACGCTCCGGGTCCGAGCGCCTCACATTTCAGTGTGTCATAGAGCAGACCAACCCTGGCGACTTCCTTCCGCCGCTCCGTGACCTGGCCATCAAGTGCATTGTCGAGGTAGGCAGCCTCCGGGTCGGACTCGAAGCTCGCAACTACGAACGGTCCCAGCATCCCCGGATGGGCCCCGATAGACGCTGGCATGACCTGAATCGTGATCCGGGGGCTGGCCGCTGCCTCCAGCAGGCGACCCAACTGTTCGCGCATCACCTCCGCATCCCCGACACACTGCCGAAGCGCACCCTCCGCGAGCACGGCGAACAGCATGGGTGGCGGCGGGTCCTGTCGGTCCCAGATCTGCTGCCGGGCAATCCGGGTCATGACAAGCTGCTCGACCTCTGCATCGCTATCGCCCGGCCGACCCGCGCGGATCATCGCGCGAGCGTACGCTTCGGTCTGCAGCAGACCAGGAACCACCAGGGGCTCCCACCAGCGCAACACCGTTGCCCGCTCCTCGATGTCGAGGTAGGCGCGTACCCATTCTTCGTAGACGCCGTTGACCGCGACCTTGCGGAGCCGCCCGAATGTGCCCGGCGTCTGCAGGGCTTCGTCCGCCTGGTCGGCGTGCTGCGGTGAGGGGATGGTCCGGCAGGTTTCGAGCTTGGCGATCACCGACGTGCTGTAGCCCATCAGCTTGGCTAACTGCTCCTGGGTGAGCGCGGCCGCCTCCCGCTGGGCCCGCAGTTCCTGGGCGAAGGTTTCGAGCCCGTTTTCCGGCCCGTCACCGGCACCATTCTCGTTACGTCCCGTCCTGGCAGCCATTATTCCGGCTCCTTCGCCTTCCTCCTGCCGCCCGCCGCGCCCGTAACCCCTTGTAGCGCAGCGTACGAGGATCGCGGCACTGTGTGAAACAGCATCTCGCTCGTGCCGCACAGGCGCCACCCAGCCGCCGAAAGGTGCAAGCTCGCCCGCGCGAAGGGGACTCGACATGCCTGACACCGTGACCAGCAACGCGGAGGAGACGGCCGCCCGGATGCGGGCCATCGCCAGCGAACTCAGCGCGGCCGGCTTCGACGCCCGCCTGCACGAGACCCGCGCCAGCATCGACCTGACCGCCACCCACCGGGCGCCAGGCCGCCGCGACATCGAGGCCGTCATCGACGAAGACGGGTACGTCGAACTCCGGTTCTGGACCGGACCCGGCGATCGGCCGGGGCAGGTCGCCGCAGCTATCGCCCGCGTTATGGCGGCTGTGATCAGCGGGGCGGCCGGGTAGGGACGGTGCCAGCGGCTGGCGGCCGCGCTGGCCCGCCCTTCGCGTGGGCTGGGTGGCGATGTGGGCCCGCCGGCCCATCCGTGCTTGACCTGCGGATTCTGCGGAAGATGAGTTATGCGGTCCGCAGCAGGCCCGGGCGCCTACTAGCCTGTGGCTTTCGGTTCCCCGCAAGGAATTGGGGCCACCTTGGCATCCGATGACAAGCTTGCCCGCGAACTGGCAGGCGAGGCAGGCCAACACCTGCTGGCGCTGCGTGATCGCGGGGACACGGACGATCTCGGTAAGGTCGGCGACCGGCTCTCCCATGAGTTCCTGACCGGCGAACTCTCCCGCCAGCGTCCCGGGGACGCTGTGCTGTCGGAGGAGGGCCGGGATGATCCGGCGCGGCTGTCGGCGGACCGGGTGTGGATCGTGGACCCACTGGATGGCACCCGGGAGTTCGGCGAGCCAGGCCGCACCGACTGGGCCGTGCATGTAGCGCTCTGGGAGCGCGGGGAACTGACCGCCGGGGCGGTGGCACTGCCCGCCCAGGGCAAAGTTCTCAGCACCGCCGGGCCACCCGGGCCGCCCGCGCCTTCGGAGGGCCCGCTGCGGATCGTAGTGAGCCGCACCAGGGCCCCTGCCTTCACGCGGTGGCTGGCCGAGAACATCGGCGCGACCCTCGTCCCGCTCGGCTCGGCCGGGGCCAAGGCGGCGGCGGTGATCGGTGGGGAGGCAGACGCCTACATCCACGACGGCGGCCAGTACGAGTGGGACTCGGCGGCCCCGGTGGCGGTGGCGCTCGCCGCCGGCCTGCACGCCTCCAGGCTTAACGGCGAAAACCTGAGGTACAACCAACCTGACCCGTACCTGCCAGATATCCTGATCTGCCCGGTCGGAAAAGCCGGGATGCTGGTGGAGGCGATCCGCGAGGCGCGCAGCGCCCCGCACCACCAGCCCTGACGGCGGCGGGAGCCGCCCGCGCAACCCGGTAACCACCCGGAAAACCCGATAGCCAAGAACCCGGAGTCTGCTTCATGGCTGTGATGCGTTCCGACTACTCGCTCTCCCAGCTCGACGTGCTCGAGGCCGAGTCCATCCACGTCATGCGGGAGGTGGCGGCCGAGTTCGAGCGGCCAGTGCTGCTGTTCTCCGGCGGCAAGGACTCCATCGTCATGCTGGCCCTGGCCGAGCGGGCGTTCTGGCCGGCCCGGGTCCCGTTCCCGGTCATGCACGTGGACACCGGGCACAACTTCACCGAGGTGATCGACTTCCGGGACCGCCGGGTCGAGCAGGCCGGGGTCCGGCTGGTGGTGGCCTCGGTCCAGGATTCGATCGACGCGGGCCGGGTGGCCGAGGAGACAGGCCGCTGGGCCAGCCGCAACCGTCTGCAGACCGTCACGCTGCTGGATGCCATCGCTGAGCATCGTTTCGACGCGGTCTTCGGGGGTGCGCGGCGGGACGAGGAGAAGGCGCGGGCCAAGGAGCGGGTGTTCTCCTTCCGTGACGAGTTCGGCCAGTGGGATCCCAAGAACCAGCGGCCCGAGCTGTGGAGCCTGTACAACACCCGGATCCGGATGGGCGAGCACATCCGGGTGTTCCCGCTGTCGAACTGGACCGAGCTGGACATCTGGCAGTACATCGCCCGCGAGGAGCTGGAGATCCCCTCCATCTACTTCGCGCACTCGCGTAACCCCTACATCCCCCGGGGCGAGGACGAGCAGGTGTTCCAGACCATGGTGCGCTACCGCACGGTCGGCGACATGACGTGCACCGGGGCGGTGGAGTCGGCGGCGGCCACGATCGACAAGGTCATCGCCGAGATCGCCGCCACCCGGATCACCGAGCGCGGCCAGACCCGCGCGGACGACCGGACCAGTGAGGCCGCCATGGAGGACCGCAAGCGGGAGGGTTACTTCTGATGGGCAGCGAGACCCAGGACCTGGCGCCGAGCCCCTGGCCGAAGGACCGGCACACCGACATCCTGCGGCTGGCCACGGCCGGCTCGGTGGACGACGGCAAGAGCACCCTGATCGGGCGGCTGCTGTACGACTCCAAGGCGATCTTCGAGGACCAGCTGGCCGCGGTGGAGCGCACCAGCCGGGCCCGTGGTGAGGAGTACACCAACCTCGCGCTGCTGACTGACGGGCTGCGGGCCGAACGCGAGCAGGGCATCACCATCGACGTCGCCTACCGCTACTTCGCGACCCCGCGCCGCAA
>Ga0307372_10003622_pt1 | contig 24458 bp, 23 predicted proteins | sample OX1MG_FD_202533 | JGI IMG/M metagenome (GOLD analysis project Ga0307372, IMG submission 202533) | Soil microbial communities from Risofladan, Vaasa, Finland - OX-1 | ecosystem: Environmental > Terrestrial > Soil > Coastal area > Acid sulfate soil | place: Finland: Risofladan, Vaasa | collected...
CTGACTTCCACGACGGCGAATTGCCGGTGGCCCCTTCGGCCATCAATCCTGATACCAAGTCGTTCACTCCGCTGGGGCTTAAGGATACGGTCACAGCGCGCGCCCTGGAGACCTCAGAAGTCAGGGCAGTCGTGCAGGATTATGTGCAGGCATCGATCAATGCGATGCTCGCGGGTTTCGATGGCGTGGAAATCCACGGCGCCAACGGTTATCTCATCGAACAGTTCCTGCGTGATGGCAGCAATCAGCGCACGGATGAATACGGCGGCGATATTCCAAAGCGCGCGCGTATCCTGCTGGAAATTGCGGATGGCGTGAGCGACGCGATCGGCAACGAGCGCGTGGGTGTGCGCTTGTCGCCCGCCAATACCTGGAACGTACCGGCAGATTCCGATACCCAGGCGCTTTATGACTATGTGATCGGCGCATTGTCAGGCTATGGGCTGGCTTATCTGCATCTGCGCGAAGCGCAGGGCGACCTCTCAGCCATCCCCAATATGGTGACCAACGTCAGCGAACATTTCCGTACGCTCTACCGCGGTATGCTCATCACCAACACCGGCTATGACCAGGAGAAGGGTAATGCGGTGATTGCTAAAGGTCAGGCTGACTTGGTGGCTTTTGGCATGCCATACATAGCCAATCCGGATCTGGTGGAACGCTTCCATGCCTACGCTCCCCTGGCGCCGGCGGACCAGAACACTTTGTATCAAGGCGGTGCCAGGGGTTACACCGATTATCCACCACTGCAATCTGAAGCCGCTTGATAAGGCCGGCTCATTCCATACGCACAAATATTCAGGAGTAACTTATATGAAACTTTACTATTCACCCACAGCATGTTCCATGGCCCCGCATATTGTTATGCGGGAACTTGGTCTACCGTTCGAGACCGTGCAGGTAGATCTGCGTACCCACAAACTGACAAAGACCGGCGAGGATTACTACAAGATCAACCCGAAGGGATATGTGCCAGCTATCGAACTGGATGATGGCTCGCTACTGACCGAAGACGCCGCCATCCTGCAGTATCTTGGAGACCAAAAACCCGGCATGCTGGCCGCAGCGGGCAGCATGGAGCGTTATCACACCATCGAATGGCTGACTTTTATCAGCAGCGAGCTGCATAAGGGTTTCAGTCCGCTGTTTAACAATGCCATGCCAGAAGCAGCCAGGAAAATCTTCGTGGATAAGCTGAATCTTCGTTTTGCGCTGTTGGATAAACATCTCGCAGACAATGATTTCCTTATGGGGCAGCAGTTCACAGTGGCGGACGCCTATGCGTATACAGTCATTAACTGGGCGACTGGCGTGAAACTGGATCTCAGTCCGTACACGCACCTGCAGGCATACATGCGGCGAGTGGCTGCGCGTCCTGCAGTACGTGAAACGGTGCACATTGAAAAACTGGCTGCCTGAAGAAAATACTAGCTGCGCTATAGCGTATTGAACATGATCTCGTATTGCTGAGCACACGATCATAAATTTGGAGAGAACACATGAAACCAAAAGTAGCTATCATCATCGGCAGCACACGCCCAGGACGTAACGGTGAAGCTGTAGCCATATGGGTGTATGAAATCGCCAAGCGGCGCACGGATGCAGACTTCGATCTCGTCGATCTCAATGACTTCAAGCTGCCGCATCTGGATGAACCAATCCCGCCGTCGCTGCGGCAATATAGCAAGGACCATACCAAGGCCTGGTCCGAGAAGGTGAATTCATTCGATGCCTATGTGTTCGTCACGCCCGAGTACAACCACAGCACCTCCGGCGCGCTCAAGAACGCGATTGATTTCCTGTATCACGAATGGAACAACAAAGCCGCAAGCTTCGTAAGCTACGGCAGCATGGGCGGGGTGCGCGCTGTAGAGCACCTGCGCCTGGTGATGGCCGAGCTGCAGGTGGCCACGGTGCGTGCGCAAGTGGCCTTGTCGCTGTTCACTGATTTCGAGAACTTCAGCGTCTTCAAACCGGCGGCCCAACACGCGGCTGAGGTCAAATCCATGCTCGACCAACTGATCGCATGGGGCGGTGCGTTGAAAACCCTGCGAGCTGCCTGAACCCTGGTACGCATATAGAGCCAAAACAATACCTTTCTAATTCGGGGCCTGAGGCCGAGAAAATTCATGGCCGCAGTTTCCATCACCAGGGGATTTGCTTGCGATCTCGCCAGAAGTAGCCGCTGTCCGTAGCTTCCACCGCGGTGGCCAGCCACACGATAGTCTCCACGCCTTTCTCGATAGAGCGGCTGGCGCCCGGCCCGCCCATGGCAGTCTTCACCCAGCCGGGGCATGCGGAGTTCACTTTGATACCGCTCTCAGCCAGATCGTGGGCGAACACGCGCGTCACCACGTTGAGCGCTGCCTTGGAGATCCGATACCCCAGATAGCCGCCGCCCATATCGTTGAGAGCACCCATACCGGAAGACACATTGATGATGCGCGCACCATTTACCATCAACGGTGCCAGCGCCTGGATGAGCCGCACCGCGCCCAGTGTGTTGGTGTTGAAGACTTCCATCACCGTCACCGGCGATACCTTGAGTGGGTCGGATGATTTTGCGCTGGCCTCGCGGGTTGCTTCCGGCAGGATGCCGGCGTTGTTCACCAGCACATCCACGCGTCCGTGCTCTTCACGCAGGTAACGTGCCAGCGCCTGAGCATCTTCGGTGGAGGTTACGTCCAGCTTGCGTAGTTCCACGTCGAGCTTTTGAGTCCGGAGTTCCTGCAGTGGCTTGGCGCCGGCCTGTAGATTACGGGTAGCCATCACTACATGCATACCGCGTTGCGCCAGTTGCCGGGCGGTTTCCAGACCGAGGCCGCGGTTGGCTCCAGTGACTACGGCGATTTTCCGATCTGGCATTAGGGTGTCTCCTGATGTCATGAATGCTTGAAATGAAAAGCAGTATGATACGGTCTCTAGTAAAGGCGCGAATCCCGCGCTAACTCCTGCGAGAAAACAAACATGCTTGGTCTGTCCGCTAAAACCATAATGGTGCCTTCGGCCCAGGCACTACCGGGCCGTAGTACGCCGATGCCAGTGCCGGAAAAGCATTACGTCAACGGCCACCCACTGAAGCCGCCGTTTCCGGAAGGTATGCAGCAAGCGCTTTTCGGCCTCGGCTGCTTCTGGGGCGCGGAGCGCAAGTTCTGGCAGCAAGCGGGCGTGTATGTAACCGCGGCGGGCTACGCCGGCGGCTACACGCCCAACCCGACTTATGAAGAAGTCTGCAGCGGCCGTACCGGCCATGCGGAAGTGGTGCGTGTGGTGTTCGATCCGAAGCAGATCAGCTATGAAGAGTTGCTGAAAGTTTTCTGGGAAGCTCACGATCCTACCCAGGGCATGCGTCAGGGCAACGATGTCGGTACTCAATACCGTTCCTGTATCTACACTTTTGGGGCAGCCCAGCAGCAAGCCGCTGAAGTATCGCTGCAAAATTACAAGCAGGCGTTGCAGGCAGCCGGTCATCCTGCTGTCACTACGGAGATCCAACCGGCCGGTGAGTTCTACTACGCTGAGGATTATCACCAGCAGTACCTCGCCAAGAATCCCAGCGGTTACTGTGGTTTGAGTGGTACCGGCGTCACCTGTTCAATTGGCTGATATGACAGCGTTTTTGTTTTTAGTGGTTTACGGTAAGAATCACATGGATCCCTAATATGTGGACTCTACGCGAGTACGCCACCGTACTGTTTTTCCTATGGCTGTTTCTCGACGGCGCGGTGGTTTTCCGCCGCAAGTCCGCCAAGACCGAAAATCGCGATCGATTTTCTCTGCGAATAATCATTCTGGGTAACATGATTGCCTGGACTGCAGGTATCTATCTTGCCAATACGTTCTACGGCGTCATCCACCCGACGGTGCCGGTGCAGATCGCAGGGCTCATCGTCATGGCCATCGGCATCCTGGTGCGCACCATCGCCATCGTGCAGCTTGGTAGGTTCCACACGCCCAACGTGGCAGTGCTCGCTGAGCATCGGGTGGTGGACATCGGCCTCTATCATTACATCCGTCATCCCAGTTATCTGGGCGCACTCATCGCGATCCTGGGCTGGAGTCTGGCGTTGGACAACTGGCTGAGCCTGCTCGTCATCATGCTGATTTCCATCATGATCTATCTGTACCGCATTCACGAGGAAGAAGCGGCACTCAGCGCTGCATTAGGTGAGTCTTATGCAAGCTACCGACGCCGTACCAAGCGGCTGATCCCCGGCGTTTACTGATTTTTCATAGAGACATCCCGACTAGCTTCATTGGATAGTAGACTACAATCTGATAGCTATCAGAAAAGCAGCGATACTTCGGGGCAATTAAATTCAACGTATTAGCCTGGAATCAGTTCATCCCGCTATGGTCTCGTGGGTATTGCATCATGCACTTAATAAATTGCAGTGTGATTGACATGATGTAAGTAGCGCGGCCATTGGTGTCCGCCAATTCTCTTGCGGTATTTCTGGTACGGAAAGTAACATGCAGGCAAGTGAAGTCGTGTTACATTTGCCGCAATAATCACGCAACTCATTTGGAGATGGGCGGTATATGACGGGACATGACGCGTGATCGAGGTAGAAGGGCTGAGCTTCCGCTATCCGGGCGCCGAACACGAGGCTATCCGGGGATTGTCCCTGCGGGTGCGGCGCGGCAGCCTGTTCGGGCTGCTGGGACCAAATGGTTCCGGCAAGACCACGCTTATCTCTATCCTGACTGGGCTACTGTCCTCGCCTTCGGGACAGATCCGCATTGATGGCAAAATCCTGCCCGCGCAAACACGCGAGATTCAGGTATTCAGTGCCTTGGTGCCCCAGGACTATGCGTTCTATCTGCGTCTCAGTGTCATGGAAAATCTGCGTTTCTTTGGCGGCGTGCTGGCGATTCCCGCAGCCGAACTGCGTGATCGCCTGAGCGAGGCGCTGGCGGTAGCGGGTCTTGAATCATTTACTGCAGTTCGCGCCGAACATCTGTCCGGCGGGCTCAAACGCCGTCTCAATCTGGCCATCGGACTGCTTAACCGGCCACAATTGTTGTTCCTGGATGAGCCGACTGTAGGGATTGATCCGCAGTCGCGACATTTTATTCTGGATGCGATTAAACGCCTCAATGCTCATGGCACTACCGTGGTGTATACCTCGCACTATATGCAAGAGGTTGAAATGCTGTGCGACGAGATAGGGATTCTCGATGATGGGAGCCTGCTGGCCTGCGGTACATTGCAGCAACTTCTGTATGACACGGCGGGCCACGCATTGACGGTTACCTTAACTGCGCTACCCACGGCACAACAGCGGGCGGCATTGAATGCCATTGCTGGCATTGACTATCAAGACAACGAAATACGCCTGGACAAATGCAGCGAGAACGATCTGAAACGTATCATCGCAATACTGACCGTCGAAGGGCTCGGCATCGACCGCATGCAATATGGATATGGCAACCTTGAAGAATTGTTCCTGCATCTGACTGGCCGGCAACTGAAGGATTGAAGGCACATGCCCGTGTTAGCGCTGGTCAGTAAGGAATTGAAACTATTAGTACGCGATTGGCATGCGCTGTTGCTGCTATTTGTGATGCCCGCGGTATTTATCCTGGTCATGTCGCTGGCATTGCAGGACAGTTTTGCGTCGCATCAGAGCGTTCGTGTCCATTATTACCTTGTCGATGCAGACATCAGTCCTGTCAGCGTGGCGCTGGTCAAGCGGTTAGGTTCTCTAAATGAATTCAAAATACTGCCTGCGGATGCGCCTGTGGCGGAATTGATTGATCGGGTTCGACATGATCGGGCTCAATTCATCATACGCATCCCGGCGGGTTTCGGTAAGGCGATGCAAAGCGAAAAACCACTAGCGGTGCAAATGCTCGCCGGCCCGGACGTCGAACCTGCCATATACAAGCTCTTTGAGGTGGCTTTGCACGACGTGCTGGCACGTGTGTACCTTCAAGCGACCATGGCGCCGTTGCCATCGCAGATGACAGGCACGGACGGAATGGCCATTGGCGGTGGGAATCTTGACGCCGCAGACAAGTTATTGGACGCACAGTCGCTTTATCAGGAAGGTGGTGTGAGCATGCGGCCCTCGTCGGTGCAGCAGAATGTTCCTGCCTGGCTGCTGTTCGCGATGTTTTTTATCGCGATCCCGCTCTCGACCACCTGGGTGCAGGAACGCCAACAGGGAACATATGCGCGCTTGCGCAGCATGGGTTTGAGTGCGAGAGTGCTATTGCTGGGAAAATTGTTGCCGTATCTCGCTGTCAACCTATTGCAAGTGGTTTTAATGTTGGCGGTCGGTGTGTTCGTAGTGCCATGGATCGGTGGCGGCAGACTGACACTCGGTCATGCGCCGTTGGCGCTTTGTTTGATAGCTGTGGCAGTGAGTTTTGCTTCGGTGGCGTATGCGCTTCTGATTGCAAACCTTGTTTCCACCAGTGAACAGGCGACCATCTTTACTGGCGTATCTAACCTACTGATGGCTGCGGTTGGCGGTATCATGGTGCCACGTTTCCTGATGCCACCCATGATGCAGGCTTTGAGCCAATTTTCACCCATGTCCTGGGGCTTACAGGGCTTTCTCGATGTATTCCTGCACCGGGGTGGATTAAAGACTGTGGCACCACAAGCTGCGTATTTGTTTGCGTTTGGACTGGCTTGTCTAACTATCGCTGGGATATTGCTCAGTATGCGCAAAAGGAAATAATGGGTTATGGATCGGGAACAGCTAAAACTTGAACTCAAGCAGATGATCATCAAGGAATGCGAGAAAAATGTGCGCCCGGATGAGATTCCGGACGATGCCATCCTCATTGGTAGCGATAGCAGTCTGTCGCTCGATTCCCTGGATGCCTTGCAGATCGCGTTGGCCGTGAAACAGCAGTACGGTAAACGTATCGACGGCAACAATCAGACACGCGCAGCGTTGGCATCCATCAATGCGCTCGCCGATTTCATTCTTGCTGACAAGAGCTCCTGACAGGCACATGACAGGCGCATACATCCGAGGCATGGGGCTCAGCTGTGCGCTGGGCGAGGACCCGGAGAAATGTGTGTCAGCTATGCAGCGTTTGCAGGTGCGGCCTAGCAAAGTGCAGCTGGATGAATTAACCGAACCTTTGCGGATGCCATATTACCGTATTCCCGATCCCAGGGACTTGTTTGATAGCGCGCGTTTCGAGTGTCTGATGCAGCCGGTCGTACACATGGCGGTGGAACAGGCTGGATTAACAGCCGCGGAAATTCGCCAGCTGCCGTTGTTCATCGGATCTTCATGTTTCTCTATTGGCTTATCAGAAATACGGTACGCAGCGGCATTAGTGCATCGACCGGAAACAGCGTTGCCCATGCCCGTGTGTGGGTATCAGGACATTGCCGCGATTGTGCAGCAGACGCTGGGTTGTGCGGGCGACACTTATACCTACAATACCGCGTGTACGTCCTCGGCCAATGCCGTACTAGGCGCACTGCGCATGATTGAACTGGGCTGGTACCCGCATGTACTGGTGATCGGTGTTGAGCTGGCAAACCGGACCACTCTGGCAGGTTTCTCCGGCTTGCAGCTGGTAGCTGAAAGCGTGCAGCCGTTTGATCTGGCACGTGGCGGGATAGTGTTGGGTGAGGGCATCGGAGCGGTACTGGTGTCAGCGGTAAAGGACGATGCTAACGTTTTACGTATTCTCGGCGGCGCCAGTAATTGTGATACTTCCAGTGTGACTACCGCCAATGCTGATGGTAATTCGGTTGCAGCAGTCTTGCGCCAGACATTATCGAACACGCGGCTGCAACCGCAGCAGATATGCGGGATCAAAGCACACGGAACCGCCACATCCACCGGTGATACCGCGGAAGCCGTGGGCATGCGGCGGGTATTTGCTGATCTGCCGCCGGTGTGTGTATTGAAACCCTATGTGGGGCATACCCTGGGCGCCTGCTGTGTCACCGAGCTGGTGTTGTTCGCGAGTGCGCTGGAAAATGGATTCTTACCTGCGACCCCCGGCTTTAAGACTCCCGACCCTGAACTCGACATACATCCGCTCAAGGCATCGAGTTCCGCGCCCGACGGACACTATCTGTTGAATCATTTCGGTTTTGGCGGAAACAACACCGTACTGGCTCTGGAAAAGACCACGTCATGATTCGGGTGGTGTCAGCCAGCCATTATTTGCAGCCGTTGCATGATGAGGAACCGCTACCCAAGCTGGACGATGCCTTGAGAGAGCTGTGCCGGGAGGATTTTCGCCGCACCGACCGTTTCATCCAGCTCGCGTTGCTGGGTTCCGCGCGCTGCGCGACTGGGTATGGATTACAGGCGACCTGCGGTGTCTATCTAGGCTCGGGTCTGGGGCCAATCGGCAACAACATCGTGACCCAGCAGCAGCTGATACGCGACCGGGAAATTCCCAAACCTTTCAACTTCATCAACACACTGGGCACCAGCGCCGGTTTTTACATAGCCAGGAATCTGGGTTTGAGAGGCCAGAACATTTTTATCTCGCGTCGGAGCGCGAGCCTGGAAGCGGTATTGAGCATAGCGATCGCTGACCTCATGCTCGGCGCAGTCGGCCAGGCGCTGGTCGGGGTGGTGGAAGAAGCCACGCTGCCGCTGGCGGCGCATCGGCAGCGCCAGGGATTGGTCGAAGCCTTGCCGTTATCCGAGGGCAGTCATTGGCTGCTGTTGGAGGCCGGCGATACCGGCGGCAGACAGATTCAACTTATGCGGTTTGCGGATTATGCGGCGCTCGAGGGTTTCCTCAAGCCGCTGCGCGGCTCGGGAGCCCGATTGTACTGTACGCGGGGCATGGAGACTCGTTTTGCGGAGAACCTCCGGCAAATGTTTCCGGACAACGCGCGGCAAAATCCGACTGTGGCTTTTCATGACAGCCTGGAAGCGGCATGGCTCACGCAATTTTTAACAGCCGGTGGATTGGACAAGCTGTTTATGGTGAGCGGGGACAATGTCCGCGGCTGGACATTATTTCAGTTCAGCGCGTAATTGACGGTAGATACTTTCTTCGCATTGCGCACAATGCGATAACTCATCCGCCAGCAGCCCGTAATCCATCGGCATGCGATCCTTGCACATCTTGGCGGCGTGTAGTGCAAAGCGCCGCCATTCGTCGCCGGCCGCGGTCAATTGTCCGGCGATTGCCGTCAGGCGCGGCTTGTCTAGCAGCGCGGCGGCCTCCTGCAGGAAGGATGCATACAGAAACCGGAAACCGGCGCCGCCAGTACCGATTTCTTCCTGCATGCGCACGATGTGACCCAGCAGCAATTTGTTCCGATGCTGTTCGCGAGCATCCAGTTTACGGATCTTGCGGGCTACGGTGCGTATGCCGCGTACTCCCAGGATCGGCACCGGTGTATACAGCATCATGCCGGTAGTGAACCTTATGGCCTTGCGTATCGCACGCGGCATGTCCATGTGCGCGGGGATGAATTCCGGGTAGTAAAGCAATCCCTTTGGCGCCAGTACACCGCGTGTGAAGCGAGCCTTCTTGAGAGCCTCAGCCTCGCATTCAACCAGGATATCGATAACCGGATCGCTGATCAGGTAATTGTTGCCGCGTTTGCCGTATACCACCAGGTTGTGAGCGTTGAAATGAAAGCGCATATCCGGCGGGAAATACGTCAACCAATAGGCCGAAGTCTGGATACCGACAACCCGGCCTTCTGAAAGATGTCGGTCTAGCGCAGTCATCCCGGCTTCCGGTTGCCGGAAGCGTTCAAAATGCATTTTGATGCCAAGGCGCTTGGTCAGGCCGCGAATCACCTGGCCGGGCGGCATGCGATAGGCAAACAACGGCAGGCCGCCGAATTTCAGGAATGGTAGATAGGCGTAGCTCAGCGCCGCCGAGACACCGAACGTCATGGGTTCGGAGATTGGCATTTTTGCATGCCGCAACAGCGACGAGATGGCGCCGCTTTCGCAGTGCGCGCTTTGCTGGTGATCGAAGGGTATTTCGATATCGTCGGGTAGGCGCGGGACAGTGTTCACGGTTGCTCGGGCAGCGTGTCCAGTTGTTCAAGTGTCTTGCCGAGTGCATCGGAATATCGCTGGCGGCACTTGATGGAGAGTTTCTGGAACACGCTTGGTCTCAGATGCCGACGCACCTGCCATTTAAAGTAGCCGGTGCTTTGCGCGAGCAATACCAAGTCCATGCGTTCGTGGTACATGTGATATTCAAGTGTCGATGTCAGTCCCTGGCGTGCGCGCTGCCAGGCATCCTTGGCCTGGTGTTCGTATTCGGCGATGGCTTGATCGAGCACGATCTCCTCGGCTTCCCAGCCGCTGGACGGAGCGCGCACGTAGCGGCCGTTTTCGTCGAGTGCATACAATAGTTTGCTGTGGCCCATGAAGGCCTTGGCATTCTGCTGCGGTACTTCGTCGCACTTCATCGCGACTCAGGATCCAGCCTTGCCGTTGGCATCGCAGACCGTAAGATGGATCCAGGCGGTATTGAATCTGCCGCTCTCGGGTACGTAACACAGGAGGCGGTGACCGGGTTTCAAGACGGCGGAATGAAACAGTTCCTCTAGCATGATATAGATAGAGGCTGCGCCCGTATTTCCCTTGGTATACAGGTTGGTGAACCAACGCTCGTAGGGGATATCGAAACCAGCTTTCAGCATATGCTCATGGACGCGCTCGCGGAAATAATGCGAGGAATAATGCGGCAGGAAAAAATCGATCTGTTCAGGCTTCAGGTTCTTAAGTTTCGGCAATTCGAGCAGCGGACGCTCGACCGTGTAGACCATCACATGTTCGTTGAGTTGTTTGACGTCTTGCTTGAGCGTAAATACCGAGCGCTCTGCCCATTCCGAGGGAGCATATGCCGGCCAGCCTTTCAAGCTTCCGTCTTCCAGCTTCTCCGCGCCGCCGTACATGCAGGCCGGCTGTTCATTGGCATAGGAACGTTCCACGATCCAGTCGATCCGCAGCGACAGACCTTCGTCAGCCGGTTGTGGTTCGACCAAAGCGGCGCCCGCGCCGTCCGATAACATCCAGCGTATGAAGTCTTTCTGGAATGCCAGCACGCTGTTGCTCTCAAGTGCCTCGATCTGAGCGTCGTTCTCGGTCTGGAAGTTGCGTGCATGCATTACCGCTGAAGGCGTTTCGGAACCGGCGGACACTGCATGCTGAAACTCTCCGGCGGCTACGCCATACATCGCGTATTTGAGCGCCGCGGTGCTGCTGATGCAGACGCCTGAAGTACTGATGTTTTCGCAGGGTGGAATCCCGAGTTCGCCATGCACCATGTTGGCGTGACTGGGTACCAGCTGATCTGCGAAAGTAGTGCCGCAGGCCAGCAGATCTATCTGCTCGAGTCTGAAATTCGAGTTGGCCAGGCGGCGTACCGCTTCTGCGGTCAGTTGGGCATTGGTATGGGTGGCCTCGCCAGTAGCAGGATCGAGCGCATAGTGGCGTGTCTTGATTCCGTTGGAGCGCAGGATGATGCGCCGAGCGCGTGAGGGACGGCCATTGACCATGCCCAGCACCGATTCCATCTCATCGTTGCTGATCGGGGCATTCGGCAGATATGCCGAAAGATTGGTGATGTATGCCTTTCCAGTCATTGCCATATTCCGGATTATGTACCTGATGGGTGGCTGAAATAGGCTTGCTGAGCCGCGATGCGCTTGCGCATTAAAGGTGCGGCCAGGGTTTTGAAAAGCGCACTGATGGGCAGCACGGTGATCAGCAGTGTGATGAGAAACACAATGTAGATCATGACCACCGGTTGGCGTGCCCACGCGCCTTGCTTGCCGAGGGTGCGCAATAATTTGCCCCAGGCAAGAAAGCTGCGCCGCGCGGCTTTTTCCGTCGCGATCAGATGTGTATTCACCTTTACCGCCCCCATCCCGCGCAACAAACCGGTGTTGAGAGTCTGGACTTGTGTGAGTGCATGCGCAATGCGTTCACCAAAGCGCCGGCTAGCGGTTATCTGTTCAGGTTTTACGCCGGCGCGCGGTATCAAGCCACCCAACAGCGGCCCGCGCTTGCCGGTTAGCATCCACAAGGGCGTGGCGAGGAAGCTGCCGATGGACCCAGCTTCGTCGACCAGCGCCACATTCCCGATCAGATGGGCGCCGCAAGCAGCGAGCAATTCCTTGGTCCGTTCCTGGGCCATCAGCCACATGTCGCGACAGGCGATTACGGTCACCACCGGCGTGTCCTTGAGTAACGCCCGCACCGCCGGATTTTTCAAGAACGCGGTAGTGGGAAGGGATGGGGACAGGAACCACACCTGATAGCCAAGGATCACTAAATCGAAGCGTTCATTTTGATCAAGGTCTAAGGGTTCAAGCTCGGGAGGATCAAGGTAGATGGCTTCCGGGAAAGTATCGAAAAAGCGCAAGATCGGCCAGGGAAATGGATACGGGTTCTTGCAGCGCAATACAAGTTGGCGCACCTCAATACTCGCCGACTCCGCCAGTGGAGCGGTCAGGTTCCGCATGACATCACTCAATTGGCCGCTCGGGGACGAATAGTGGACCACCAAGACTTTCTTTGTGTTCATAATTGTTTGATTTTAAATATTATGGAAACTCTGAATAATTTCATTTTTGTCATGCCGGCGAAAAGCGGCAACCTGTAAGTGATTGATATTTCTGGTTTCCGGCTATTGCCGGGATGACGAAATCGGGATATGCGTGGATAAATCAGAGTTTCCCTATGTTTTAGGTATGGTCAGTATCAGTATACGTCTGCGCTCTGCGGTTGATTTCCTGAGATAGTAATCATCGCATAGAGCACATGACAATTCTGCATAATATTGCAGCGTTTGCCCAAGTGCCATGATCAGCTTATCGGCACCAAGTCGCAGTATCATGGCCCGATGGCATTGCACATATTTCATCCTGCCACCGCCGCGTGGTTCCACAAGAATTTCGCTGCACCCACTGAAGCACAGGCTGCTGCCTGGCCGGCGATCCGCGCCGGCCGTCCGTCACTCATCGCTGCGCCCACTGGTTCCGGCAAGACACTGGCGGCGTTTCTTGCCGCCATTGATGCCCTGGTATGTGAAGGTCTGGAGCACGGCCTCAAGGATGAATGCCAGGTGCTGTATATCTCACCCCTCAAGGCGTTGTCCAATGACATCCAGAAGAATCTGCAGGCACCGCTGGAAGGCATCCGCAATGAATTATTCGAATCCGGGCTACCGGATGTGGAGATCCGCGCGATGGTGCGTACCGGCGATACGCCGCAGACAGAACGCGAGCGCATGCGTCGCACACCACCGCACATCCTGGTGACTACGCCGGAGTCGCTGTACATCCTGCTGACCTCGGATTCCGGCCGCAAGATATTAACCACGGTACGTACAGTAATCGTGGATGAGATCCATGCGCTCGCCGGCAACAAGCGCGGTGCACACCTGGCGCTATCCCTGGAACGTCTGTCGGCGCTGACGGCGGTGCCTGCGGTGCGCATCGGCCTGTCCGCGACCCAGAAACCCATCGAAGAGGTGGCGCATTTCCTCACCGGCGCGGACGCCAGCTGCAACATCATCGATACCGGGCATGTGCGTGAGCGCCGTCTGCATCTGGAGCTGCCGCGTTCGCCGCTGGCCCCGGTGATGGCTAACGAAGTGTGGTCGGAGATTTATGACCGACTGGCGGAACTGATCCGCGCGCACCGTACCACGCTGATATTCGTCAACAACCGCCGGCTGGCGGAACGCGCCGCGCGACATTTGGCGGAGCGCATCGGTGAACCGCAGATAACCGCCCATCATGGCAGTCTGGCTCGCGCCCACCGGCTGGACGCGGAGCAACGCCTCAAGCGCGGTGAACTAAAAGCGCTGGTAGCTACTGCCTCTTTGGAGCTGGGCATCGACATCGGTGATGTGGATCTTGTATGCCAGCTGGGTTCGCCCCGCAGCATCAGTGTATTCCTGCAGCGTGTAGGCCGATCGGGTCACGCGCTGGGCGCGCTGCCGGAAGGCCGCCTGTTCCCGCTGACGCGGGATGATCTGGTGGAATGCACGGCGCTATTGGATTGTGTGCACCGCGGTGAACTGGATGCGCTGCAAATGCCGGATGCGCCACTGGATGTGCTGGCGCAACAGATCGTCGCAGAAGTGGCCTGCCGTGAGTGGGACGAGACACAACTGTTTGAATGCCTCAGACGTGCCTGGCCGTACCGCAGCCTGAGACGCGACACCTACACCGAGGTAGTACGCATGTTGGCGGAGGGGTTCTCCACACGCCGCGGCCGGCGCAGCGCTTATCTGCATCGCGACGCGGTCAACGGCAAACTGCGCGGCCGGCGCGGCGCCAAACTCATCGCGGTCACTAACGGTGGTGCGATCCCAGATCAATTCGATTACGAAGTGATGCTGATGCCCGCAGGTTTGCGCATCGGTTCACTCAACGAGGATTTCGCCTTCGAGAGTATCCCCGGCGACATCTTCCAGCTGGGCAACACCAGCTATCGCATGCTCAAGATCGAGCAGGGCCGGGTGCTGGTGGAGGACGCCAAGGGCGCGCCACCCAACATCCCTTTCTGGTTCGGCGAGGCGCCGGCACGCAGCGCGGAACTCTCAGCTGCGATATCACGCCTGCGCTCTGGTGCGAATGACCGACTGGCGGCTGGAAAAGACCTGAACGACTGGTTGACGCATGACATGGGTCTTGATGCCCCCGCAGCCGCTCAGCTCACCGAATATCTGGCGACTGCGCAAGCTGCGTTGTCAGTGCTGCCCACCCAGGATACGGTAGTATTCGAGCGATTCTTCGACGAGGCCGGCGACCAGCATTTCGTGATCCATTCGCCCTTCGGAGCGCGTATCAACCGCGCCTGGGGTCTGGCACTCAGGAAACGTTTCTGCCGCAAGTTCAATTTCGAATTGCAGGCGGCGGCCCTCGAAGACACCATCGTGCTGTCGCTCGGACCGACCCACAGTTTCCCGTTGGAAGAGCCGGCGCGTTATCTGAATCCCGCCACGGCTCTCGAGGTGCTGACCCAGGCGGTACTGGCGGCGCCCATGTTCGGCACCCGCTGGCGCTGGGTCACCACGACAGCGCTGGCGGTGCGCCGCAATCGCAATGGCCAACGCACACCGGCCGCATTCCAGCGTGCGGATGCACAGGATCTGGTAGCAGTAGTTTTTCCGGACCAACTGGCCTGCGCCGAAAATCTTACGGGTGCCATCGAGGTGCCGGAGCATCCATTGGTGCAGCAGACACTGCATGATTGTCTGCATGAAGTCATGGACGCGGACAGCTTTTTGAAACTGCTGGAGCGTTTGCAGGACGGCTCATTGAATGTAGTGGCGCGGGATCTGGCAGCACCTTCACCCTTGGCTCAGGAGATCCTGTCGGCACGACCGTATGCATTCCTGGACGATGCGCCTGCGGAAGAGCGGCGTACGCTGGCGGTGCAGGCGCGCGGCGTGTTGAGCCTCGAGGAAGCCGGATCCCTGGCCGAACTTGATCCGCAAGCCATTGCCCGGGTACGTGCGGAAGTCTGGCCCGGGGCACGTGATGCGGATGAGCTGCACGACGCTCTGGTGGTGCTCGGATTTTTGACTGAACAGGAAGGCAGGCGCGGAAACCCGGAGGGCACGCTGGATTTCGGCTGGCGACAGCTGTTCGAGGATTTATGTGCTGCGCATCGTGCCACGGCTGTGCGGCTGCCAAACGATCATCAGATTTGGGTCGCAGCCGAGCGCCTGCAGGAATTGCGGGCCGTGTTTCTGGATGCAGCGTTCGATCCGCCTATCGAAGCGATCACGGAGTCCGGCGACGAACCGCCGGTGCGCGAAGCGGCTCTGGTTGAATTGCTGCGCAGTCGTCTGGAAGCTTCCGGCCCGGTGACCGCCAAAACCCTGGCGGATGCTTTGAGTCTCACTGTTGTCGAAGTCGAACCTGCATTACTGGCACTGGAAGCCGAAGGCAGCATCATGCGTGGCCATTTCCAGAAAGATGCTGTGGACACGGAATGGTGCGAGCGGCGTCTGTTGGCGCGCATCCACCGTTATACACTCAAGCGGCTGCGCAGCGAGATCGAGCCGGTGGCGCCGGCCGATTACCTGCGTTTCCTGTTCGAATGGCACGGCGTCGGTGCGCAGCGCAGCGACGGTCAGGCGGCACTGGCTGTTACGCTCGAACAGTTGGAAGGTTTCTCCGCCCCGGCAGCTGCCTGGGAATCCGATATCTTGTCAGCGCGGGTTGCGGACTATGCACCCTACATGCTGGATCAGCTGTGTGCCGGCGGCAGCGTGGCCTGGATGCGATTGCTTCCACCGCACAATGGCAGCGATGAACATCATGCCGGACCGGTGCGCAGCACGCCGATCATATTCGTTGCGCGTGATGCCTTGTCTCACTGGCGCAGTCTGGCGGACATCCCCGATCCCAACGTCATCAATCTCACGCATGCAGCGCGCAGTGTGTATGGCGCACTCAAGCAGCACGGTGCTCTGTTCTTCGCCGATCTGGTGCAGATCACTGGCCTGTTGCGTACCCAGGTGGAGACCGGGCTCGGCGAACTGGCCGCCTGGGGACTAGCGGCTTCCGATACTTTTGCAGGTTTACGCGCACTCATTACGCCTACGGCCAAGCGCGCGCCAATCGGGCGTACAGCGCGCTACCGTCTGCGCCACGGCCTGGAAAGCGGCGTGGATCAGGCCGGACGCTGGTCGCTGAACTCGCGAAGCGTGATTGTGGGGAATACCACATCCGAAGATGGCGAGGCGCTCACACATCTCGCACAAGTGCTGCTACGACGCTACGGTGTGGTATTTCGCAAAGTGCTGGAAAGGGAGAGTGGTCTGCCGCCCTGGCGTGAACTGCTCTATATATATAGGAGACTCGAAGCGCGCGGCGAGCTGCGCGGTGGACGCTTCGTGGATGGTTTCGCCGGCGAGCAGTTTGCGCTTCCGGAAGCGGTGGGCGCGTTGCGCGAGGTCCGCCGCCGGGAGAAATCCGGCGAATTGGTTTCGGTCTCGGCTGCCGATGTTCTAAACCTGGTGGGTATCGTTACCCCCGGTGCACGCGTCCCGGTGCAGGGTGAGAACCGCGTGCTGTACCGCGACGGGGTGCCGCTGGCCATACAGGTGGCCGAAGAAGTGCGCTTCCTGGAACCGGTAAATGACGAAGATGAATGGGCATTGCGCAACTCGCTGCTGCGGCGCAGGCAGTCGCATATATCCGGCACGCTTCAATGACTTCCAATTTCAGGTGTATGCTTTTCTCATCATCCAGGTATGCGGAGAAAGGCCATGGTCACCGCCCGGCGTAAGAAATCCAAGACAACACTAAAAGCGCGCACCCAATCCAAATCGTCTGCCAGCGGCCGTTTTCCGAATGAGACTCCAGGTTACCGGCGTGCACGCGAGCGCCTGCTGAAAGCTGAGATCGGCTTGCGCAAACAGGTGGAAACGGTTGCTGCACTGCGCCGTAAACTGTCAGCAGGCGGCGTGGTGCCACAGGATTATGTGTTCGAAGGCTTGGATACGCTCACCGGCATGCGCAGTGTGCGGCTTTCAGAACTGTTCGCACCGGATAAGGATACCCTGGTTCTCTACAGTTTCATGTACGGTCCGGCCATGGCGCATGCGTGTCCAAGTTGCACCTCGATCATCGATTCACTGGATGGCGCTGCCACGCATGTGAATCAGCGCGTGAACCTGGCGGTAGTAGCGAAATCGCCGTTGCCGCGTATCCTGAGTTTCGCACGCGAGCGCGGCTGGCGGCATGTACAACTGTTGTCGTCAGCGGGTAACAGCTACAACCGCGATTACTATGCCGAAGACGAAGCCGGCAAACAATGGCCGATACTGAATGTGTTCGTGAAACGCAACGGCAATATCCGGCACTTTTGGGCCAGTGAATTGCTGTTCACAAAAGCCGAGAAAGGCCAGAATCAGCGGCACGTGGATATGATCTGGCCGCTATGGAACCTGTTCGATGTCACACCAGAGGGCCGTGGCAAGGATTGGTATCCGAAACTGAATTATTCCAGTTAGATCGAATCAATCCTGCCCGCATCGAGCCTGGCAATTTGCCCTGAATGCTGACAAATCAAGTACTGTTTTCAGTGGCCGGAGCTGCCGCTGCCTTGCTGCGGTTATCATCCTCGAATAGACGCTGGAGCTCTTCAGCGGCTTCCTTGGTGGTCTGGATGAGCTTGGATTCGTCGCGGAACACCGCGTGCTGGCGCTGCAGCAAATCTTCGTCGTAACGCTGGAATTTATCCAGCAGCGCGCGGGTTTCATGAGCCGATTGACCCAGCGCTTCCAACACTTCTTCGGTGAGCTTGAGACTGGAAAAAAGCATCTCGCGGACACTGGCTTTCACCCCCAGGTCCATGAGCAAGTGACTATGATGGCGATTGCGCGCGCGCGCGTAGATCTGCACCTGTGGAAAGTGTTTGCGCACCATCTCCGCGGTACGCACCGAGGCTTCCACATCGTCGATAGCCAGCACGAAAACCTTGGCATTCTCCACATGGGCGGCGCGTAGCAGATCGAGGCGTGAGGCATCGCCGTAATACACCTTGTTACCATAGCGGCGTACCACATCCACGTCCTCGATGTTGGCGTCCATAGCGGTGAATGGTATCTTTTTAAGACGCAGCACCCGGCCGACCACTTGGCCAAAACGGCCGAAGCCGGCGATCACCACCGGGTTGCCGGGCTCGTCGATGTTGTCGAACGCCGGTGGTGCATGCTCTTTCTGGAGCCGCTGGATGACTTTCTCATTGAACAGCACCAGGAACGGAGTGGCGGCCATGGATAAGGTGACGGCCAGATTCAGCAGGTCGACTACAGGCCGGCTGAATATTTGATACTCCGCAGCGCTGTTGAAGATCACGAACGCGAACTCGCCACCCATGGCAAGATCGATCGCCAGGTTGCGCGGCGCCGCATCCGGCAGTTTGTAGAGTTTCGCCAAGGCGTACAAAACCACTGCTTTTAGCGCCAGCATCCCGACCACCACGCCGATAACCATCAACGGTATCTGCGTCAGCAGGCCGAGGTTTACCGACATGCCCACCGCCACGAAGAACAGCCCCAGCAACAAGCCCTTGAACGGCTCCAGGTCGGCTTCCAGTTCATGCCGGTAGCTGGAATCTGCCAGCAACACCCCAGCAATGAAGGCGCCCAGTCCCATGGACAAGCCGATGGCGTTGGCGATCAGTCCTGCGGCGATGACGATGAGCAGTGCGGAGGCGGTGAAGATTTCCTGGCTGCCGAACTGCATGATGAACCGGAACAACGGCCGCAGCACATAACGTCCGCCGGTTACGAATACGACAACAACTAGGACCGCGACGATCAGGACTGAAATAAGCAAATGCGTCTGGTGCGGTGCCGCGCCGGCATGAAACACCCGCAGCAGGGCCAGCACCGGGATGGCAGCAATGTCCTGGAACAGCAGGATGCCGAAGGCCGCGCGGCCGTGGTGCTCCATGAGCTGTTTCTTTTCCGCCAGCATCTGCAGGACGAAAGCGGTGGAGGACAAAGACAAACCAAAGCCTGCAACCAGTGCAGGTAAAAACTCCAATCCCAGCGCCCGGGCCGCCAGCGTCAAAAGGATGGTGCTCACCAGCACCTGCACCATACCCATGCCGAACACCGTGCGCCGCAGCGCCCACAGGCGCGACGGCTGCAATTCCAGCCCGATGATGAACAGCAGCAGCACCACGCCGATCTGGGAAAAACTCAGGATCGCGTCCACGCTGGTGATCAGCTGCAGGCACCAAGGGCCGATGACCACGCCGGCGATCAGATAACCGAGCACCGAACCGAAACCGGATTTGCGTGACAAGGGCACCGCCAGGCAGGCGGCAATCAGGAACACGAGTACTTGCGGCAGGAAATCCATGGCAGTCTCCGGCGGAGAAATCCGCACTACAGTACTTGATGATTCGTGGATGTGCGAGTGCGCGCTGGCGTCGTAAGCGACGCGCACAGTCTGCTGTCTTGACTTTGCGGGGCCAGTCGCTACCTTTGAGAAGCCGAAGCATTTGGGAGCCCATCATGACCCGTGTTAAACGCACTTGCTGGTATATCGTGCTATTCGCAGTGCCTTACGGTGGGGTGCTGTGGGCAGCGCTGTATAACCGCATGGAACCGGCGCTGTTCGGCATCCCGTTCTTCTACTGGTATCAGTTTGTGTGGATCATCGTTACGGCGGTGGTCACGGCCCTAGCCTATTTCAATAAAGTCTGAGTATAAAAAATAACCATTAGGGGGTTACTTTGAACTGGCCGGCACTGATCGTTTTCATCCTGCTGTTTACCCTGGTGACGGTAGTGGGTTTCGTGGCGGCCCGCTGGCGGCGTGGGGACTTGAATCACATCAATGAATGGGGTCTGGCGGGCCGGCGCTTCGGGACCATCGTCACTTGGTTCCTGCTGGGCGGCGATCTGTACACCGCCTACACTTTCATCGCGGTGCCGGCACTGGTGTTCGGCGCCGGCGCCATCGGGTTCTTCGCTCTGCCCTATACCCTGATGGTGTATCCGTTCGTGTACGTGGTATTCCCACGGCTGTGGTCCGTGTCTCACAAGCACGGTTATGTGACGGCCTCGGATTTCGTGCGCGGTCGCTACGGCAGCGGCCTGCTGGCGCTGGTGGTGGCTATAACCGGCATCCTGGCGACCATGCCTTATATCGCGCTGCAGCTGGTGGGCATCCAGGTGGTGATCGCCGCTATGGGTTTCACTGGCACCGGGCTGGTGGGCGACCTGCCGCTGATCATCGCCTTCGTGATCCTGGCGGCCTTCACCTACACCAGCGGACTGCGGGCGCCGGCGCTCATCGCCATCGTCAAAGACCTGCTCATCTATATAGTCATCATCGCAGCAGTCATCATCATCCCCATGCAGCTGGGCGGTTACGCACATATCTTCGCCAGCATCCCGGCGGACAAGCTGCTGCTCAAGCCGCCGTCGAGCGGCAATCTCGGCACCTACAGTGCGTATGTGACTCTGGCACTCGGATCTGCCCTGGCGTTGTTCCTGTATCCGCATTGCGTCAATGGAGTGTTGAGCGCCAATAGCCGCAAGGTCATCAAACGTAACATGTCGCTGCTACCGGCCTATTCACTGGTGCTGGCGCTGATCGCATTCCTGGGCTATATGGCGGTGGCCGCGGATGTGCTGCACGACCCCGCTTATGCGGTTTGGTTCAAGCAGTACGGTCCTAACTTCGCGGTACCGGCGCTGTTCCTACACTCATTTCCGGCTTGGTTCGTGGGCGTGGCCTTCGCTGCCATCGCTATCGGCGCGCTGGTGCCGGCGGCCATCATGTCGATTGCTTCATCCAACCTGTTTACGCGCAACATATATAAAGAATACCTCAGGCCCGGCGCCACACCGGCGCAAGAAGCGCGCATGGCGAAACTGGTATCACTCATCGTGAAGCTGGGCGCGTTGGCGTTCATCATCATTCTTCCGGGGAAATACGCCATCCAGCTGCAGCTGCTGGGCGGGGTGTGGATCATCCAGACACTGCCGGCGGTGGTCATCGGCCTGTACACCCGCTGGCTGCATCGCTGGGCGCTGGTGCTGGGCTGGCTCGCCGGCATGCTGTTGGGCACCGGCATGGTGGCGGCACAACACTTCACCTCATCCATTTATCCATTGCAGGTCGGTGACCTGACGGTGCCAGGTTATGCGGCGCTGTATTCGCTGCCCGTGAACATCGGTGTCGCGATTATCCTGACAATGATCCTGCGTACCTTCAAAACTCCGGAGGGTGTGGACCAGACCGCAGCCACGGACTATGAGTACGATACCGAATGAATCTTGAACGTTTGATCGGACTGGCAGCCGCCACTCTCACCACTCTTTCTTTCCTGCCGCAAGCATATCGATCATTGCGCACCCGCGATACTCGTGGCATATCGCTCAGCATGTATGCACTCTTCACGCTGGGTATTGCCCTATGGCTGGTCTACGGTTTACTGATCCACGATCTGCCGGTGATACTCGCCAATGGAGTGACACTGGTATTGGCGCTGATCGTATTGGCACTGAAACTACGTTACGGCTGAGTAGCAATCAGGAGCGCCGACTGCCAAATATCTTTTGTCGATACCGAGTTGATGAGTGGCGGGAAATATCGGATGTAAGGCGGTTTGCAAAATCCAGAATCGCGTCTAAGCTCAGAGTGAAGCCGCACATATCACAGCGGCGAGCCTCGGTAACCATGTCAGATAAGGGGTGTGATCATGGGTGAGACTGTCGTCGCGGTCAGCAACCTGGAGGATTGGTTCCGTCAGTCCATCGGTGGTGCTTTGGAGAAGCGCCATGTGGCTGCCGAAGCGCACACCGAGCACTACATGGTGCGCCTGGCCACGGATTTCGCGCGCTCTGAAAACCTGTATGAATACTCACATGACGGAGGTTACGGCCTTAAACCGCTGGCGCGCATGCTGACCGAGGCATTGGAAGCCACCTCAGCGGAACTGCGTCAGCAGACCTTGCAACGGCTTGGTGACGTGGCGTTGTTTATCGCCGGATTCTTCGCCGACAGCCTGAGTCACAAATCCGTGGATGTCGATTACTACAGCCACATGGGCGAGGCCGCCTACAGCACCCTCGCGGAGCTGCCGGCGCGCTCGATGCGCGAGGTGGCCCTCAACGCCGTATTCGTGGAACTGGCGCGCAAGTTCGGCGAGTTCGTGGATGTACTGAACGAAGTCGCGCAGCAGGCGCAGGTGACGGCAGAACGGGACATCTTCAGGCTGTACGAGTTGTGGGTGCGAACCGGCAGCCGCCGCGCGGCCGACAAACTGCGGGAGCTGGGTGTGCAGCCGGCCGAGAGCACGCGCACGCGTTTCACACATTAACAGCATGCAGACGGCACCCGTTGCCACCCTCGGTTCACTGCAGGATTACCTTGCGAATCTGTATGAGTTGGATCTGGCCTTCCGGGTCGAAGACTTCCTGATCAGCGATGAACGACTTGCGCAGAGCCTTGAAGGTGAAACCTATCATCCCACCACGGAAAAATTGCTGATCCGCGAAACTCCGGATGATGTTGAGTGCTCGCTGTTCATGGATGCAGGTGTTTTGGCGCGCCTGGATGCCGGCACACCGCTCTCGAACCTCAGCATGGCGCAGCTCGAGGATTTCTGGACGGCACTGGAGGGCGTTAGCCACTTCCTGTATCTCGCCTGGAATGCACATCATGACCGCGGCATACGCGGCGTGGAACTGGAACTGCAGGCTGAAGTGGATAAATACGTAGTCACCACACATCTGGCTGCAGCCCAGCAGGCTGCAGAATTGCCTGATATCCATGCGCTGTTATTCGAACACACACGCCTGCTCCCTGGCTTGAATGAGGCGCTTGGCCAACGCTATCGGGATGCCAGCCGCAGCGCCGCGATCTACTGCCGCAGCCTGGCGCGGCGTTTCGATGTCATGCCACATCCGGATCTGGTGCGTGAGCTGCGGCGATTCTATCGCCTCGACCATCCAGCGAAGCTGCGCTTCATCGAGCAGCATTAAAATTCCCAATCGGCTCTGTTAGTAGTTTCACCAACACTGCTGTTGCTTCAATGCAGGTGATAGCCAGCGGGGTAGTTGATGCGTATTATTTTTCCTGTTTAACAGCCATGAATGGCAGAAAGCAGCTTAAACTTGGCGCCTCAATGACACAAAAAAAACTATGGATTGTATTGGGGTTGCTGTTCACCGCATGCGCTGGCGCGAGCAACGCGTATGCCAATGACAGCGACAACTTTGCAGGTGTCGGCGCCTCCGTGGATGTCGGGTATTACCACGCGGATTTTTCTTACCCCAACAACACCAATTACCGTGCAGATGTCCACTACTACGGCATGGTATTCGTGCAGCCAGTCTCACCGGATGTGGGTTTTGGGCTGCTGGCGGGTTATCAGACCACCGGCGTGGATAACCCAAGCCTGAATCCGCTGGGTGATGGTTTTGGACCATTCGCGGGATTCTTCATCGACTGGCAGCCCGAGCTCAACGATTACTGGAATCTGGATTTACGTGCCGGCTATACCTGGCATGACATGAGTTACACCAACAATAACCAGCAGCCTTACCAGCAGGCGGACCTTACCTGGTATACCACCTATGTTTTCCTGGGGCCTAAATTGCACTACGGCCCTTGGCGCTTCAGCGTAGGTGGCTATTATCAAACTGTCAGCGGTACCGAGAACGACAACGGTACCTTGAACCAGACACTGGATTTTTCCGCGGCCCATACCACGGGTGCATATATTGGTTTTGATTATTACCTGAACCACACCCAGTCGTTCGGCATCTATGCCACCAGTGGCGCTATCCAGAGCGTGAGCCTGAGTTTCAAGGTGCAATTCTAGATTCAGCGGAACTTACCGGCGTGCACATTTGAGGCGCGGTATCATAAAGCCTGAGGCCATCTATATTTCATTTGGGAGATGCGCATGGATCATTGGATGTCATTGGCATTTCTGGCGGCTGGGATCATCCTGGTAGTCGTCGAAATGGCTACGCTTA
>Ga0307372_10003623_pt1 | contig 24457 bp, 19 predicted proteins | sample OX1MG_FD_202533 | JGI IMG/M metagenome (GOLD analysis project Ga0307372, IMG submission 202533) | Soil microbial communities from Risofladan, Vaasa, Finland - OX-1 | ecosystem: Environmental > Terrestrial > Soil > Coastal area > Acid sulfate soil | place: Finland: Risofladan, Vaasa | collected...
CAGGCATAAATGAGCTTGATATATTCCTTACATTTACATTACAAAAAACGGGCGAAATTAGTGGTTTTGTAAGGCACTGTCAGGCTTTTATAACGTTCATATCAAGTGAATAGGAATAAAATCGATATACTGATAATCAGAAGGAGGAACAAACAATGTTTCAAAGATTCCAAAAAAACCACCAGTCCCAATACCTTGCCAAAACCTGGCAACAGACACTTCGGAAGAGAGAAATAGCAAAAAACAATTATCATGCAACTGGTGATATTAAAAAGGCAAAAGCGTTTGTTACTATGATTTCAAACTTTACGTTTCAAACAAATACGAGAGATTCTGAACATGTTATCTTTTCAAGTGATACAATTGCAGTCCCGCTCAGACCTGCTTATGTCTTTGCCGCGTTTTAAAAACCTAAATGCTATGATTGGAGAAATTTTGTGAGATCAAATGATGTTCGATGCAGCTCACATAGCCCATATTTCCCGATCGCATCTCGATGCTTTTTTGTCCCGTATCCTTTGTTGGTAAAAAAATCATAGACTTCATACTGAGGATGTAATTTTTGCATCAATTCATCACGGTATACTTTGGCGATGATTGATGCCGCGGCAATTGAGATACTGATACTGTCACCATGGATTATCGCTGTTTGGTTGGCTTTTTGCAAAGCCTGTATCATATACGCGTCAATGAGAATATGTTCTGGTTTGGTTTTCAAACTTACTATCGCGTTCACAAACGCCTGCTGTGCTGCTTTGCCAATTCCGATTTTATTAATAACTGAAACTGATATCTCAGCAATTGAAAAAGCTATTGCGTATTCTTTAATAATTACTGCGAGCTCTTCACGTACTTTTGCGGAAAGTTTTTTTGAGTCGTTAACTCTCTCTTTTTCAGGAAAGTTTGGCGTGAGGATTACAGCAGCTGCGACAACAGGTCCTGCAAAACAGCCGCGGCCTACCTCATCAACGCCTGCGATATACTGCAACCCCTGATTCCATAATTTAGATTCATAGTCGAATGTTGGCAGAACCATATGTTTGCTATGTTATTCCAAAAGGTTTTCCTGCTCTACTTCCGGCAGCATACCGCTGTCCAGACTCGGCAAAGACGGCAATGCCTCACCCATCACGCCTTGCAGTTCACCATACATTGTTGCAACACTACTCATAAGCCGTTTGATCTGCATCTCTCTTTTTTTCCACATCCTGATTGTTGACCGTTGTTCTGTTTCCAGATCACTCCGAAGCATTACAATACTTTCAACTTGTGCCTCGAAACGGTTTCGAAAGCCATCGCTTACTAGATAGGAAAATAACGCTTCGAGCTTTTCATCTTTATTAGCAGTTGCCGATTTAGCCACCGCCAGTTCAAATAATCCAATACGCAAGATATTAACAAGTGGCAGAGCGTATTGATATGAACAGACCCAAATATTTTCATACATACCGAAATTCTCAATGCCATTGGGCATCACATCGCTTACCAATATAGCCAAACTCGCGTTCATCCGTCTTTTGTCTTCACGCAGCTTTGCAGTCCAACTGCTGCTCCATGCCTTGGTCCTTTTAGTTTCCCAAAGAATCAATCCCGCAGTCTGCCCGTATTTATTTCTCACTTTTTGTGCGATATCTGCACCCTCTACGCCTTTTGGAACCGGTGTGATCTCATCTGCGGGGAACTGCTCTTGTAATTGCTGCTCCAAATCCAATTCTAAAACTTCACCCTGCGTTTGCTGCGAACCCTGTTGTAATTTTCGCCGCATTTCTTCATTGGCTTTGAGTGCATCCTGCAGCTGTTTATCTTTCTCCAAATTTTTCAACCGTTGCTCATCTTCGGCTTTTTTACGTTCTTCAATTCGGATTTTTTCTTCTTCCGCCATCAATTGCTTTTGCATCTCTATTTTTACTTCATCACGTTCTTGTTTGGATTTTCGGAGTTCCTGTGTCAATTCAGTTATTTGGTCAATCAATTTTTTAATGCGTGCTTCTTTTTCAACAGAGTCTTCCTGCGCTTGTTTGATCTGAAATTCAAACTGCTCACGCAGTTTTTTTGCGGAATCTTCAACGGCTTCTTGTTTTCCCGCCTCTAATTTTTTTTGGTACTCGGCTTCAATCTTTGCTCGCTGTTCTGATTCAAATTGATGTTTGAGGGCTTCTGAAATTTCAACAGTCTTTTTGCAATGAGGACATATGACGGTATTCATAACCCCCATCATACTATTGAAAACCCATTTGTGCAACAGAAAACATTGAATGATGTGATAAAATACTCTTACTATTTATGAAAACTGTCCTTCGGTCTATTGGCATCTATCTGTTGGCTCTTTATTTTATTCCGCAAATTGTTCCTGGTTTTACCATTGACGGTGGATTTATAACAATTCTCATTGGCGCAGTGATTCTGGCATTGATGTTTATGATCCTCAAACCAATACTCAATATCATCAGTTTCCCGGTCAATATGCTGACCCTTGGTCTATTTTCTATTATTACCAACGCTTTTATTCTCTATCTTCTTACGATCCTTGTGCCCAATATTACTGTCCAGCCGTTCACCTATCCCCACTCACATTTTTATGGGTTTATCACGCCAAGAATTCCTTTTGATACCTTTTTTGCCTATGTGTATTCAGCATTTATTTTATCTTGTATAAACTCAGGAATACGCTGGCTGATAAAATGATATAATAATCAAAAGTCAGGAGCATAATTATGAATAACCCAAAAAATATTGTCTGTTTGGGAGGAGGCATCGGATCGAGCAATTTGCTTAAAGGCCTCAAACATTTTCCTTTTCATTTGACTGTCGTTACGTCAATGGCCGATGATGGCGGTTCTTCCGGCAGACTGCGTAAAGCATACGGTATCATGCCGCCCGGTGATATTATTTCCTGCATCGCCGCGCTTATTCCGGACGACCAAAAAGAACTTGCTGATCTTTTGACCTACCGCTTTTCAGGACCGGATAAAGAAGACACTTCAATAGGCGGACAAAAATTTGGCAATTTATTAATGCTTGCTGAAATCCAACGAACAGGAGATTTTTACAAAGCTATTTCAGTGGTCAAAAAAATGTTTGGTGTGACAGCAGATTTTTTTCCTGCTACAGATGAACATACACACCTGAGTGCGATTACAAAAGATGGAAGACACATACACAGCGAGACAACCCTTGATCTGGCGATGTATAGTCAGCCACACGGGCTAGAAAGTATTTATATCTCACCAAAAAGTCCAAAAGTAAATCCGAAAGTTATTAATGCTCTATTTAATGCCGACTGTATTATCAGTGGACCTGGTGACTTGTATACTAACCAACTTCCGGTACTTGTTGTTCCGGAAATTAAAGATGCCCTTCTCAAAAGCTCTGCAAAAAAAATCTTTGTTCTGAACATTGCAAACAAACCATTTGAGACGAAAGACTTCACTTTACGGGATTTTATACATGCCTTTGCAGAACATCTTGATACATTTCCGTTTGACACGGTAATAGCAAATAGTAATCAAAAAAATCCGATACCCGAAAAATACGATTATGAATACATACGGATTGATGAGCAATACAGACAGGACAATTCATTTACTCTTCTTGAAAGTGATTTGGTTGATAATTCATTTCCGTTGTATCACGATCCGCAAAAACTTGCATCTCTGATAGTAAAACATATATAATTGGCTCTATGATTATTACAATTTTACAAATTGTTATTTCCGTCTTATTAATTGCATCTATTCTTTTGCAAGCGCCCGGTACGGGACTTTCACCGGTCTTTGGAGGCGGTGGTGAATCCTTCAGAACCAAACGCAGTGCGCAAAAATTTCTTTTGATCGGAACAATAGCGCTTTCGGCAATTCTTGGAATCCTCTCAATCGTACAATTATTTCTCCAAAGATAGATCGTGAATTATGAATAAAGAATTAAGAATTATGTTAGTACTTTCATAATTCCCACTTCCTAAACTATAATTCAAAACAGATATGGCAGTCATTCGTAAAAGACTCATTTTTTGGCTCATAAAAGCATATATTAAGAAATCCGGTAAAACGATTCTTTTTTCCTTTCTTTTTGGGCTGCTTATATTTGCTGCCATATTGTTCATCAGCAAATATTATTCATATATCATTCCGTTCACTCGTACACAGACACTTGGCATTGTAGGTGCGTATACCGAGGATACACTCCCTTCTGAGATTACCGAAAAATTGTCATCAGGACTTACAAAAGTAGCACCAGACGGATCAATCAAGCCAAGCCTTGCCTCTTCATGGGATGTTCTGGATAATGGGAAAATATACCGGTTCCATCTCAAACATGGTCTTTATTTTAGCGACGGTAAAGAAGTTACTTCAGATTCAATTAATTATAACTTTTCTGATGTATCGGAAGTAAAACAAGATAAATATACAGTTCTGTTCAAACTGAAATATTCGTATGCTCCATTTCTGGTTACGGTTTCAAAACCGATATTTGACAGAGGATTCAGTGGTATAGGAGATTATCATCTGGAAAAGATAGATACAAGTTCTAATTTTGTCCAAAGCTTAACACTCGTTTCCACAAAAAATAAAGAAGATATTATTAATTATATATTTTATCCGACTGAAGATGCGTTAAAGATGGCATTCCTTCTGGGTGAAGTTTCAAAAATTGAAGGAATCAGCAAAAGCACCTATGAAAGCATGAATCTGCAGCAGTTCAAAAATGTAACAGTCACAAAAATACCGGATTACACCCAGCTTGTGACGTTATTTTTCAACAATGATGATGGCGACCTTTCCAATAAAAAAACTCGTTTGGCCCTTTCTTATGCAGTACCTGACAGCTTTGCGGGCGGAAACCGGGCGTACTCGCTCTATTCACCACTTTCGCAGTATTATAATAATGATCTTGATAAACATACTCAGGATTTCGCGCAAGCAAAACTCCTTTTACTGCCCGATAAAACATCAAGTCTTAGCGGATCAGCTAATCCGCCTTCAAAAGTTACCATGCAAACATTAAAACGATACCTTCCGGCCGCTCAAAAAATAGCTGAGGCATGGAAACAGCTTGGTATAGATACCAAAATAGAAATCGTTGATGGAATTCCTAATAGTTATCAAATATTTTTAGGCGACTTTAATATTCCACAGGACCCTGATCAATATACCTTGTGGCATTCAGACGCTCCCGATAATATTACACATTATAAGAATCTGCGAATTGACAAACTACTTGAAGACGGAAGAAGAACCGTCGATGTCGGACAAAGACAGAAAATATATGCGGATTTTCAAAAATTCTTGCTGGATGATGCACCGGCAGTTTTTCTATATTATCCGGATGAATACACAATTACTAGAAATTAACTATCCCCATGTGTCTTGAGATACTCAAGCGTTCCTTCATCACAATGTCCCTTGGTAAACGTAATCGGAAATGATCTTTGTGTTTGCAGTTCCGACTGCTCACCAACATAAATAAATTCAAAATGTTTTTGCTGACGCTGCAATTCCTCACCCATTTCAAGATCTGTAGGGCTATCTCCAAAGACAATAAATTTCTCAGGTATATATTTTTTTTCACTAAGCCACTCCAGGTATTTATCGGTCGCGTATTTTTTATTTGCCCTTCTATATCGAATATTAATAGCTATACGATCTGTTTGTACTTCTATTTCTGGATGTGTTTTGAGTACTTCTTCAAAACTGGCAACTATCTCTTTCTTGTGCTCTTGAAAAACATCAAAATCAACGTCTAAATTAGCGCGAAGCGTAAATATGGTTTGCTTCTCCGTTTCCACAAAGACATAATCACTAAATTCTTGCGCATGTATCATCAATGCATTTTTAATCTCCGAGGGGATAATAAAAGCTTTATCGACTTTTTCGGTTCTTTGACCATCAATATGACAAGCAGTTACGACACCAAATTCACCGGAAACATAGAGTAGATCTAGTATATTTTTATTGAGTGTTTTGTGTTCGTTGACATATTTTTCAAGAACTTTTATAAATTTGGAACGCAGCCATAACATACCCCTACCGCTGATAAAACCCAGTGGAATGCCTTGCTGAAGATAAGTAATCAAAAAAAGAGTAAATTCTGGATTGATAACATCGGGTGTTTGTGTATTGGTTAGTACTCCATCTACATCAAAAAGATATGCTTCCATGTGAGTATTGTACTAAAGTAATTATATTTACGCTATGATGAATCCAAAGCACTGCCGCTTCGAAGTTTGCGGTGATAAGTGATCGCGAATCGGTGCGCCTCATCCCGGATACGCTGGATAAGATGAAGGGATGGAGAGTTCTTTGGCAAAACAACCTCATTAAAGTTCAAAGAATTCAAAGAATCGGAAACATCAAATTTTTTGGAATTCTGATTTTCTGAAACTCTGGTTTTCTGAGTTTTCTGAGTATTCTGAACTGGTATCACGATCGTCTCTTCCCGTTTGGCTAAACCTACCAATGGAATTTCAACGCCGCTTTCTGCAAGTGCTGCAATACCACTTGAGACTTGTCCTTTTCCGCCGTCGACAATTATCAGATCAGGAAAATGCCAGTCTTCATGACGGAGCCTTCTCTGCAATACTTCTTTCATCATCGCGAAATCGTTTGGTAGGTCTTTTTCATTTCTTTTATCCCACTTTCGCTTTATTTTGAACTTTCGGTACTGTGATTTGTCAATTTCACCATGAGTTAGGACTACCATAGAACCAGTCGCATTTGTTCCTTGGATATTGGAGATGTCGTAACACTCTATCCTTTCCAATTTTTTTATATGCATCTTGTTTGCATTCAAGGCATCCATCAATCCGTCAAGTTCTTTTTGCCTGATATCAATCCGCAAATTCGGATTGACTGCGTATTCAAATGGCTTATGAAATGGCGTAGTTATCAAGCTTAACGCGTTTATTTGTTTCTGAACCGTCAGTGCTTCTTCGTATTCTTCTTTTTTACTTAATACGTCCCGTTCTTTTTCCAATTCTTTCATTATTTTTCTTGACTCTCCCTCAAGAATCCTGATAATTCCTCTAATATTTTTTCGATAGCTGCGTTTTTTTACATCGGTTTGGAACATCGGCGGACACGGACATAACCCCAGATGATGATAGAGGCAAATCCTTTTTGGATGATTGAAAACGGATTGATACGGGAAGACCCGCCGTATGGTTTTTAGGACTGTACCCACTGCGGATGAACTCGGAAATGGCCCGAAATAGACAGATTTCGGATCGTCTTCACGACGTGCTAACAGTACCTTTGGGAACTCATCTTTAACCGTAATCCTGATACGCACATACGATTTATTGTCGGTGAGGCGAATGTTATATTTTGGCTTGAACTTTTTGATATAAAAAGCTTCAAGAAGTAAAGCTTCCAACTCTGACTCAACTATGGTAATGGTAATCTTTTCGACTTGCGAAACCATTACTACAGTCTTTGTACCGAGCTGCGCACTTTTTGCAAAATAGGAAGAAACGCGGGATTTTAAGTCATTTGCCTTCCCGACATACAGAACGTTTCCTTCTTTATCTGAATAAACGTAGACCCCAGACTTTGATGGCAGCGACAAATATGATGAACGCGAGTATTCCAATGCCTATCCCCCTTCCTAATGATGTTAAAAATATTAGTTTTGACTGAATTGTTTTTGTTTTTGAAATGCCGGCAATCCGTATTGTATAGTCACCTTTCGTGTTTGTCAAAGCATTTGTCGGGTTAAATGAAATGGGGATAGTAATCGAGCCAAAAGGCGGAACACCTGCAGTTTGCAATGTCTGGACCTCCGGAGAAAATGTCTTTGAGGTAAGATACAGTATCTGACTGGGAACATAAACCGATCCGTTATTTTTAATTGTTACAATCCCGTGAATTGGTAGTCCTGCCGTTGTAATCGAAGGAATCGTACTGTCCAGCGTAAAAGCTGGTGTTTCTTGCGGGATACTGGTCTCAAATCCGATCTGAACATCTTTTGAAATAGGATCATTGGTAAAATTATATCCGCCGGCAGGAACCGGATAGACACTGCTCTCGCCTTTAACAACAAATGCAAAATGGTCATAATCAAGTGTATCAAAATAATCAACACCACCTGTTGTACTTGCCCACGTAGGATCAACCATGATCCATGTCTTTTTTTGACTGTCATAATATTCCGGCCAAACATGGAGGATATCTTTTTCCTGTGTAAGCGGACGTTGTTTGGGATTATCTGTATAGGCAAAGCCATCTATCTCCCTCGCGGGAATATGAGCAGCTCTGGCAATGGCGATAAACAAATCGGTAAATTCACGGCACACAGCAGAATTCGGTGCTTTTAATGCACCGAGTGCGCCCAAGCGGGGTTTGTCACCGGTGACTCGCGAGAAGTCATAATGTAATTTATTGCTGACGTACTGATAAATCGCTTGAGGAGTTTGGAGCTGATTTGCCAATTGCGCAATCATAATATCATTTATTTCCCAATATTTTTGCGGCTTTATATAATCGCTTAAAGCCGCCGGTGACATAGGATCTGATTTGGGATCTAAATGGATCACCGCACTACCTTTTACGATTACATCCACATTTTGTACGGAAGAGAGGTTATATTGCGCAAGCCAATTGCCATCTTTATCTTCAATAACGTTCGTTGGCTGCGGGTCTATGTTGGTAATCGAAACATCCTGATAATTTGTTGACGGAGGGAGCGCGATCTGTGTTGTCATTGGATAAAGGTTGGGATTTCGTAAATGATATGTGAGTTGAAATGCATAAACCTGCGTTGTGCCATACGCAAGAGAAATACCCGATTTTCCAAGCGTTTGTTTGTCAAATACCAGGTCATTCCCCGCGTTGTTTGGTTTGATATATGCCGGTTTTCCAAAAGACGGTGGCGTCTTTAATTCTACGGCAAACGATGAAAAATCTTCAGGATTTGAAATACCCGGAATATCAATTTCCCAAATCCTCCCAAAATGATGTGCCAATGTCGGTGTATCAAAAGTTATGCTGAATTGTTGTTTATTGCCCAGCCCAACTGTTTTATTATTAAAATTCAGTGCGATAATATATCCTGTGCTGTTCTTAATGACTTGTGGTGTAATTGAACCGCCGGTGTCATGCGCTTGTACATTGGAGATCTTATCAAAACCTAATTGTATTTTATAAGAAGTCGCGTAATACTGTGATGTTGTATTGATAAGCGCTCCATTTACAACAGCATGGGCAACACCATTTTCATCAATGGTATATGTCACATGATAATCAGTGCTGAAATTTGAGGCTGCAGAAACACGCGAAGGAAAGATAAAAAATACCAAACTTAAAACAAAAAACAATAGTAATCTAAACCTCATTACAAAAAGTATCAAGGATATCAGAAGTATCAGGTGTATCAGGAGCTTTTAATTTTGTTAGCCCTTGATACCTTTGATACCCATGATACACTTGATACTCTATTTTAATACATTCTTCAAAAACTTTCCTGTCCAAGAATTCGGATTTGCAGCTATTTCTTGTGGTGTTCCCGTTGCAACTATCTGCCCACCTTTATCTCCCCCTTCGAGACCAAGATCAATGATATAATCGGCATTTTTAATGACATCCAGATTGTGTTCTATGACAATAACAGAATTTCCGACATCAACCAGCCGACGTAGCACATACAGCAGTTTTTCCAAATCCGCGAAATGCAGTCCTGTTGTCGGCTCATCAAGAAGGTATAATGCATTTCTCCCTTTCTTGGAGAGTTCGGTCGCGAGCTTAACCCGCTGAGCTTCACCTCCGGAAAGAGTTGGCGCCGGCTGTCCAAGTTTGATATACGTAAGTCCAACATCCTGCAACGTTGCCAAACGATGTGCAAGTCCGGGGATAAATGAAAAAAACGGAAGTGCTTCAGCAACACTCATGCCAAGAATATCGGCGATATTTTTATCATGAAATAGTATCTCCAGGGCTTCATTGTTATATTGCTTCCCCTGACAAACTTCACAGGTTATATAGACATCAGGCATGAACTGCATTTCAATTTTGATCTGGCCTTCTCCTTCACATGCTTCGCATCGTCCACCTTTGACATTAAATGAAAACCTACCCGGCCCGTAACCACGCATCTTTGCTTCTTTTGTTGTAGAAAACAGTTGTCTGATATAGGTAAATGCGCCTGTGTATGTCGCAGGGTTACTTCTCGGGGTTCTGCCGATTGGTGTTTGATCAATCGCGAAAACATTTTTTAGATACTCATGTCCCTGCAGTTCTGTAAATTTCCCCGGTTTTTGCGGATGGTACGGATTCTTTTTCTGCATCAATGCGTGATACAAAATATCATTAACCAGTGTTGATTTACCCGAACCAGAAACCCCAGTGACAACTACCAGTTTATTTAAAGGAAACTCTACTGTTATATTTTTTAAGTTATTTTCTTTGGCGCCAATAATTTTCAGAGAATTCGGAGTACTCAGAGAACTGAAAAACTCTGCCCCTCTCATACTCTCACTTGCAGCTATTTCGGAATTTTGAGTTTTCTGAATCTGTATCCGCTTTTTCCCTGACAGATATTTTCCTGTTATTGAGTTGGAATCTTTTTTAATTTCATCAATTGTTCCTGCCGATATAATATTCCCGCCTTGTTCACCTGCGCCGGGTCCAAAATCAAAGAGATAATCTGATGCCTCCATCGTTTCTTGATCATGTTCTACGACCAAAACCGTATTCCCTAAATCCCGCAATTTCTTCAGCGTATCAATCAGTTTGGAATTATCTCGTTGATGCAATCCAATTGATGGCTCATCCAAAACATACAATACACCTGTCAATCCGGATCCGATCTGCGATGCAAGACGGATCCGCTGCGCTTCACCACCGGAAAGCGTAGATGCACCTCGCTGCAATGTCAGGTATTCAAGACCAACATCGACAAGAAACTGCAGCCGTTCTCGTATTTCACGAAGAATCATTTTGGAAATTTCTCTTTCTCGCGAGGAAATGGAATCCGGCAAATCAATGATAAACGCAAGCGATTTTTCAATAGACATTCTTGACACATCGATAATCGATTTATCTTTTAGCGTTATCGAAAGTGCTTCTTTTTTCAGTCTGCCACCTTCACAGTCCGGACAGACATCAAACCGCATAAACTTATCAATTTGCGATTTGATGAAATTTGATTCTGATTCATTGTATTTCCGCTTTAATTCCCATGCGATGCCGCGGAATGATTCTTCAATGACAGTCTCGCGTCCGAATCGATTTTCTCCTTCAACCAAATATTTCTTCCCACCGGTTCCAAATAATAATAAATGTTTTTGTTCTTCGGTAAATTCACTTATCCGTTTATTTAACGGAATATCATTTTCATCACAAAAGGTCTTAAACGTCCGGGAAAACCACGTATCACTGGTACCGATATTGAAAAATGGAACGATCCCTCCTTCATTGATAGTTAAATTATTATTTAAAATCAAATCAGGATCCGCATTCAGAACTCTCCCCAAACCCGCACATGTCGGACATGCACCATGTGGTGTGTTAAAAGAAAAAATACGCGGTTCAATCTCCGGAAGAGAGATATTGCACACCGGACAAGCAAATTTCTCTGAAAAGAGCTGGTCTTCCATTTGCTCCGGTTTCTCTGGCAACGTAAAGGAAGCATCTTTAATAACCGATACTATCATTTCTCCATCACCAAACTGCAGAGCCTGTTCAACATCCGTCGCCAGTCGAGACCTCTCAGTATCTTTCTGTAAGACCATTGCGTCAATGACAAGCTCAATCGTATGTTTGTTTGTTTTAATAAGGATAAACTCATCAGTTAGTAGATAAATTTTTCCGTCAATCCGAACTTTGGTATATCCCCTCTTTTTTAAGCTAGCAAACAAATCAGAATATTCTCCTCTTCGGTCTTTGACCAACGGTGCAAGGATCAATACCCGAACATCTTTTTTTCCTGGCTCTTTATGAGTCTCCTCCATCTTAAGCACCGATGTAACTATCTGCTCTTTGGATTGCCGTGCTATTTCCCTGCCGCAATTGGGACAATGTGGATGACCGACTCTTGCAAAGAGAAGACGCATATAATCATAAATCTCAGTAACCGTTCCGACTGTTGAGCGGGGGTTGTGACTCGTTGATTTCTGGTCAATAGAGATTGCCGGCGAGAGGCCCTCGATCAAATCGACATCCGGTTTTTTCATTGTTCCGAGAAATTGTCTCGCGTACGACGATAAACTCTCAACATATCTCCGCTGTCCTTCGGCGTAGACCGTATCAAATGCCAATGAAGACTTGCCGCTTCCCGACAAACCGGTAAATACAACCAATTTATTTTTCGGTATTTCCAAATCGAGGTTTTTGAGGTTATGTTCTCTTGCTCCTTTAATCGTAATTTTATCCATATTGAAAAGCAATAAATTATAGCTGAAAACGCAAATAATGGCAAATGGCATCTGTGCTTGACTTATTATCTGTTCTCAAGAATAATTTATGTATGTTCAAGAAAAAATATTTCCTAACAGGCTTGACTGTCTTTGTTCTTCTGCAGCTTTTTTTCTATTCGTTTCTTATGGTTTTTTATCAAAAAGTTCCGTTCAATCAGTATCTCTACGATACGGGATTTCATTATATTGACGACAACAGGACACAAAATGGTTCATTTAATATCATTAACGCGCTAAGCGCATGGGATGGTCAATGGTATCTCAGAATCGCAGATGCCGGATATACAACAAAAGCTGAGGTAGACTCCCATCAAGGCGAAAAATTTTTAGATAAGTTTGCCTATGCATTTTTGCCATTATACCCAGCACTGGTATCAATAACCGATATTCCTATTCATAATATCCAAATATCCGCATTTATTCTCAGTAACAGTATCCTCCTAGCCATTTTTTTCAGTACCTATTATGTTGTAACCAAACTTTTTTCGCGGGAAGTCGCTATGCGGACCAATTTCCTCTTGTTATTCTTTCCACTCGGAATTTTTTATCGTTCGTATTATGCTGAATCGCTTTTTCTTCTGTTATTGATATGGTTTGGCTATTTTCTTATCAAACGAAAATGGTGGTTTGTCGGCATGTTGCTTGCCCTCTTGATGTTAACAAAACCCAACGGAACATTTCTCATGGTACCGTTGTTTCTCGTTCTGTTACAAGAAGTTCGCAAGAAAAAAATTGCGATCTGGAGAGCAGCAGGGATATTTCTCTTTCCGTTAGTTACATATGTTTATTTATATGTAACTAGCAAAATATATATGGATGACGGTTGGTATTGGTTATCGGCGCATAGTTATTGGGGACCAAAATCTCCTGTTTTACAAACTATTAATAGTAATCTTCAAACAATCTGGCGTTTTTCGTCATTGCCATGGCACGTCTATAAATCTTCAAAGTCGGAAATAATCGGCTTTTTTATTGGACTCTATTTATTATTTAAAAGCAGAAAAATGCCTCATCCGGAATTATGGTATATTTCATTAAGCTTATTACTCATCCCATTGCTGATAAAAAGCTTCACGTCATATGCCAGATATGAAATGGTCGCCTTTCCGTTATTTATTTATCTTGCGACAAAATTAAAAAGCTGGTGGTATGAAGTATTTATCTCTATCTCTTTTGTCCTCTTTCTCTATATTTCTCTGGTATTTATCAACTGGGGATGGGTAGAATAACAGACTCTTTTATTTTGCCAACAACTGGGCTTGACGGAACAGATCATAATCTTCTTTGTGAAACGCATTGAAATCCTTTTCAAAACTCGAGAGTTTCACTTCATGATTATTTTTGTGCTGATTGAGTTTCTCAATGCCATTTAACGGTATTTCTCGGGAAATTTGTCCCTCCGATAATAAAAGATTGTATAACGCATTGGTATACGCACTCAGTCGGTTTGTAACACCAACGAGTGTAAAATCCGTAAGGTCTTTGCCCGCAAGTGCTTTCATTTGATAATTTCTCATAACAGGCAACATCGCGTACTCTTCAAACGACAATGTGCTTTCATAGGGCACCATTACCCGCCACTGGGATCTTCCTTTTGCCCGTTTCCAATGATCGTATTGTGAATGCATCCGTTTGAGTGGATCCCGAATAACAACAGTTCGAATTGCATCCGGATATTCCTTATCAAAACGATCAGCAGTAAAGTGACCATGAACAATTGCAATATTATTCATCGATACTTTTTTTTGGTTTTTTTTGGAGTATAAGGAGTAATATGCGTTTTTTAATACAGGCCAAAAAGCATATGATTTCAACTGCAGTCTATCAACAAGATCGTTGGATGGAGACCATGGCAAATCCGAAACTTTTGTCAGACTATCGGTGATAGGGTCATAAAAAGCGATACGGTCTTTACCAACAGTCCTCTCAAAAAATTTCAGCAGGGATGTCCCCGCTGTTTTTTCAATGTGTACATTAACAACCACCCGTTTGTGTGTCACAGTATAATTTTAGCATATTCTTAGCAATCTTTAAAAATACTTAAAGTAAGAGTTAATCTTATTTAGATACAATACGTTTGTGTTCATTTATTGCTTCTGCCACAGGTAAGCAGTAAAATAGAGAATTATGACGAAACAAAAAAAAGAATCGTTCCCCGCACATGGAGGACTGTTAAAACAACTCGTCGTTACCAACACCAAAAGAAAAGCGTACCTGCAAAAGAAGATAGAAAATGCACCACGGATTCAACTCACCCAAAGACAATTGTGTGATCTTGAACTGCTTCTCAATGGCGGTTTTTCGCCGCTTGATGGTTTTATGGATGAAGAGACATATAATTCGGTTATCAATACTCTGCGACTTCCAAATGGCACGATATGGCCTATCCCGATCGTGCTGGATGTCCATGATACTTCGCAGTATGCGATTGGAACCGAAATCGTACTTTGTGATACGTTTAATGTCCCCTACGCAATGCTCACTATCTCCTCAATCTACAAACCCGATAAAATAAAAGAAGCAAAAAAAGTTTACGGCACAACAGATACGCATCATTTTGGTGTACAAAAGATATTTAATGGATCCGGGAAATATTACCTCGGCGGCACAATTGAGGGATTAAAAGATATTGTTCACTATGATTTTATCGAATACCGGCATACGCCGTATGAACTGCGGAAACACTTTCAAAAATTAGGATGGAAAAAAATTATCGGTTTTCAGACACGCAATCCGCTTCACAAAGTACACTATACACTGATCAAAGACGCTGCAGAAAGTATCAATGCAAAAGTTCTTCTCCACCCAAGTGTCGGGCAAACAAAAGATAATGATATCGACTATATCACCCGGACGAAATGCTATATTCACTTCAATAAGGAATACATGAAGGATTATACATTTCTGAGTCTGTTGCCACTCGCAATGCGGATGGCAGGCCCGAGAGAAGCACTGCTTCATGCAATCATTAGAAAAAATTACGGCTGCACGCATTTTATTGTAGGAAGAAACCATGCCAGTCCGGGAAAAAATAGACAAGGCAAACCTTACTACGGAGAATATGATGCGCATGATCTACTGAATAAATTCAAAGAAGAACTTGGTATCACACCGATCCTTTTCAAAGAAATGGTATATGTGCAGGAACTTAAAAAATATATGCCGATTGATAAAATTAAAAAAACTCATACGGTGATGCGTGTTTCTGGAACAGAACTTCGGGATAAATTGGAAAAAGATGAACCGCTACCGGAATGGCTCTCATTTCCGGAAATCGTCTCTGAACTGAGGGTGAACGCACAAAGAAAAAAACAAAAAGGCCTGACGATTTTTTTTACCGGCCTCCCGTCATCAGGAAAATCGACACTTGCCAGAATTTTATATTACAAACTTTTGGAAATACAGAACCGGGAAATCACGCTTCTAGATGGTGATGTTATCAGGAATAACTTATCAAAGGGACTTGGATTCAGTAAAGCTGACCGATTTACCAACATAACGAGGCTTGGTTTTGTTGCTAATGAAATTACCAAACACAAAGGAATCGCTATCTGCGCGGCAATTGCGCCATACGAGGATGCCAGAGAATATAATCGCAAAATTATTTCCCAGACTGGTAATTACGTTGAAATTTACTTATCAACTCCGCTTGATGTCTGTATGAAACGTGATGTGAAGAAGCTGTACAGTATGGCAAAAAAAAAGAAACTTGCGCATATGACCGGAATTGATGACCCCTATGAGCCGCCCGAAAATCCCGAGATTGCTCTTAATACGGCAGAGAAATCTGTGGATGAATGTATCGATATTATCCTCAACTATTTGGAAATGAACAAATTGTTGCAATTAAAACGCTAATCCTTCTCTTCAATTTTTTACCGTCTGAATAATCGATTTATTTGATCCACATCGACTGCAACTCTGGTCGGTCTGCCGTGAGGGCAAGAAGCATTATTGGGAGTCTTTTCTAGTTGTTCTACCAGTTCTTTTGCTTGTTTTTTTGTAACGGTATCTCCTGCTTTGATAGCGCTCCGGCAGGCAAGATACGCGATCATACGTTTTGTGAGAGTATCAAACTCCTGCGGTTTATGATCTGTTTTCAGATCTTCCAGAATCTCTTTGAGAAGCGACACATAATCTCTGTCTTGAAATAGAACTGGCAAACTCCGCAGGACAAAACTGTTATCTTTAAATTGTTCTATCTCCCAACCTAAATCCTGTAGAACAGCTATATGCTCAAGCAGTAATTCAGTTTCCGACAAACTGAGATCAAAAACGCTCGGTTTGGAAAAATGAAACACTACATGTTTCTTTTTCTCTTGGACAAACTCACGAAGCAATTGTTCATACAATATCCGTTCATGTGCTGCGTGTTGGTCAATAAGAAGAAATCCATTATCAGTAACAGCAAGCAAGTACAGTTGATGCATCTGCAATATCTCAACGTGATCCGTTGCTAATGCCGTCGATAGTGTCCACGGCAGCTTCTTTTCTTTCAACAGACGGCCTGCATAGGACTGAGTACTTCCTGTCGAGTCATGCAGAAAGAGTGAAGGGGAACTCATATCCGGTGTCAGATCATAGCGTGTGAGAGTCTGTTTTACCGCTCTTGTGATTGCATCAAAGAAAAGTGTTTGGTCACTGAACCGTACATATTCCTTCCGAGGATGGACATTGACATCTATCATTTCATACGGCAGTGTAAAAAATAACAAACAGATAGGATAGACATTGTGCGCAACGAGCGTGCCGTATGCGGATTTAACAGACAAAGAAATACCTTTATCACTTATCAATCGGTTATTAATAAATAAGAACTGTTTGCTCGGTGTCTGTGTCGTTACGGTTGGTTTGGCAAGAAACCCGGAAACAGTAATATACGAATCCTGAAAAAACACAGGAATGAGTGTTGAAACGATATCCTTTCCCAACAGTTTTTCAATTCGCTGCAACGTATCATCTGTCTTGGGGAGGTCAAGGATACTCTTATGATTATGTGTCAAAACGAAATGAACCTGTGGATACGAAAGCGCGTAACTGGTTATCAAGTCAATTATATGTCGGAATTCCGTTCTCGGTGACTTGAGAAATTTTTTTCGGGCGGGAAGATCATGAAATAAATAATCAATAGTAACGCTCGTACCCGCCGGCATACCGATTGGAGAAATTTTTTCCGGCTTACCGTTTTTAAGAAAAATGCTTGTTCCTGATGATGTGCTTTTCTCTCTACTGTTGATCGTTACCCTGCCGACTGACGCGATACTTGATAAGGCTTCTCCTCGAAAACCCAATGTCCGGATATGTGACAATTCATCAACCTGGGATAGCTTACTTGTTGTGTGGGATTTGAAAGATTCCTGTAGGTCTGCAGCACTCATCCCTTCGCCATTATCGATAACGGCGATGCGTTTGAGTCCACTTTCTTCGATATGAATATCGATAGCATCAGCTCCGGCGTCCAATGCATTATCAACTAATTCTTTTACTGCAAAAACCGGACGTTCGATAACTTCACCTGCGGCGATTTTCGCGACAACATCGTGCGGCAACTGATGAATCTTGTTCATATAACACGTTTATTAATGTAGTTATCATACCATAAATATTTTCTCTCAATCAGCTTTCATATAATCGTTATTTTCTTTCGTAAACAATTGTAATTTATCTTTTAACTCAGCCAGAACATTCAACGCTTCCAGTGGGGTCATTCTGGCAATATCTAACTGTTCAAGCTCTTTATGGATAAGATGATCCGCAAGATTGATTTGCTGCGGTAAATTTTGTTCAAAAGATTTTTCAGTATTACTGCTCTTACGATTTTCCAACTCTTCAAGCATTTCGTTAGCGCGTTTGACTACCTCATCCGGAACGCCTGCCATTTTCGCTACTGCCACACCAAAACTATGAGAAGCACCACCAGGCAATATCGTATGGAGAAATACCGGCTCACCTTTATCATTGCTGACAGACATATGATAATTACGGATTTGCTGTGGATAGCGTTCTTCAAGTGTCTGCATTTCATGATAGTGTGTTGCAAACAATGTCTTTGGCCTCATTTTATTGGATACTAAATACTCAGCAACTGCCCATGCAATACTTATCCCGTCATAGGTACTTGTGCCACGCCCTATCTCATCCATAACAATCAAACTGTTATTTGTCGCATGATGCAGGATATGTGCTGTCTCCACCATCTCGACCATAAATGTCGACAATCCGGAGGTAATGACATCGGAAGCACCGGAGCGAACAAATATTTGATCGACGATACTAATGTCCGCTTTTTCCGCAGGAACAAACGAACCCATTTGACTCATAAGGACGATCAATGCGTTTTGTCTGATAAATACAGATTTCCCTGCCATATTCGGCCCAGTAAGAAGAAGCAATTGCTGTTGCGTGTCGAGTAAAACGTCATTGGGTACGAATTGTCTGTCTCCCAACAAAGTCTCAACAACAGGATGCCTTCCACCTGTTATTTCCATCTTATTATCCAACGTGATGGTTGGCCGTACATACCTATTCTTCTCAGCAATATAAGCAAAAGTAACCAAACAATCCAATATCGCGATACTCTGAGAAGTCTCCTGCAATAAAGAAACATGCTCAAGAATTGTTGCCAATGTTTCCAGGAATATCCGGTATTCTATCTCATGTATCTTTTCTTCGGCAGTAAGGATAATTTCTTCCTGTTCTTTCAATTCGGCTGTTATAAATCGTTCCGCGTTCACTAGCGTTTGCTTACGTATATAGGTATCCGGCACGAGATCTAAATTCGCTTTACTGACTTCAATATAAAACCCAAAGACTTGATTGTATCGTACTTTCAGTGATCCGATACCTGTCTTATCGCGTTCCTCCTGTTCCATCGCGACTATCCAATCCCTGCTGCCATTAACAATCTTACGGAGTTTGTCCAGTTCGCGATCTACGCCTGACCGGATCATCCCACCTTCACGGACACTGATCGGTGGCTCGAGAACTATTATTGTATGTATCAAATCAATAATATTGTTTAATCCATTTATAGGCTTTGATACTCCTGATACCTCTGATACTTTTGATACCATAATCTTCTTTGCCAATTCTCTGATCAAACTACCTTCAAATTCACTCATTTTACTTTTTATCTGAAGTATTGTCTCCAATGAGCCTTTCAGGTTGACCAAATCTCTCGCGTTTCCCAAACCAACTGAACAGCGCGAAATTAGCCTCTCTATATCACTCACTGCTTTAATCATTTCTCGCAGTTCCTGCCGTTGAGATTGTTTCTCTTGTAACTCCGATACGGCATCGTGACGTGCCTCAATGTGTTTTCTGTCAATGAGTGGTTTACGCATCCATTCTTTCAAAAGTCTTCCGCCCATCGCCGTCTGGGTATGGTCCATAATTGAAAGCAGTGTTCCTTTACTATCATGTTCCCTGATCGTTGAGAAAAGCTCTAGATTTAATACTGTTGAGCGGTCAAGCAGTAAATAATCATGTGCTGTATAGGTATCAATTTTTTTAATATGCTGCACAGGACCTTTTTGTGTATGCTTAAGATATCCAAGCATCACCGCAGAGGTTTGCTGCGCCAACTTTTTAGAAACTAAACCAAACCCGGCTAGTGTCGTAATACCAAAATGGTTTCGTAATACCTCCTCAGCGTCAGATGCATAAATATCCCAATCCGTATAAAAAAAGATATTCATCCCCTTTTGTTTTTTAACCAGCTGTAAAAAGACCGGATCATTATATAGAGACTCTGGAAGAATGCATTCTTTCGGATGAATCCTTGCCAGTTCATCCATAATAATTTGATCTTTTGACTCGGTAGCTATCTCAGTTGTGGCAAAATACCCAGTAGAAACATCCGCAATGGTTATAGCAATGGTCTTAGCGTCGGTTGCCAAACTGATGAGATAATTGTGTTCTTTTTTCTCAAGCGCGTTCTCATCAAGCATTGTTCCTGGAGTTACAATACGCACGACATCACGTTTGACCAACCCCCTCTTATTTGGCGGAGATAATTGCTCACAAATTGCTACTTTGTATCCGGCATTGACGAGTTTAGCCAAATAGGTATCAACGGAATGATACGGAACACCTGCCATCGGAATTCTGCCGCCCTTACCGTTTGCTTTCCCTGTCAGCGTGATATTTAACACTTTGGCACCGATGTGTGCATCTTCAAGAAAGAGTTCGTAGAAGTCCCCCATCCGATAAAAAAGCAGACAGTCGGGATACTGCTTCTTGATGTCGCTATACTGCTGCATCATCGGGGTAGTAAAGGAATCCATGGTGTACTATATACTATACACGGATGGAGTTAAAAGTTCAAAATTAAAAGTTAAAAGTATTACCATATAGATAATAACTTTAGATTTTAAACTGTAACCTTGAACTTTGCACTTTGAATTTTGAACTGTTACGCTTCATGTCCGCTTATCAATTCTTTTGCTTCCGCTTTATCAAAATCAAACGCGTAATACTCCAGTTTGGACCGGATCTCATTTCTTAGCTGCTTGTACGCGTCAACCGAAAGAAAATAAATGCCCGGACGGAAAGGATGATCAAAGTCATCTACAATCAAGATAATTCCGTATGCCATTGAAGCAACAACAAGGGTAAAATAGTAGTTAAACATAAGATTGACAAAAGGCATAAACAGCGACCCGATAATAACAGAACCTGTTGCGAATAATAAAAAAACTCTGATAGGCATCGGCAGACGGTGAGCGCTGCTTTGTAATTTTATTTCACGGTATTCCATTGCTCGAGTCAGATAAGTAAACGCAAGCGTTCCGATATCCGGATACCGTTTGGAAGATGAAAACATCGTATCCTCAACCCGGATAAGTGCTTCATCAATTTTTTTTGACCGGAATGCCATATCTTTTCCTTTCGAATTCGTGTTTACTTTCACATACGTATCCAGATACCGATAGATATGATATCTGATATCATTCCGCTCTTTCACCGGATAATGATGAGCCACAATATACAGTTGCCTTAATGTACTCACTTCCCCGCGCGTGGCGTCCATAAGAATATCCCATTTACGCCATTGTACTTGGATAACAAAACCTGAAAGGATACTGAACAAAAAATTCCCGACGCCAAAGAGCGTAGGAATGGAGCGCATATCCTGATCAAGCCGGGACTGTGGAAGAATATTGGTCAGCCGCACAGTCCAAAATACCACTGAGAACGCGGCAACAAAAATAATTAACTTAATAACAACAGCTCGAGCATACATAATTTTTAAAATCAAACCAATCTCTTATTTGGTCATCAATACTATACCGCCAAATGTAACTCTAGCTTAACAGCAGGAGTATGTTTTTCTCTTGCAAAACGCGCAGCGTTATGTGAGGAGAAGAATTTATAAATTGGTGAGCCGGGCGGCCCTCTTCAAGGACTATCCACTTCGTGGTGTCGGATTCGAGGCGAACCAACCCAAGTCAGCTACGAAAAGATCTCAGATTTTCTCTGGGATTTTTTCGTAGTGAGCCGGGCGGGATTCGAACCCGCGACCAAGAGCTTAAAAGGCTCCTGCTCTACCGCTGAGCTACCGGCCCAAAATAGTTAATAAAACTAAAAACTTAAAACTCAGAACTAAGAAATCTAAAGAATCCTTAATTCAAAGTTCTAAGTTCAAAAGTGTAATTACATTATACCAACCTCATTGCCTATTGACAAGTTAACGGCACAGGTGTAAAACTCTAAGTAGTATGCAGCCCAATGTTGTCAATACATTGCTGGAATCCCTCAATCAAGGTCTTTCAACCACAGTGGCTTTTTTACCCAATCTTATCGTCGGTATTATTATCCTTCTTATCGGTATTGTCATAGCCTCATTTGTCAAACAACTGGTTATCAAAGTTTTGGAAGCATTGCATGTAGACCGATATTTGGAAAAATATAAGATACCAACTGCGGATAAAGGATTAGGCTGGGTAGAAATAGTTGCCGAGATTGCCCGGTGGTTTGTGATTATTCTTTTCCTCATTCCTACGGCAGACGTTTGGCAGCTGCCGCAAGTCGCGATTCTCCTTAATACATTTTTACTATATCTTCCCAACGTCTTTGTCGCAGCGATTATCGGTGTCGTCGGTCTGGTATTTGCCAGGCTTGCAGCCGAAGTCGTAGCTGCATCAACAAAAGGTTTTTCACCGGACGCATCACGTATTGTCACTTCTACCGTGAGGATTGCGATAACCATATTTGTTTTGCTAGCCGTACTGAATCAATTAGGAGTTGCGCAGGATCTTATCCGGATTCTCTTTACCGGATTTGTCGCTATGGTCGCACTCGCAGGCGGAATCGCGTTTGGCCTCGGCGGAAAAGATTTCGCCAAAGCACTTCTGGATAAGCTTCAGAAGAAACTAAAATAATATCACATGCCATTTACAATACTTATCATTATTTTTATCCTCTTTATTCTTAGTGTACGCGTCGTGACAGAATATGACCGCGGTGTTATATTCCGGCTCGGTAAATATGCAGGTGTACGCGGACCGGGACTTATTATATTGATTCCGCTTGTCGAACGGATGGTGAAAGTAACGCTGCGTATCATAACTATGGAAATTCCATCTCAAAAAATAATAACCAAAGATAATGTATCGATAGACATCGCAGCAGTCGCCTATTACAACGTAGTTGATCCAAAGAAGTCGGTTCTCGCGATCCAAAACGCCAATGTAGCAGTCAATCAGATCAGCCAAACGACCGTCCGCAATGTCGTCGGGCAGTTTGTCCTTGATCAACTCTTATCCGAAACAGCCAATATCAATAATAAAATAAAAGACGTCATTGATTCACACACCGAGCCGTGGGGTGTACAAGTTACGGCAGTTGAAATAAAAGATATTACTCTTCCTGACAATATGCAGCGGGCCATGGCAAAAGAGGCAGAGGCAGAACGGGAACGACGGGCAAAGATTGTCGCAGCTGAAGGAGAATTTCAAGCGGCAACAAAATTGGGAGAAGCATCCGATGTCATGACAAAACATCCGGTTGCCTTGCAATTAAGAACGTTACAAACAATGGCTGAGATAAGCACGGAGAAAAGCTCTACAATTATTTTCCCCGCGCAATTTATGACAACAGTACAGGAAGCAATAAATTTTTTCAAAGCAGACTCCAGTAAAAAGTAATTTCCTAAATCTCAAATAGTAACTTTTAATCACTTTAATTGTGCTCAAAACCTCTCATTATGCAGAAGATGAGAAACATCGGTTACACATTGCGGTAGAATAGAAGTCTGCCAAAAGGAGGTGAAACCGATGACAAAACCAACTGATTGGCATAAAACGAAATTCTTTTTTTTGGGGAATCCTGCACCAACGAAGCGAGATTGGAGTAAGACTCGGCTCCTTGCCCAAAAGAAACTCTCCGCTGATGCACTTCTGAAACTTGAATGGATTATTTTTTATCATACCATCGGCAAGAAAAACGCGACAGCTACAGCACACCAGTTTGGGATTACACGGAAAACGTTCCATAAATGGCTAGCTCGTTTTAAAAGGGAAGATCTCACAGGACTTGAAGAAGCATCACGGGCGCCACTGAAAACACGGAAACGGGACATTGTGCTGATGCAGCGTATTCGAGTGAAAAAATTGAGAACAAGGTATCCTCGCTATGGCAAGATGAAACTGGTTGGAATATACAAACAAGAGTATGGTGAAGGAATCTCCTCTTGGAAAATCCAAAAGATTATTGAAGAAGAGCAATTGTATTTTGACCGAGTCACCATACAGAAACAGTGGAAGAGAAGGCTAAGAAGCACGAAAAAACAGAAAATCACGAAGCTTGTGAAAGAAAACAAAGTCAACTTTCTCTGGCATGTAGATACGGTCATTCTGACTCTTGCCGGTGGTGGCTACCGGTATTTAATTACTGCCATTGATGATGTTTCAAAGCTAGCGTATGCAAGATTGTACACAACCCATACCTCACGAAATGCCAAAGACTTTCTTGAACGATTGGTCTATGTTACTGATCAAAAGATTATTAATATTCACCATGACAATGGATCTGAGTTCCAAAAAGAATTTG
>Ga0307372_10003625_pt1 | contig 24453 bp, 16 predicted proteins | sample OX1MG_FD_202533 | JGI IMG/M metagenome (GOLD analysis project Ga0307372, IMG submission 202533) | Soil microbial communities from Risofladan, Vaasa, Finland - OX-1 | ecosystem: Environmental > Terrestrial > Soil > Coastal area > Acid sulfate soil | place: Finland: Risofladan, Vaasa | collected...
GCCTGGTCGCTGAGCGGAACTCTGCGGATATGCCGCTTGATTATCGAGCGTGTCAGGCATCGTCAGGGTTGTGCCATCGAGCAACTTGACGCGCCGCCCGTCCACCCACAACCAGCCATCGGGAACCACGCGTTCGCAGCCGTCCGCGACCTGGTACACCAACCGACGGATCACGGACTCCGACAGCTTCGCGCGCGCTTTGCAATACGTGCCGGTGTTGTCCGAACGGGTGCAATCGCGCCATTCCAGCCAGAATGGGGTGATTTCGCCTTGTTTTTATAAAAAACGTCGTTCAGTGCCGTAGGGCCGTGAAATTGCTATTGGAACGCACTTTCCGAGAACTCGCACACAACCCAGACCTCCAGGATCGACCTCGCTAGTATACACTAGTACCTTTTATGGAACCGCGCGATTCACGGCGTTTTCCCACGCGTGGCCTAAAATTCATGCATTCCAACTCCCATTGCCATCAGGGGTTGCGGCTCGACTTTTCGTGTTGTCTGGTCGCGCACCCACTCAGCCAATAAATCAACCCATCGAGTTGGAAGACCTGGGAATCTCGGCATTTTGGCTGGTTCGCAAGAGACGCGTGCTGCGGTTAGTTTACGAGTTCTCGGAAAGTGAAGAGACCATCGAACTCGGCAAAAAATCCCCGCGTGGCCGACTGCCAGCAGCGCGGTACATCGGCCGTGGGCTGTATCCTATACTTCACGCGGTCGAGAATGAGACATTCACGGTGGCTGGGGCAGAGCCTTTGCGATGCCCCGGTCGCTATCGAGCCGGGGCATCGCTTAGGCTCTGCCACCAGCCACCACTTTGTCGTGGCAAAATGTCCCATTTTCAGCCGCGTGAAGTATAACCATGTTCAAGCGACCGCGTGGTACAATCGCTGGACGACTTCCTCGGCGTGGAACAAGAGCCATTCGTGGCGGGTATAGACGGCGTGGCCGGCCAGGTGCGCGGCGAGGTTTCCGTCGGCCGGGCCGTAGTCGACCAAGAGCGTGGCGCCGGACTCGGGTACGCGCATGCCAAGCTGCAAGCGGTCGACCAGGTCGCGGGGCGAAAGGCCGGGCTGGAGCAACTCGTTCAAGTTGCGGTCGGCGGTGAAAGCTCGCCATGCCAACACGCTCGGGGCGGTGTTGGTGCCGGCGATGCCGATCTGTTGTAGGTAATCGCCACCGGCGGCCTGAAATACGTCGTCCAGACGCGGCGGAAACGGCGCGAGGTGCGGCGGCATGCCCGACAGAGGCCGGTGATGGATGAAGTGCAATAGCCCACCGTGGCCGCGGCGATCCCAGCCGTAGCGGATGGGTGTGCCGAATGTGACCATGTCGATCGGCCGTTGGGCGAGACGCCGCGCGTCGTGCGCGAGCAGATGGCGGACGCGCTCCCAGACGGGAATGTCGACCAGGCCGGTGAACGGCACCCGGTAGTAGAGCCTCGCGGCGGCGAAGAAGCACTCGATCGATTGCGCGTCGCCGGCCAACAGGTTGCTCATCAGGGCGAAGACGTTGCCCGCGTGGCTGTGCCCCCAAATCAGAATACGGCGGCGAGGAGGCAGTTCCAGCGCGGCGATCTCGTCGATCAGACGCACGGCGGCGTCGGCCCGGCCCAGATGATGGTTCTCGCTCGACCAGTGGAAAGGCCGCACCGGAATGGATTCTCCGGCCCCGCCGATCGATTCCTCGAACGACTCGGCGTAACGGGTGGTATAGTTGCCGGCGTCGCCCGCCAGGGCGTCGACCATCCGCTTGGCGATGCGGCCGATCGAGTCGCGGCCGGCCGGATACCAGCGGGCCAGTTCGGCCAGGACGCCCAGGGCGTCGATGCCGGCGAACGTGCCGTGGACCAGGAAGATGGCCCCCACGTCCGCCACGCGCAGCGCTTCGCCCACGCGGCTCATGCGGCGATGGAATTCGGGCGAGCCCACCTTCGGCCTCGCCGGGGCCTGCAAGCATTGCCAGGGGGCCGTCGGCGCCGCGCCGGTGTAGATCTGGTGCCGGAAGCGGTTGGGTTCCGTGAGTCCGCCTAAAGGAGGCCGGTGATCGAGGGAAAACCGCCGCCGCTGGACGGCTGACCGCGCAAGGTCGAATCGCATGGGATCGTTCCTTTCCTCAGATAAGATCGGCCGGCGGTAATCCGGAAGGTGAGGGAATTTTCCGGATGTGACAGTTGCCACGATTGAATCGAGCACCGCCGGCGTCGGCGGCTCGCCGGCCGTCGTTTCCCGGCAGGCTGTGCAGCACCAGGGCCACCTTGCCGCGGAGCGATTTCAGCAGCGGATCAATCACCTCGCGAGTGTGCCGCGCCGCCAGATGGTTCTTCTCCGGCGTGCAGAAGTCGCAGACTCCGGCCGGCTCGGGTGTGTTCCAGCCTTGTCCGTCGTCGATTCCCCAGGGGTGGACCATGACGACCGCCGTCGCGGCGGCCCGCAGCCGGTTGGGCGCCTCGATGATCCCACGCGCGTTGTAGGAGAATCGCCACGACCGAACGGCGAGATCAGCCTGCGGGTCGTCCACCAGCCGCGGGGCCTCGAATCGGGCCAGTTCGCGGATCGGCTCGATGAACTCCGGATAATCGGCCAATACGGAGGGCGGATCGACCAGCGGCGTTAAGCGGTTCTCGTAGCTCCGCGGCGCGGGTGTCGCCGGCTTCCCCTCGGCGCCCAGCGCGCCGGCCGCCACAACGCAGGTGACGCCTGTCCGTAGCGCGTCGCGCCTAGTGATTCGTTCCATGGGCAATCTCCGTGGTTTCGAGGAAGCTGAACAGATCTCGCAGCTCTTGGCGATTAACCAGATTCAGAAGGTTTTCTGGCATCAGCGATTCAAAGTCGAAAGCCGGCAGTCGCGCGGGTGACGCCCCGGTGGCCGCCTCCGCGGGAATGGGGGCCGTGAGGGCCACGGCGTCAATCACGGCGACGCTGCCTGTCCGCGCGTCGAACGTGACGGCCCTTGGTCGCATCACGCACCGGATTCCTCGGGTAGCCGGCGACAACTCGTATTCGAGCTATCCACCCGGTTTCGGCATTGAAACTTGCGAGGGCAGAATGCCCTGGAAACTGAGCTTGCTGGCCCCGTAAGCCCCTTTTTCGTGCGGCCGCGCGACGTATTGCGGCAGCTTCACATGCGAAAAGAATTCGATGTTGGGCTTCTGATAGGGCGCCAGGGCGTCTTGCAGCGATTGCCCTTCCTTCATCTTCAGCATGTGGGGGTTGCTTCTGACGGATGTCGCCTCCCACAACACCTTGCCGTCCTCGATGAATTTCGCTCGGGCGATCTGCTCGGTCACCTGCGCGTGCTGAATGCCGCGGTTTCGCCCGAAACCACGATAGTAGACCTCTTGCGTCTTGCCGGCCTCCGTAGTGGCCCGGAGCACGAGCCTGCCGCCCGGCGCCACCGTCATGCCGAGGTTTTGCAACTGACCAATCAACGTCTGCGACACCGTTTGCTGATCGCCCTGCACGGCCACGTCCACGCTAATCTGCGCGCCTGGTTTGATTGCGAGCAACTGTTCGGCGTTCAGGCCGGCGGCAATCTTGATCGGCTCGTCATGGGGCAGCTTGGCCCGGAACAGGCCCCGTTCCTGACGGCCGTGGTTCGAGATCACGTACCAAAAGTATCCGCCCATTTCGCCGTATCCCTGGCCGCCGCCGACATCGTGCTGATATTGCCAAAGCACGATGCGCCGTTCGAGATCGATCAGCTTTTCGCCCCCCAAGAGCACATAGCCATGGGCGAGCCAGTCGATACTGCTGGTGTTCAGCGGCGTCGGGAAATAGATGTCGCGATAGAGCTCCCCATTTTCCAGGTTCCACACGATCAGTCGTTGCGGCGAAAGTGAAGCGAGCTGCTTGCCGTTGATGTTGAACGAAAGCCCGCTCACGACGCCGGGGTCGCCGGGCAGCTTCGCCAGCGTTTTGCCAGTCAGGGACTCGAAGAGGTACAGGCTGTTGCCGACCGGCGCCGCCAGATACTTGCGCGTGGCGCTGAGCGCGGGCACGCCGCCGTTGGCGAGCTCCAGGCGGTAGACCGCTTTGGCGCCCGAAACCTGCCACAACGCCAGACGGCCCGGAAATTCAGACGTCAGGATGTGGTCGGAATCGAGAAACTGGGCGAAATTGGGCGCCGTCTTGTGAGCATTGCCCGGATCGTGCGGGCTCCAACGCTGGACGCGTTTCGCGTTCGTGGCGCCCAGATCCCATACGCTCACTTCGGCCGGCGCGTTGCCCGAGACAAAAAAGTCGCTCCGCGCCAACAATCGCTTGCCCGACGGGTCGATGTCAACCGCTTTGACCTTGTCGGGCACCTCGATCGGCGCATCGGCTTTTCCTTGCGCCAGATCGACATGTTGCACTCGCGCCAGCGGCGAACCGCCCGAGGCATTGTCGAAGCTGACGACGAACCCCTCCGCCATCGAGCGATTGAACAACAGCCCCTCGATTTTTTCAAAGAAACCAAAGGCCTCCGCCTTGCCTTTTTTCTTTGCCGCCGACATGAGTACGACCGGCTTTGAGGCGAGCGGCCGTGATGGCGCGGGCGCCGCGTCCGGCGCCAATGACCATTGGCCTGGATCTTCGATCACCACCTGCTCGACCTCCGACCAATCGCCTTCGGGCGGTTCGTCGTCGTCCGCGTCACTTGCTTCCTTGGCATCCGACTTGAACGGGTTTTCGCCTTCCGACTCGAACGGATTCTCCTCCGCATTTTCAGCAAGCCGCGTTGCCGTTTTCTGATCGGCCTCGCTTAATTTGCCGAGGGCGACCGTCACGGTGTCGCCATCCTCTTTTTCGAGAGTGAGCTGATCGTCGTCGAGCTTCACGAACTTGGCTTTGATCTTGAAGTTACCGCTCTTGCTGGCCCACGTCCGCAATTCGGCGTTGTTCGCGGCGGCTTTCTTCTTGTCGGCGTTCTTTCCGCCTTTCCCGGCCGCCTTGACCTGTTCGGGCGGAAACACCGGCGTCTGTTCGATGCCGCCCTTTTGTTTGATCCTCACCTTGAGCCAGCCGGTTCCGGTGATTTCGACGACCTCGCCCGTCTTCGGCCCTCCCCAGTCGACGATCACCTTGTCGCCGACCTTAAACTTGGACTTTTTATCGGCCGCGACCGCCGCGCAGAGCATCATCACGCAGATAAGACCGCTCAGCAGATACCTCATGGCGCCTCGCTCCTGAAATGATTGTGCGTCAATCGTCCTCCACTTCCATCGCTTGGGCGAGCTGACGCGCGAGTTTCTGGTCAGCCTCGCTCAGTTTGTCGATCGCGATGGTCACCTTGTCGCCGTCCTCATCTTCAAGCTTCACCGACTCGTCTTGCATTTCGACGAATTTCGCCTGGACCTTGAACTTGCCGCTCTTGCTCGACCAGGTGCGCATCGTTGTTTCCGGCTTCGCATCTTCTTTTTTGTCGCCGCCGGCGGTCTTGTTCACCGGTCTAGGCTGCTTTCCTCCGTTCGGACCCGACGGCGGCCTGCCCGACGAACCGCGGCGAGTGATGGTCACCTCACGCTGCGAAGTCCGGCCGCCCTCGCCGCGTGTTTCGGTTCGCGTCGTCGTCGTGGTGGTGGCGCCGTCGTCCTGGGTTGTGGTCGTGGACGTCGTCGCGTCGCCGTCCTGGGTATTCGTCGCCGCTCGATTCGGTGCGGGGACCGTCGCGACCGGCTCATCGAGACGACTGACAATCATGCCGGCGGCGCGGCCCAGGCTAAAGCCCAGCAGCTTGTTGACGGCCTCTTCGCTCTCGAGCCGGTAGCGCACGCCGCCTGCGATCGGCTCAACCGTGAGTTTGACGTGGTCCTTGCCGGCCTGCTGCAAACTCTCGGCTATCGTCGCGGCCGTTGGGTCGTGATTCTGCGACGCAATGAATTTCCACACCGGCGCCAGCGCCAGCGACGCCGTGACCGGCGGCAGCTTCTCGGCGGGCGTTTCCGCTGATTTGTCGATCACTCGTTTGATCGCGTCAGCCCCCTTTTCGCCCACCGCCGCGTAGAACGTGTCGTCGCCAAACGCCAGTACGATCTTCAGCGGGTTGCCGAGCACGTTTCGCAATGTCCGCAGCGGCAACTCCGCGCGCATCGTTTGCGGTGCCATCACGGAAAAAGCGTGGAAACGCCGCCCCTTGTAGTTGTCGACGTTCAACTTCGGCTGATCCTGCCCGGCGCCTTCGGCGACCATTGCGACGATTTGCATCACCGCGGCCTCCCACTCGGCGCCGTCGGCCGTCAGGCCGCCCGCGACGACCGTGACCTGTCCGGCGCCGATGATCGTCTCATGGACACGATTTGGGAATGCGTTCTCGATCGCGTCGTTGATGATGTCGGCAAACTCATCTTTCGATCCGGCGGTCACGACCAGGCCGAAGTTGATTCGGCCTTCTTTTTCGATCGCCTTGTCGAGGAGGTCCAGCAGCTTGCCGGCCCACTCCTTGACCTTCGCCTTTCGCTCGTCGTTGATGTCTTCCTCGTTGTCGATTTTGGCCAGAACTTGGCCGCGGAGGCTGTTCAGCCAGGTTGCTCCTTGCTCATCGACTTCTTCAGAAGAAGAAAGTGGCGAGTTAAGGTGGAGGGAGAAAATCGCATCGGGCATCAATACGCCGGCAAGCCGCGAGTCCGCCGGTTGTTCGGAGCCGGCGGCCAACCGCTTGGCGGCGTCGCTATCAGGCAAGGCCGTGACTTCCAGGTCCAAGTAGGTACGGCCCGTTGAGCGGTCGATGTTCAGCCCCACGGTGAGCCGGTCGAGTTCGTGCTGGAGCCTGCCATCCAAGCCCAGCTTGATGAGGCCGGCGGCCATGTCGCGCAGGCCCTGGGGGATGTTTTGCACGTTGACTCGCAGTGCCAGGTCGTATTGTTGGTCAAGGCCGCGAAGCTGCTCGAGTGGATCGACCGGCAGGTTTTCCAGGTTGCTTTTATGCCGTGCGACATAGGCCCACTTGCCCTGCTGTGTGATGAAGAACGTGTTGGCGTTGCGTTTGATCTCATAAATGCCGTCGCCCACGCCGTCGACCTCGATCGAGGCGGCCAAGGCGTCGAGCAACTTGCCGAGGTCGTCGACGGGCAAGAAGGCCACGACGGAATAGCGAGAGCCGTCGTCCGCAACCCTGAGCGACGCCCCCCAGGGCCGCGCTGGATCGAGGCCCGTCAGTACATGGCCTTGGGTGAAGGGAAGCAGCAATTGCTCCAGTCCGGCCGCCATGTCGAGATTGCCCGACAACGCGCCGAGATACTCCAGGTCGCGCTTCAACTCGGCGTAGCCCGAAAACGAAGCGAGAACCACCGGCCGGGTTTCCGACGAATCATCCTGGGCGTTGGCCCATGGCGCGCCGAAAGTCAACAGTGCCAGGGTCGAACAGGATAAGAGGAATTTCTTCACGATCATTTTCCTCTGTTCTCTCGAAGGAACGTCGATTCAGCCATCATAGCGGTCGTGCTCGGCGGATACAAGCGGCCACGGGCAGATGAAAGGAACCCAGGATGCACGAAGCTATCATGGTGAGGATGAGTCTCTATACTGCGAGCGTTCGTGAACGAGACATCGGTCAGTTTTTGCACACGAACCAGCCCGCCCGCAATCGTATGACGAACCGGCCCCTTGAAAACCTGCCCCTGGGCTGTCAGGCTGGAAAGCCTGATCTACTTGGCGCCGACTTTTTCGCGCGCGACACGCTCACGGTGGCCCGTGAACTGATCGGCACGGTGCTGGCGGTCGGACGCTGCCGGGCAAGAATCGTCGAGACCGAGGCCTATACCACCGATGCCGCCTCGCACAGCGTGATTCGGCGGCACAAGGCCGCCCTGATGCGCGAGACCTTTGGCCACATTTACGTTTACCAGATCTACGGAGTCCATTTCTGCCTGAACTTCACCACCGAACGCGAAGGCGTGGGCGCCGTGTTGATTCGCGCGGCCGCCCCGCTGGTGGGAATCCGTGCGATGGTCGCTCGCCGAGGCGTCAGCGACCAGCGGCAGTTGCTCAGCGGTCCTGGCAAGCTCTGCCAAGCACTGGGAATCGACCTCGCGCTCAACGGAAAGCCCCTGGGCGGCGCCGTGCGGCTGTTCGCCGCCCAGGGGCCTTGCGAGGTGGCCGTGAGCCGGCGGATCGGCGTCTCGCGGGCCACCGAACTGGAATGGAGGTTTTTCGAGCGCCATAGCCCGTTCGTCAGCCGCATTTTGAAGTCATAGGTTACTTTTCAACGACCCGCTCAAAGGCTAAGATCGTCGCTTCGAGTTCTGTAGGGAACGCCCTCCGTGGCGTTCCGAGTCGCGCCGGAAGACGTCGCAAAAGCTTCACGGAACGCCACGGAGGGCGTTCCCTACAGAGTTGGTCCATTCTTCGCATTCTAGCCTTGAAACGAGTCGTTCTATTTTTCGACCCCCCAACCCCTTTGAGTCACCCACCCATGATCCCATGCCTCGCTTTCCAACTTTGCCTTGTTTTTCCAGCAACCTCGTACTCGCAAGCGGCGGATGCCCCGCCGATCAAGGTGGGCATCATCGGTCTGGATACTTCGCATGTGGCGGCTTTCACGAAAGTGCTGAACGGTTCGAAAACCGATGGGCCGAAGGCCAAGGGCGACCTGACCGGCGTGAAGGTCGTGGCCGCGTACCCGGGCGGCAGTTCGGACATCCCGGACAGCGTGAATCGTCTGGCCGGCTTTACCAAGGAACTCAAGGAGAATTACGGCGTCGAGATCGTCGATTCGATCGAGGCCTTGCTGGAGAAAGTCGACGCCGTCCTGTTGGAGAGCGTCGATGGCCGCCCGCACCTGGAGCAGGTCAAGCCGGTGTTCGCGGCGGGCAAACGAGTGTTCATCGACAAGCCGCTGGCCGGCACGCTGGCCGACGCCATCGAGATCGCGCGTCTCAGCCGCGAAAGCGGCGTCCCGTTTTTCTCCAGTTCGTCGCTGCGGTTCAGTCCCGGTATTCTCGGTATGCGGAGCAACGAAAAAGTCGGCGACGTGCTCGGCTGCGACGCCTACGGTCCCTGCTCGCTGGAGGAGCACCATCCCGACTTGTTCTGGTACGGCATCCACGGCGTCGAGGCGCTGTTCACGATCATGGGGCCGGGTTGTCAATCGGTGACGCGCGCGCAGACCAAGGACTTCGATCTGGTCACGGGCGTCTGGAGCGACGGGCGGATCGGCACGTTCCGGGGCATTCGTTCCGGCAAGGGCGACTACGGGGCGCTCGTGTTCGGCACGAAGGGGATCGAGCCCAGCGGCGGCTACGCGGGCTACGAGCCGCTGGTCGTCGAGATCGCTCGTTTTTTCAAGACGGGCAAGCCCCCCGTCAGCGCCGAGGAGACGATCGAGATCATGGCGTTCATGGAAGCCGCCGACGAGAGCAAGCGTCAAGGTGGACGGCCTGTCACGCTGGAAAGCGTGAAAAAAAGGAGATAGGAGTTAAAAGAGGAGAAAGGAGGAGTTAAAAGAGGAGAAAGGAGAAAGGAAAAAGGAAAAAGGAAAAAGGAGAAAGGAGAAAGGAGAAAGTGGGCACCGGGGCAATGGCGTTCCGCAGTCCCGCGACCACCGAGAACCGCTCGCTCGCGGGGACGCGGAGCGTCCGCGGAGCCGTTCGGGGCACCCGCGCAGCGGGTCGGCGGAGCGTGGGAACGAGTAACTTAACTTTCTCCTTTCTCCCTCCTTTCTCCTTTCAACTTCCGACGTCCCACAGATTCACCAGCGCGTCGCGTCCGGCGCTGGCCAGCAACTTGCCCGAAGGCGCAAAGGCGACGGCCGTCACCGGAAGATTGTGCCCTTGAAGCCGAGCGCACTCCATGCCCGTGCCGGCATCCCAAAGCCTCACCGCCGCATGCGTGCTCGCGTCCCAACCGCCCGTTGCCAGACAGTCGATCCGCGGTGAGTAGGCCAACGACTCGGTCCCTTTAGCGCCGAACTCCGTCAACACCTGACAACTCGACATGTCCCAGACGCGAACTTCGTCCGTGCTGAGCACCGCCAGCTTGCGCCCATCGGGTGAAAAGGCCAAGCCCCGGCTTTCGAAACTCTCCTCGCTCCGCAGCCGAAGCTGGAATGCCTCCTCACGCGTCGCCACCTCCCAAACGACGGCCGGAACGCGGCTGCGCCAGGCGACGGCCAGGTAGCGACCGTCCGGCGAAAATGCCAGGCGACATGCCGCGCCCGCCGCCGCGGCGAGCGTCGCCGTCTGACGCCATGTGCGCGTGTCCCAAAGGCGAACCGCCTGGTCGTCGCCGGTTGCCAACAGCCCGCCGTCGGGACTGAAGGCCAGAGTGGTCACGGCGCCCTGGTGGCCGTGCAAGCTCTGCTCGCAGACGCCGACCACGGTATCCCACAGGCCACGGCCAATGTTCCAGATCGCCACGGACTGGTCCTGACTGCCGGTGGCCAACGTCTCGCCATCTGAAGAGATCGCCGCGGTGAGGACGGCTTGCCGGTGCCATCCCAGGGTGGCCGCCAGTTTTCCGCCGCCGACGTCCCAAACAAGCGTTTCACCCATCTTGCCGCGGCGGCCTTGCGTTGGGACGGCTCCGCCGGCAGTGATCAAAAGACCCCCATCGGGTGAAAACGCCGCCACGTTGACAAGCCCCACATGGCCGCGTAACGTGGCTTGAAGTTTGGGAGTTTCGATGATCACGGACGACTTCACGGGTAGTGCGGGTTTTGCGATGCGGGCCAAGGCGAGAGATTTGCCGCCGCAGTTGACCCGATAAAAACAGTGTAACCCACCGGCCACGCCAGGGAAAACACCGGCCACCCAGGGAAAATAGTTGGTTCTTCGCTGGAAAGGCGTTTGATACGACCTTCCCGGCGTGGTAAACTGACGCGATTGGTTGGTTTACGTAAACCATGCGCGGATCCGCTTTTCGCCGACCGTGTCGTGTAAATTGGTCGCCCATTTCGGTTGAGGGCCTTTGCCGTGGATCACGATCGGTTTCCAGGCTCTTTTTTTGGTCCACCCACTTTGGTCGAACTGCTGCGGCACCGCGCGGCGCATCAGGGGAACCAAACGGCCTATACGTTCCTGGTGGACGGCGAGAGCGAGGAAATCACGCTGACCTATGCCGAGTTGGACCGCCGGGCGCGGGCCGTCGCCGCTTGGCTGCAAGCAGAGGCGTTTCAAGGCGAGCGGGCTCTGCTACTCTATCCGGCTGGGCTCGATTTCATCGTCGGCTTGTTTGGCTGCCTTTACGCGGGCGTGGTCGCCGTGCCGGCTTATCCGCCGCGGATGAACCGTTCGCTCGACCGCATCCAGTCGATCGCCGCCGACGCGCAGGCGCGGATCGCGCTGACCACCACCACCGTGCTTGAGCGCGTGCAACCGCTGTTGAAGGATACCCCCGATCTGGAGAGGATCGCCTGGCTGGCCACCGAGCGCGTCGCGGAAGGCGATGGAACCGACTGGCGCGACCTGGGCGCGCGGAGCAGCGCTCTGGCCTTCTTGCAGTATACTTCGGGTTCGACCGGCACGCCCAAGGGGGTGATGTTGAGCCATGCGAACCTGTTGCACAACTGCGCGATGATCAGCTTCGCCTTTGAGCACACACGTGCTTTCAACGGCGTTTTCTGGCTCCCCTGTTACCACGACATGGGGCTGGTGGGCGGCATCCTGGTGCCCTTGTACATGGGGTGCCACAACGTGCTGATGTCGCCGATGTCGTTCTTGCAGCGACCGTTCCGCTGGCTGCAAGCGATCTCGCGCTACCGTGGCACGAGCAGCGGAGGACCGAACTTCGCCTACGACCTCTGCGTGCGAAAAATCACGCCGGAGCAGCGGGCGCAGCTCGATTTGAGTTGCTGGGACGTGGCCTTCAACGGCGCCGAGCCGGTTCGAGCCGAAACGCTCGACCGTTTCGCCGAGTTGTTCGAGCCGTGCGGCTTTCGCCGCGAGGCGTTTTATCCCTGCTACGGTCTGGCCGAAGCGACCCTGATCGTCTCGGGCGGGCGCAAAGCCAAGCCGCCGGTCGTGCGCACCTTCGATTCAAAGGCGCTCGAAAACCGCGCGGTGGTCGAGGTCTCGGCGATCGATGAGAACGCGCGCAAGCTCGTCGGCTCGGGCCAGCAGTTGGCTGACGAACAGATCGTGATCGCCGAGCCTGACACGATGACCCTCTGCACGCCGGGCCAGGTCGGCGAAATCTGGGTGGCCAACCCCAGTATCGCCCAGGGCTATTGGCGGCGGCGCGAGGAAAGCGAGCACACCTTCCGCGCACGGCTCCGCGACACCGCCGAGGGACCGTTCCTGCGAACCGGCGACTTCGGTTTCTTCCAGGACGGCGAATTGTTCGTCGCGGGCAGGCTCAAGGATCTGATCATCATCCGCGGGCTGAACCACTACCCGCACGATATCGAGCTCACGGTCGAAAAGAGCCACGCCTCGCTACGGCCCGGCTGCGGCGCCGCGTTCACGGTGGACCGCGCCTCGCTCCCCCATGAATACGGGGAGCCGAAATTGGTGATCGTCCACGAGGTGGACCGCCGCCAGCACGCCGACCTGGCCGAGGTCTACGAGGCCATGCGGCGCGACGTTTCGCTCGAGCATGAACTGCCCGTCGATTCCATCGTCCTGGTCCGCCCCGGAAGCATACCCAAGACATCGAGCGGCAAGATTCAGCGGCACGCCTGCCGCAAGGCGTTCCTGGAGAACACGCTGGAAGTCGTCGGACGTTCGTCCGCGGACGGCGCCGAGACATGGGACGGCGCCGCGCCGGTCGCGCCGGCCTTGTCCGAACCGCCCGTCGAGTCGGCGGCCAGCGAGTTTGGACGCAGCGAACTGGCGATGGACGACCACGCCCCCATGGGCCTCTCGTCGGCCGAAGCGTCCAACGGGCAGCGGATCGTCAGGCCCGAGGCCGACGGTGAATTGACCGCCGACCACGAGAGGTCGTTGCTGTCGCTACCGGAGGCCAGCCGAAACACGGCCGCCCGGGTGCTCGCCGAGGTGCAACGCATCGCCAAGGAACGCGCCAAGGGACTCACGCTCGAATCGAGCATCGTCGAGCTGGGACTCGACTCGCTCGAGCGGATGGAGATCCTCGTCTCACTCGAGGAGCGTTTTGGGGGCCGGTTCCCCGAGGACGTGCTGCCCCAGTTGGAGACCTGCCGCGAGGTGGTCGACGCGGTCGAGAAGCACCTGGGAGGCGGCGAACCGCGTACGACGGCCGATGATTTGCCGCCTGAGAACTACCGCTTCGACCGTTACCCCGAGTACCTCCGGCTCAAGCAAACCCAGGATCTGCTCGAACGTTCCGGCATCGACAACCCCTATTTCAAAGTGCATGAGGGCGTGACCAACGATACGACGACGATCGGCGGTCGGGAACTGATCAATTTTTCGAGTTACAACTACATTGGCATGTCGGGCGATCCGGTCGTGACGCAGGCCGCCAAGGAGGCCATCGACCGCTTCGGCACGTCGGTTTCGGCCAGCCGTGTCGTGTCGGGCGAAAAGACGGTCCACCGCGAGCTGGAACAGGCCATCGCCGGCCTGATCGGCACCGAGGACGCGGTGGTGTTCGTTGGCGGCCACTCGACCAACGAATCGACCATCGGCCACCTGTTTGGCCCCGGCGACCTGATCTTGCACGACGCGCTGGCCCACAACAGCATCATTCAGGGCTGCATCTTGTCGGGCGCCCGCCGCCGGCCATTCCCGCACAACGACTGGCGGGCCGTCGACCAACTGCTGCACGACCAGCGCGGTCAGTACCGCCGCGTGCTGATCGCCATCGAAGGCACCTACAGCATGGACGGCGACATCCCGCAACTGCCGCAGTTCATCGAAGTCAAACGGCGGCACAAGGCGTTCCTGATGGTCGACGAGGCGCATTCCGCTGGCGTGCTCGGCGAGCGCGGACGTGGCGTGGGGGAGTACTGGGACGTGAACCCCGCCGACGTCGATCTCTGGATGGGCACGCTGAGCAAGTCGTTCGGCAGTTGCGGCGGCTACATCGCCGGCTGCAAGGCGGTGGTCGAGTACCTCAAGTACACGGCGCCCGGCTTTGTCTACAGCGTGGGCATCTCGCCCCCCAACGCCGCGGCGTCGCTGGCCTCGATCAAGCTGCTGGAGCGTGAACCGGCGCGCGTGAAACGGCTGCACCAGCGGGCTCGCCTGTTTCTCAGTCTGGCCAAGCAACAAGGTCTGAATACCGGTATGAGCAAGGACTCGCCGGTGATACCGATCATCCTGGGCGATTCGATGCACTGCCTCGCTTTGTCGCAAGCCCTACGGCGGCGAGGCATCAACGCGCAGCCGATCGTCCATCCGGCGGTGGAAGAGCGGGCGTCGCGATTGCGGTTCTTCATCACCACGAACCACACCGAAGAACAGATTCGGTTCACCATTCAGGCGTTGGCCGAGGAACTGCGCGGAATCGACCCGAAGTACGTCTCGGCGGCCCCCGCCAACGGCGCTCACGCCGCGAAGCTCGAACGCGCGCCAAGATAGGGATTGAATCTGGCATTCCGCCGCGTAGCGGCGAGGTTGTCGAGCCTGGGGCGACAGCCCCAGGAACGCGCCATGAAAAACGGTTGTCCGCCCCGTAGGGGGAGGTGGTCGCAACCACGACGTTATTGGTAAAACGGACCACTTAGCGGGCCGCGACGTAGCACGCCAGCGAGAGCTCGATCAACGTCCGCGCGCCGGCTTTGGGGGCGGGACCGTCGGCCTCGGGGTAGACGTCCTTGGGGCTTTCAGCTCCTGTGTCGACGAACAGCCGCCACTCGATGTCGCGGGCCAGAGGCGGCAGATGGAACTCGCGCGGCGACTCGCCCGCGTTGACCAACAGCATCACATGCCGGGCCACGGCGCTGTCCGGACCGCTGGCGGGCCAAGCGCCGAACAAGCAGACCAGGCTCGCGTCGGATTGCTCCCACGCGACCGCGCCGCCGTCGGCGCTGAACCAACTCACGTCGGGCAACAGACCCGGTGCGGCCGGCTCGCCGCGCAAGAAGCTTGCCCGCCGGATCGTCGGCTGACGCTTGCGGAACGCGATCAACGCCCGGCAAAACCGCCCCAGGTCGGCCTGCCGTTCGACCAGCGCCCAATCGAACCAGGAGATGTCGTTGTCCTGGCAATAGGCGTTGTTGTTGCCTTGCTGCGTGCGCCGGCACTCGTCGCCGGCCAGGAGCATCGGTACGCCTTGGCTGAGGAACAAGGTCGCCAGGAAATTGCGAATCTGGCGCTGGCGGAGGCGCCCGATCGCGGCCCTCCGGGTCGGACCCTCGACGCCGTAGTTGGCGCTGAAATTCTGGTTGTCGCCGTCGCGGTTCTCCTCGCCGTTGGCGGCGTTGTGCTTCTCCGTGTAGCTCACCAGGTCGTTGAGCGTGAAACCGTCGTGCGAGGTGACGAAGTTGATGCTGTGGTACGGCTGGCGGCCGCTGGGTCCGTAGAGATCGCTCGACCCCGCCAACCGCGTGGCCAGCGGGCCGACCAGCCCACGGTCGCCGCGCCAAAAGCGGCGCACGTCGTCGCGATAACGGCCGTTCCACTCCGCCCAGCGGTGGTTCGAAAACGAGCCGACCTGGTACGCGCCGGCGGCGTCCCATGCTTCGGCGATGATCTTGGTGTGGGCCAGGTGCGGATCTTCGCCGATGGATTCCACCAGCGGCGGGTTCGGAAGCAACTCGCCGTCGCGGTCGCGGCTGAGGATCGACGCCAGGTCGAAACGGAAGCCGTCGACGTGGTAGTTATGCACCCAATGCCGCAGGCAAAGGAAGATCAGCTCGCGCACGATCGGATGGTTGCCATTGACCGTGTTCCCACAGCCCGTGTAGTTGCGGTATTCGCCGCCCTCCTCCCCTGGCGCCCCGAATTTCGCCAGCATGTAATAAACGCGGTTGGCCAGCCCCTTGAAACTCAACGTCGGGCCGTTCTGGTTTCCCTCGGACGTGTGGTTGAACACCACATCGAGAATCACTTCGATGCCGGCCAGGTGCAACGCGCGCACCATCTGCTTGAACTCGACCACCTGCGCCCCCGGTGTACAGCCCGCGGCGTACCCGCGATGCGGCGCGAAAAAAGCAAGCGGATCGTACCCCCAGTAGTTCGGCCGCGATTCGGCGCGCCCGGTCCAGTGGTTGGTGGGAAACTCGTGGACCGGCATCAATTCGACCGCCGTCACCCCCAGCGACCGCAAGTAGGGGATCTTCTCGATCACGCCCAGGTACGTGCCCGGATGTTCCACCCCGCTGCTCGCAGAGCGCGTGAAGCCGCGAACGTGCAACTCGTAGATCACGGTCTCGGAAAGGTTGCGGTTCAACTGCCGGTCGCCTTGCCAATCGAACGTGTCGTCGATCACGACGCACTTCGGCGGCCGGACGATACCGTCGCCGGCCGACAGGAACTCGCCCGCCAAAGCCCGCGCGAAGGGATCGATCAGCCGCGCGCGGCCGTCAAATCGCTGACCCAGATGGGGAGCGAAGGGCCCATCGGCCTGGAAGTGGTACAACTGCCCCGGACCCGCGCCGGGTACGAACAGGCTCCAGACGTCGCCCCAGCGATCAGTGGTCGGGTCGAAATCGACGACGCGCGTCGCGTCACGGTCGGCCACATCGTCGTACAACAGCACCCGCATGGCCGTGGCCGAACGGCTGAAGACGACGAACTGCACGCCGCCGTCGCGCAGGATCGCCCCGTAGGGCAGCAGGTGGGAAAACTGCCAAGCGGGGTACGTGGTTTGCATGGGCGGCGTGAGCGGAGAGCGTGGGATGGAACGCCTGGCCGCCGTCATTTGACTTCCTTGAGTTCCTTGTGGAACACGGCATGGCAGGCGTTGCAACTCCGCCCCAATTGGATCATCGCGGCACCGGCCCCTTCCTTATCGGCGGCCTTGACTTTGGCGTTGAGTTCGCCCGCCGCGTCCCGCATTTGGCCGCAAAACTGATACCATTGGTCGAGATCCTGCGGGTGTTTCACTTCGTGCGTGTCATAAACGGCCATTTGGGCGATGGCCGCCAGCACTGCGGCGTCGCGCGCGTTCTCGGCTTTCTTGTCGTCGAAACGCTTCAGGCCTCGTTTGAGACGGGTGTTGGTGGCCGTCGCCTGCTTCATCAGTTGGCCCAGGCCAGCCACTTTTTCCCATTTCAATTCGCCATCAACCGCTCCCCCTTCTCCGGCGGCCGCCTTTTGCACGGCTTGGACAGCCTGCTTGGCCGTGGCGTAGTCCTTGGCCTGGGCCAATTGGCGTGCCGCCGCCACCAGCGCGGGCGCCACCGCCTTGAACGAATTCTCCGAATCGTGCAAGCCCAGCACCAAAGCCAGCGCCGCCACCGTGTGCGCATCGCGCCGCAGTTTGGCGGCGTCGGTCGTGTAGGCCTCTTCGGAAGCCACCAGCGGGCCGAAACCAGCGATGGTGAGCTTGACCTGGGCCGCCAGATCGTCGGCCGGCGCAAACTGCGAAACCGGCGGACTCGGCGGCGGATCGCCCGCCAGCAAACAACGCCCCACGGCGAGTGCCAGGCAACCGATCAAGGCGAAACGGGGAAACGAGGTCATGTGGGATTTCATCTGGGTGCTCCGAGGTCTTGGACTGTAGGCAGTTTGGTCATGCGCGCGATACGTTGTCAAGCAGGATCCCGCGACGGCAACCGAAATCGCTGGACGGCCTATTTACCATCAGGTAATATTGGACAGATCCAGGGGCGGAGAGGAGATGATTCTGTCATGTTCACCCTCAATGACATTCGCGCGTTGCTGAGCGCCAGGCCCTTCGTGCCATTTCGCTTGGTACTCAGCGACGGCGGCGCCGTCGACGTTCGACATCCCGAGACCGTCTCGGTTGGGCGACAATTTGCCATCATTGGCCTGCTCGATCCGGCCGCGACCGACACGGCTTTCGACCGCTGGGTCGTTACTTGGTACATGCACGTGACGCGGGTTGAGTTGCTCAGCGTCAGCGCGCCGCCCTTTGGCCCACCGCCCGGCGACGCCGGGGCGCCGCTGCCGGCGCCCGGTTGATCGCCCGGTCGAAGATCACGCCTCGGGCGTGAACCCCAGCACGACGTCGAACTTGGCAGCCAATTCGCCGGTTTTCGACTCCTTGATCGGCGCGAAATCGACGAGCACCGCGTCGCGCGCTTTCGGGTCGCGAATGCTCTTGAAAATGAAGTCGCGGTCGTTGGCCGCTTCGCCCTTCACGTAGCACTGGGTGGTGAAACGCTTCTTCCCTTTGAGCTTGACGGCGAAATGGATGTGCCGGGTGCGACCGGGGTACAGCGCGGGCTTGATCGTGCGAAAATAGTATTCGCCCGTCGAGCCGGTCAAAAAGCGGCCGAACCCCTGGAAGTTCTTGTCGAGCGTGTCGCGGTCGCCGCCATCGCTATGCAGGTAGATGCCGTGGTCGTCGACTTGCCAGATCTCGACCAAGGCGTTGCGCACCGGCTCGCCGCGCGCGTCCAGAATCCGGCCGCCCAGGTGCGTGACCGCGCCCACGGCAGGCGTGATCTCGTCGTTGACGATCAACAGGTCATTGTCCGTGTCCAACGGCAACTTATCGGGATAAAACGGCCCCTCCGTCTGCGCGGGAGTGCGCGTCAATTCCTCGGCGAAAGCGCCGGGGACCGTATAAAACGCGGCCGCACCCGCAGTCGCACGACGCAGAAATTGGCGGCGGTTCGAAAGCCAGGTCGAAGGGTTCATGGGAGTGGTCCGTTCGAGAACGATTGGCGGAATGATCATTGCGTTGGCCCCGGGGTTCAGTGTCGCAATTCCCGCCGAAAGTTACAACACCTTACTATTGAGCCCAATCTCCGGGGACCACCTCGTGGCCGGCGCGCGTGCCCAGGGCCTGGAAAACGATGCTTTCGCTGGTGTAGCCCCCTTGGGAGCCGTCGGCTGTCACACTGCGGATGAAGTGAACCGAGGCGTCGGCAAACACGAAGTTCGAGCCGGCGACATGGTTGCTCGAAAAATCGTCCAGTCCGCCGTCCGGGTCGGTCAGCGGGTTGTTCAAGTGGCTATGCGACAAAACCAGCGCCGGCGCCGGATCCCAGGCGGCGCCGTTGGCTGGGCATGGATTGTACTTCCCGCGCAAGCAAACTCCCCGGTTGACGGCGCCGGCCCAGACGCCTTGAGCATTGGCCCAGGCTTTTTCGCCCACGAGAATCGTCGTGCTCGTCCCATCGCGCACATCGCTGATTCTCGTACCGCTATTGCGGTAGAAGATCCCCAGACCCGTCGCGTCGGAAACGCCCGATGAGTCGCCACCGATGCAACCGGCGTAGCTCGATGGGGCTGCCACCGCCAGCGGGTTGCCCGCACCATCGGGAATCGTAAACGGCCGCGGCGGCAAGCTATCGGACGGGCAAAGGTACACCCCGATGTTCGACTGCACCGCCGGATTGTTGCGTGGGTCTTCGACCGGCAAGCTGAAATGGATGTTTCCCTTGACGGCGCACTGCTCGATCTGAGGCAGAATGAATGCCGCCCAGCCCCAGCCCGGAGTCGTGTCGGTCTGGCCGTCGACGTAGGAGATCGAGGCGCAGTAGCCCGGCGGAAACGACATCAGGGAATCGTGGTAGCTCTGGCACGCCAGGCCCATCTGTTTCAAGTTGTTGGTGCATTGGCCGCGCCGAGCGGTTTCGCGCGCCGCCTGCACCGCCGGCAGCAGGAGTGCCAGCAATAAACCGACGACCGCGATCACGACCAACAATTCGACCAATGTAAATGCATGACGACGTACCATGAAAGTTCTCCTGTCAGGCTGGAAAGCATGAACCCACGTCAGGCTGGAAAGCCTAACATACGGCGAAAATGCGACTTTGTATCAATAGCGATAGCGATTCTAGCCCAATATGCCGATGAGTCAAGCGTCATATTGATAATTATTGATACACAGTCTCATCAGTATGGCTAAAAATATGGATGATGCCTGGCTTCATCGTGCAGGCGGGCGGTTACACCACTCAAGGCGATACGGGCATCGCCGGCGCAACCGTCTTCATCGACGCCAATAACAACGGCATCCTCGACCCCGGCGAGGTTTCGACAACCACCGACGCAAGCGGCGCCTACACCATGCTCAGGCAAAGACAAGATACCGCCGCAGGAAGTCATCGACGGCCTGATAAAAATGCTCGATCGTCTCGCGTTTCCGCCAGCCGTGTCCTTCGCCTTCATAGACGTGGTAGATGTGGGGCGTGCCGTTGCGTTTCAGTGATTCGACGATCGAGTCTGATTGGTTCTGGGGCACCACAGTGTCGATGCTTCCCTGGAACACGGCCAACGGCCGACGAATCCCAGCGGCGTGGAATACGGGCGACCGCTGGCGGTAGATTTCGGCGGCGGCGGGCAAGGGACCGAGCATCGTGTCGAGATAGCGGCTCTCGAACTTGTGCGTGTCGGAGGCCAAACTGAATTGGTTGGCCACGCCGTACAGGCTGATGCCGGCCGAAAACGCATCGGGCTGGCACACCAGCGTCTGCAATACAGTGAAGCCGCCGGCGCTGCCGCCCATGATCGCGGCGCGCCCGGCGTCGATCCGCCCGGCGTCGGCCAGGTGCCGCATGCCGCTCACCGCGTCTTCGACGTCGCAGACGCCCCAGTTGCCGCGGAGCTTGAGCATGTAGTCGCGGCCGTAGCCCGTGCTGCCGCGATAGTTGACGAACAGCACTCCGTAGCCGCGCGTGGCGAAGAACTGCCCTTCGGCGCGCCAACCCGCCTTGACCTGCGAGGTGGGCCCACCGTGGATCAGTACGACCAGCGGCGGCCTTCCCTCGCACTCAAAGCGATCGCTCACCGGCGCGTAGTAAAGACCGTGCGCCTGCTCGCCGCCCGCCGTGGTCCACGAAATCGCCTCGCAACGGGCCAGCGCCGATGTGTACACCGTCTCGCCGCTCGAGCGGGCGACGACTTGCGCGCGGCCCGAATCGAGGTCGTGCGTGACCACCCGCGCCGGCAAGGCGGGGCTACTGGCGACGATCGCCACGCGGCACCCCAAGGGGGCCGCGACGATCGAGCCGATTTCGCTGTAATCGGCCAGCGCGGCGATGAGTTCGCCGTCGCCCGTCGAAAGGTTGATCCGCCGCAACCGCTGGAAGCCATGCTCGCCGGCCGCCGCCACGACCTCGCCCGTCGACAGCACGGCGTACGTGCGTTGCCCTTGCGTCCAGGCGGGCGAACCGTATTCGACGCCGTCGGGAGTCAGCGCTCGCGATTGGCCCGTTGCGAGATCGTGCGCCATGAGCCGTCCCCAGCCCGTCTCGTCACTGACGTAGAGCAAGTGCCGGCCGTCCGGCGTGAATTCCGCTTGAAATACGGCGACGTCGGTTCCGCCGGCGACGGCGCGCGGCTCGCCCAAACGCGGCGGACCCAATGAGCTCGCCAACACGTCGGCCAGGTAGAGCACCGTGCCGTCCCACGGCATGTTCGGATGGTCCCAGGCGATCCAAGCGAAGCGCCGACCGTCGGGGCTGAAGCGGGGCTGCATGTAGAAGTCGTGTCCGGCCGTGAGGATTTGCGGCCACGTGGCGCCGGCCGCGTCGACGACCGCGATCCGATCGTTCCCCTCGCCGTCATGGTGTACGTAGGCCACCCAGCGGTAATCGGCCGAGACGACCGGGGAGGCGGCCTGACCAAACCCAGGCGTGATGGGCCTGGCCGCGCCACCGGCCAGTGGCTGGCGGAAGATGCGGCCCGTCTTGTGGACCACGAAGTAGACGTATCCGCCGCACACGGTAAAGTCGCCGCCGCCGTAGCCCACCTCCGCTCGCACGCTCAACTCGGCCGTCAGGTCGCGCGGCGCGTCGCCCGCCGACTGGGCCACCAGCACTCCCTTGCCCGAGCGGCCCTCGAGCCAGACGAGCGTTTTGCCGTCGCTGTCCCACTCGACGCCGTCGAGTCGCTTTCCCTCGGCCAGGCTGCCGGGTGTGATGGGGCTGGTCCAAAGACCAAAGGCCATTTGGATTTTCGATTTCGGATTTTCGATTTTGGATTCGATGGTTCCGCTACTCCTTGACGCGGCCTCGATTTGCGCGGCCGCAACCCAACGCGGGAAAATGCATGGTTCGGACTCCCGCCCCGTTTGAATCTCCAATTTAATACCCGGAACCGAAAAATGCCATGCGGCCGCGGCTAACCCGGATGATTCATGATCCCCACACTAACCCGCAGCGCAAGCAAGGCCGCAAAGCAGCAACCAACTGTTCAGAGATCAACCGTTCATTTGCTCCGTTGTACATTGTGAACGCGCGTAGCGTGGGAACGGCGAAGGCGCGGAGAAACGCGACCTTCGGCATCCCCACGACGTCTGAGCGAGCCGCGTAAGCGGCGGCGGATTGCCCCCCATTCCTTCGCAATACCACACGCTGTTTTGGATCTCCGTTTTTAGGGGGGATTCAAAGTCGCGTTGATCCGCGCCGTAGCCGGCAACGAGGCGAAGTCGCCGCGTTGCCCCGGCATGTGAGCGTTTCGCTTGTTGGCCGCTTTCGCGGCTGGCAAAAGACGTCATGGGATATTCGGAAGTCGTTTTTTTTCGCTTCGCTGCCGTTTTCTTTTGCACGTTTGTTGCTTCGCAACATCCGTGCTTTTTTCCGTAAAAATGGTCCTATCTCATTCGTGGGCCGGGGCGGCCCCCGCGAGCTTGCGCTGCGGAACAGGTCGCAGAATCAACTTCGTGAGTTCGGGTGGACATCGCAATCGTAGCGGGTGCTTGCCCGCGATGCCGCGCGAGACGTAGAGCAAGGTCGGCTCTCGCCAGAAGGCGCCGCCCACGTAGCGGCAACCGTAGAGGCTGGGCGAATAGACCGGTCCGACCAAGGGCAACACGACCTGACCGCCGTGGTTGTGGCCCGAGAGCATCAGGTCGACCCCCGCCCGCCTTGCCCACGGCAGGTTGTCGGGCGTGTGACTGAGCAGTAGTTTGAACGAGTCCGATGCGCGCGCCGCCGGCGCCGAATTGAAATCCGGGTGCTCGCCCATCCACGGCCGTTCCGTGCCGCCGATCAGCAGGTCATGGCCGCGGTAAGCGATCGTCGCCGTCGTGCCGGCCACGTCGTGCCAGCCCAACTCGACGAGCCGTCGGCGGATCGGCGCCGGGTCCAGATACCAATCGTGGTTGCCGAGAATGAAGTAACAGCCCAGCGCCGCGCGCAGCGTGCCGAGCGTGGCGGGGAGCCATTCGACCAGGCATTGCTTGTCGAGCAGGTCGCCCGTGAAAACGATCAGGTCGGGCGCCATGTCGGCGGCCAACCGCGCGACTTCCTCATAGTACGGCCGGTCGATCGTGCCGTGAAAGTGCAGGTCGGTCAAGTGAACGATCGATAGTCCGTCCCAGTCGGCGGGCAAGCGCGGCAGGCGATACTCTTTTTCGCTCACCTCGAGTTGAAAGAGCTGATTGCCCGGCACACGCGTCAGCAGTTGGTACGGTCCATCGCCCAGGGGCCGAAAGCCGAGCCGGGCCGCGACGTCAACCCGCCGCGAGTGGTTGGAGAGTTCCGCTCGTGGCGGCCGCCGGAAGCGAAAGCCCAGCGCCGAAACGACGAGGCAGGCCGTTCCCAGCCCGCAAAGCGCCAGGTAGCCGATCCAGGCCGGCTTGACATCGGACCAGTTTCCCCCAACGAGCAGGCGCGGACCCCCCAGCCCCAGACACCACAGCCAGACCACGGGCGAACCGAGCAGCACGGCGTCGTGCAGGTGGCGCACAGGCCGCAGAAGCCAATTCGGCAAGGGCAGCGCGTACAGCCGGTTGACCAGCATCACCAGCAATTCGATATGGCCCGCCAGCAAAGCCAGCAGGATCAACGCGTTGCTCCAGGACATAAGATTCACGCATCGTTTGTATCCGGCTGCGAGCGGCAAGGTCGTGGCAGGTCAGCGTCAGTTTACAAGTTGCGGGGCGTGCGGTCTAGCGGCACCGCCTTGCTGCCCGTTCGTGGCCGCGATTCCCCTGCCCGGTTTCGTTGCGCTTTGGCCGCCGCCTTGCTTACCAACACGAACCCGCGGCGCAAGCTCCACGGGTCCGCGGGGCGGCCCACGAATCGGAAGGGATCATTTTCCCGAAAAAAGCACGCTCGTTGCGCAGCAACGAACGTGCAAAAAACAAAACGGCAGTGAAGCGAAAAAAACGACTTCCGAATACCCCATGACGTCTGAGCAAGCCGCGAAAGCGGCATCCAATTGCCGCGCCACCCTTCGCCGCACCCCACGCTCTTTTGGATCTCTTTGGGAGGGGTTTCGGAATCGTTTTTTTTCGCGCAGCGCCGATGCTCAGCGGGCGATTAGTCTTCGTGTCCCGGCCCTTCCCGCGCGGCGCGTTCGCGCTCCAGCGCGCGGGCCAATTGGTCGCTACGGTTGCTGGCGCGCAAGGTCGTGGAGTTGAAAATCGTGGACTCCGTGAGTTACGAAACGGTTCGGCGTACGCTAAAAAAAACAACGATCCGCTTAATTACTGGTTTTTCAAGATTCGGCTTTCTAGTGTTCGGAGCAACAGACGCCGTTTTTTTTCGAGCGGCTTTGCCGCATGATGGCGTGGCGCTGTTTTGCGGCTGC
>Ga0307372_10003626_pt1 | contig 24453 bp, 23 predicted proteins | sample OX1MG_FD_202533 | JGI IMG/M metagenome (GOLD analysis project Ga0307372, IMG submission 202533) | Soil microbial communities from Risofladan, Vaasa, Finland - OX-1 | ecosystem: Environmental > Terrestrial > Soil > Coastal area > Acid sulfate soil | place: Finland: Risofladan, Vaasa | collected...
TCATTCAAATACGTTAACGCGTTAACAAATAATAACTACGATTGTAGTCTACATTATACAAGGTGTGTCAAGGGGGTAGTTATTATAGTATACTTTATGTTATTGTAAGCTACTTCCAACTAATGCAATCATTGCAGTATCAATTTCGTCAGTTCTACCTTGCCATCGCCACCTATTTACATCAATGATACGATTAACACCAGTTCTGTCTATTATACAATTATAACCGTTTCCAGCATCATCGGCTGGCAGAAGTGATGTTTCTGTACGGACTTGTTCCAAGAGAGAGGGAAGTGAAGGACCACTTGATGACCCATATCCTTCATCAATATTTGCAACAACTAATGAAACTCTCCCATCCGGATTAACAATGAGCGCTTGAGGAATTTCAACAGGTATCCCATCTCTGTGTAACTCTGTTAACATTGCTGCCTCCCAAAATGTTTGCACCTCGACAAGCGGATCATGTATTGTCACAGGTTTAACTCCTGATCTATTCCCCTGCCACCAATATTGTCCTCTGGCAAGATCAGCTCTACTAGTAGTAAACCTTCTTTCTCCCTCTTTAACAACTATTTTAGGATTTTCTCCGGTAGATAATTCATCGACTGTATAAACAGGTCGCTGATTACCCATTCCTGTTCTTCTTGCCCACCGCGTAACATCTAAACTTTCTTCTGAAACAGTTCTGCTCGGTAGTAACAATACCTGATGTCCTTCTGCAGTTTCTCTTACCTCTATCGGACCATATGCAGTGATAGCCTCCAAAGGACCACGCACAAAAGGAGAGTCTATCTTAATAGATGAGTGTACATGATCTACTCCAACTTCTGCTGTTGCTGCTACAACCAGATCAGTAGTGACCCTTCGAAATCCATCTACTTGGACAGTCTCATCCGCTCCAGTTCTTGATAATGCTGAATGAAGTCCTCGTGGCATTACAGAACGGCCTACATTACCTCCTGTCCCTGTTCTTACAGCAACTGATGGACGTACTCGTGTTCTTGCATCAGATTTTTGTCTTTCAGATCCAGACAAGCCTGCAGAACCATGAATACTACTCGCTTCACCTGAAGCGAATGCCGAGCTTGAAATAGCTTTTGAATGTTCAGCCATATAAATCCATTCTTAAAACAAAAAAAACCTCCGCAATAGAGACGATTTTTTATAAAATTAATTCTCTAACGTATTTACTGCAAAATGCTGATGAAAAATTTTTTCCAGATATTCTTTATCAACATCATCAAATGAATCTTTCTCGGTACTATCCACATCAAATACGGCAATCAATTCTTTCTTACTATTAAAAACTGGCACAACTATCTCAGATTGTGATCTACTGTCACAGGCAATGTGACCGGGGAATTTGTTTACGTCTTTTACGATCTGTGTCTTTTTTTCTTGTGCCGACGTTCCACAAACGCCCTTACCAAACGCAATATGCAGACAGCCAAGTGTCCCTTGATATGGGCCGACAATAAGCTCTCCGTTGTGAACGAGATAAAATCCTGTCCAGAAATAATATGATAAGGTTTCCCGCAAAATACAATTTATCGTCGCCATCTTTACAATGATATGTGACTCACCTTCCAATACAGAATCAATTTGCTTGAGTGCAAGTTGATACTTTATTGTTTTATCTTTCATAACAACAAAAAAACCTCCCGGAAAGGAGGTCTTAAACAAAAAAATTGTTTTCCGTTTCTGCTCTCGCAGTTGGGACTAATCCTCCCCCGTAGGGATTGGGTGGAGCACCCATCTCGGAAGCTTCAAACTAACCGAAGGGTTGCTGGATGGGTCATCGAACCAATTCTCTCGCCATCTCTCTTGATTAATTACATTATATCACTAAATAAACTGCTCAGCAAGACGAGTGCCGCGTGTTTGGTTGACCAATTTTTGATGAGCGATATCCCATGTCCGTGTCCGCAAGCCGCAGTCAGGAGAAGGATTCACTAGTGCCGGATCACCAAGGACATTCACAGCATAAAGAATCCTGTCGCGGATCAGCTCAGGTGATTCGATAAAATCACTATGGATATCGGTAACTCCCAACCCGATACGTGATGGAATCTTATACTTTCGGAACCATTTCAAAATTTCATACCCCGGACGAGTCCCTTCTTTTGTCCCAAGTTCTTTTGAATCACGGTTTGAGAGTTCCAGATCGTACTGGCTACACTGCTCCATCTTCTGAATATGCGGAAAAAGGAGCGTATAGTCTGAAAAACAAATATGCACGCTGAATTCCCCTTTCAGACCTTTTACGGATTCATTAAATGACTCAACAAAAAGCGGCACTTCAGATGGAATTGTCGTTGCTGCAGGCTCATCAATCTGTATCCACTGCGCGCCATTCTCAATAAGTTTTTGGATATTCGGCCGGAGTAAATTGCGCGCCACATCAAGGATAAACTGCCTTCGTGCTTTCTCACGGGATGCAAGTGATTTGACACTCCCGAGTTCCTGCACATTCTTTGCGTAATATTCATCAAAAGACCACGCGGCGATTGTATACGCGCCGGTAATCGGTATTTTTATTTTCCGGTTGGTCAATTTCTGCAGGTTGAGGAACTCCTCGACATGCCAGGGTTTCTTGAGTTTTGGCTTGCTGACACAAGCGGCTTTTTGGTAGTATTTATTATCAAATGATCGAACAAGTCCTCGAAAAACAAAGCCGTCCGAAAGATTCACCGCATGCTGATACATCTCACTTCTGTTCTGCTCGCCGTCATAGACAACATCAACACCCGCATGCTCAATAAGCCGCAGCGCATACCGTGATGACCAGAGCATCACTTCTTCTTTTTCTTTTTGCGTCAGCGTCTTTTTCTTAAGAAGCGCAAGAAGCGGTTCATGATAGAGCCCGATGCGCTTGCCCCAATAGATCGCGTCATCAATATCTCTTTGCGTGAATGGCTTGCCACGACCGACCTTCACCCGCCATTCGGGTTTGGCAAGACTTCCTATTTCATGTGTCAATAAATATGCCATAATTTTATTTAAAACTCTTTGTAACGTCTCCCAAAAGTCGTACTTTTTCTTTTGCGACAGGTTCCGGCAATAAATCCAGATCAGAATTATTACTCAGATAAATGTCGGTATCACCGAAATGCTTTTTTGCATTAGTAACAAAACGGGTAATCACCGTTTTTTCTTCAATAAGCGAATTCCTTCCGTCAACAACGCCGGCAATAATAGCATGTGGCAATTTTTTGGGCAAAGCAGCAAGCGGTGTAAAAACAAAATCGATACCAAGAACGTCCACTGCCTTATTACCGGCAAGTGCTGTTACGAGATCAGTCGTATCGCCAAAATACCCATTCACTGCAAGGGCCGCTTTCCCTTTGGCTTTTTTCAATTGCAATAATGCTTTCCCGAGAAGCGCTATCTCTGATTTCTTAACTTTGTGATACGGAATAAACGGCTCATTCAATTGGATGAACGAAACGTTCTTTGCTGCAAGATAGATAAACAATTCTTCATAAAGTTTCGTTATCGCAGCCAGTGTTTTTTCAAATGAAGTTGTCGTAGTATCGTCAAGCAACTTTGCAAAAGTAAATGGCGATGCAAGTGTCACTTTCCACCGACCGGAAGTGGGTTTGATAAAATAGTCATCAAGCTTCTTTACCGATAGCTTCAATTTTCCGGTAATAATTGGCTGTCGGTAAAACGAATTGTTATCAAACCACCTTGTCAGTGAACCAACTTCCATGCCACTTGTTGCCGTAACAACCGGTCTAAAGATATCCTGCCAGTTAAGTTTACCATCTTCAAGAAATGCAAAGTTTGCCGTTTTCTGCACTGCCAATAATGCCGCACTATCTTTTGCTTGTTCTTTTTCTAATTCGGAAACCGTAACTCTCTTGCGGTCAAAGTCACGCGTTGTCTGGGCAAGAGATCGTGACCGCGGATAGACACCATGGATAAATGCAGAAACTTTAGACATACAATGCTTGTCTCCTTTCTGCAGAGGCAGATTTTTCATACAGTGTCGTCAGTCTTTCAAGCAATGAAAAAGATGATTCGTAATTGTGTCTGTTGATATGTTCAACATTCAGACCGATTGGAATTCCGATATGCCCTTTTTCAACGAAACCCAGAATGTCTTCAAGAATATCCTGGCAGATCTGCAGCGACCGCCAACCGAGTCCGAGCCAACCGGTAGTCAATAATTCTTGTGTTTCATTTGGGATTTCAACACCAAGCCACTTCAAAAGCTTGAGATCTGCGGCTGTCGTAAGCGGAGCAAAACTTAGAAAGATCATCTTTGGATCCACCTGTTCTTTCCGGCAGAGGTCCCAATAATCCTGTAAAAACTGCTTAGTTGACTGCGACTCATAGATAATTTGTGTTGTAAAGAATGTAACACCTGATAAGGATTTTCGCAAGACTCTTTTTTCTTCATGTAGTCTTGTAGGAATTACTATGCCACCCAAAACATCTCTCGGATATGCTGTACCCAGTGCTTTCGCCGTTTCTATGACGGACAAGCCAGGATATGTAACCTTACTTGATTCTCCGCCGACGAGAATAAAATTATGAATACCAAACTTCTGTTGTGTCTCTTCAAACCACTCTTTTTGTTCATCCCATGGAAGATATACAACTGGCCGGTTAATGATAAGTTCACAATCGGTATATTTCTGTAAATATGTACACACAGTACGAGGTTCTAATTTTTCAATTGCCGCATCCCGCGTACCGCTTCTTGTTTCTTCCCTGACTTCTGGAATATTCACCGCATCAACCGGAAAGTGTTTGATCGTTGCCGAGAAGAGTGAAAAAGAACTATGCAGATCTTCTTCGGGCAATGATTTCGGTAACGGTAGCAGTTCATACAAAATAGTCTTTTCGCCCCGTTCTATTTTCTGTTTTAACGTTAATTGTTTACTCTTTTTTTTCATAAAAAAAACCTCCCTGGAAGGAGGTTCAGTAATGTATTTCCATCTGCCAACTGGCAATGGCTAATCCTCCCCCGTAGGGATTGGGTGGAGCACCCATCTCGGAAGTTTCAAACTAACCGAAGGGTTGCTGGATGGGTCATCGGAGCCAATTCTCCATTCGCCATCACTCTTGATTATTTTTAATAATACTCCTCTATTCTTTTGCTGTCAAGCCGAAAAAACCAGCATCCAAACTCTTCACAATTCCTTTCATCTCCATCAGTGACAACAATGTCCCCAGTTTGGCGGAATCCAAACCCGACTTCTTCACTATCTCGTCAAAATGTAATCTCTGATTCTGTAATAAATCAACAACCTTCGTTTCTTCCTTTGTTAAGCCTTTGATACTCCTAATACCTTTAATACCCTTGATATTGTAACTATTAATTCTTAATTCGCTGATAATATCTCCGGCTGTCGTTACCATTTTCGCACCGTTAGCAATGAGCGCAATCGGTCCTCTTGAAACTGATGAAGTGATCGGTCCTGGCACTGCAAAAACTTTTCGATTGTTATCAAATCCATCTTTTGCCGTAATCAAGCTTCCGCTATCCTGTGCCCCTTCGGTAACCAATACTCCGAGAGACAATCCAGCGATTATCCTGTTTCGTGCGGGAAAAGAGCCTTTCATAGGCATCATTCCAAGTGGCGTTTCAGAGACAATAGCACCTCCACTTTCCAAAATCTGATTGTACAAACTTGTATTTTCCTGCGGAGTACACACATCAACACCGCTTCCGAGAACTGCGATAGTCTTGCCTCCTGCTGAAATCGTCGCCCGATGTGCGCATGCGTCCACTCCTATCGCGAGTCCCGACACGATAACACAACCCGCTTGAACTAAGTCAGAAACGAGTAGTCCTGTTACCTCCTTCCCATAATCTGTAATCTTTCTTGTTCCGACAACAGAAACTAAGTTGTCATTTTCGTTAAATATATATGTTCCCTTTTTATACAATACAACTGGTGGTTTTTTGATCTTTTTTAAAAGAGTTGGATAATCGACGTCTTGTAACGTAAAAAAGGTAACCTGTAGTCGATGTAATCGCTCTTCATACTCCTCCAAAACAAACTTCTTTTTAAAATTCTCTACATCCTGGGCGAGCTTTTCTCCAATCCCCGACTCCTTGAGTTCACCCAGAGACGCATCCCACGCACGCTTTGCCGATCCGAAATATCGCAGTAACAGCTGAAACCGCACCGGCCCGATACCATTACATACAGACAACGCCAACCAATATCTTCGCTCATCCATAATCTCATCATACTTGGTTTTTATAAAATCTGCTACAATAATTATATGGGTAATAAAGTCACCAAACCAATCCTCCTCGTTAAAAAATCAGACTCTAAAAAAGGCAGTCTCTGGAACGACCTTACCAACAATCGGATCATAAAACAGCACGGTGGCCTTGATATTCCTGAAGGAGATCTCCATGCAATTAAGAGATTTGATGGTCCGGTTATTATTCCCGAAACATCCCCTGAAGAAACAAAAGAGGCCCTCTCGCATTTGGAAGAAGAGATCCAATCTCTTAAGGAAAAAATAACGATAAGGTAATTTCCGACAAGTCAAACTCTGATGATAACTAAACAAAGCTACTTCACTCGACTATTTTCCGGACGGCTTAATCGGCAAAACTATATCATCGGGTCGACATTGTTATCCATACCGCCGCTGATCTGCTTCATGATCGTCATTTTCACCATTATGCTTTCTCCCTCTGCGCTTGCCATGCCGGCACTTGATAATCCTGCAAATCCAACCTCGATAATCATTCCGCAGGTATCTTTGACTTCCCTCCTGTTAACACCTGCCAATGAATTCTGGATAGCACTCGGGATATTTTTTATCATTCTTTCAGTCCCCTATCTTTTTTCCCTGCAGATCCGCCGTCTCCACGATCTGGGTCTCAATGGATGGCTATGGATGATTAATTTCGTACCACTTATTTCTTTTTATACAACACCGATTCCGGGAATATATAATCCTCAACCAAACAGCTGGTTTCTTCTTTTAAATGTAATAGCGCTTCTTGCTACACTTTTTACTTTCTTTGTCACACTCTGGTCGGGAACAAACGGCCCGAATACCTATGGACCACAACCGCTTCCTCGTACCAGTCTTATGCATGACATTTTTGCGGCAAGATGACTGAGGAGAACTATTTATTGGCTTTTGCTTATTGATTTGCTATAAATAATCCTATGATAAAAGCGATTATTTTTGATTTTTTTGATGTGGTCAGAAATGATACCTATAATGCATGGCTGAAATCACGCGGATACGTGCGTACCGGTGAATTCCATAAAGTTACACAACGGCTGGATGCAGGCAAAATTACATTTGATGAATTCATGCAGACACTCACTCGGCTCAGCGGAGAAGAAATGACTCTTGAAAAACTTGAGGCGAACGCCAAAGTGAATTATGAGGTAATTGATATTATCAATGAACTGAGAAAAAAGTATCGAGTCGCTTTGCTTTCAAATGCTCCATCGGCATTCTTCCGTGATATCCTGAAAAAAAACAATCTTGAAAAATATTTTGATGAAATTGTCGTTTCAAGTGAAGTTGGCCATATAAAACCAAGCAGTGAAATCTTTGCAATAATGCTCAATCGGCTCGGGTTTGATGCGTCTGAAACCCTCTTTACCGATGATAATATCCACAATATCCATGGAGCTGAAAAAGCAGGTATTAAAGGCATTCACTTTACATCAGCTGCTAAATTACGACAGGATCTGAAAGAATTGGGAGTACAAATCACCGTACCCAAATCAATCTAAATTTAGATTACTTTATCTTTCACACTCGGTGCTCTCACGACGATAATTTCCAACTTCATATTTCCCTTATTGTTCATCTCAAACCTCTTTCGTGACAAATAATATATTATTTGCTTTATACACTGTGAGAACAAAATCGAATTTACTATATTCCAGCGCTAAATGAAAATCATCTTCACGGAATTCCGGCTGTAACGTATCAAAAAATTTCAAACCATGACTGTAGCTTCTCAAATGAGAGATAACTTTGGCAAAATCTATCTTATTTCCAAGAAGCAGATCTTTTATCGCCTGTGCGCACATCTCATCTTCATCGGTTTTTTCTAGCCCATTATCACCCATCGCTACGAGTGTAACAACTGGTGGATTTTTTTTCTTTATATGATTAACAATCGCCTGAAGACAGACAAAACTCCCAAGGATTATTTCGTCGGCACCTGTTGCGTTAACAACACCTTGCGTTCCTGCTGATGTTGTTTGGATTACCGTTTTATTTGAAAAATCAACATGCTCAACTTCAGCGGGAGAGTTGCCATAGTCAAACCCTTCAATTTTTATTCCATTCCTTTCCCCTATTAAAATATAGTCAAGATTTTCTCTTTTTAACTGGCGTGCTTCTTCCACAGATCCGACAGGAATAATTTTTTCCGCTCCATTATGCATGATATATGCTGCTGTGGAAAATGCACGGAAAACATCAATAATGACGACAACGCCTTTTGCTTTTTTTGAACCTTCAATGAGATGTTCAATTCTGATCTCCATAAATAATTTATAAAATCCTATCCGGATAGTCGCTGAATACCCCGTCAACGCCCATATCTTTCATTTTTGCAATTTCACTTTTATTATTTACTGTGTAAGCAAAGAGTTTTAAACCGTACTTGTGAGCTTTCTCTACAGCCGACTTTCTCACCAGCTTTGACCAGATATTGACTGAGTGAGCACCCAGAGCAACATATTTATCAAACTGAAGAATGATTCCTATAATAAGTACGCCGATTCTCACTTTGGGCAATAACTTTTTAAACACGAGTAATTCATGGAGATTAAAAGAAGAAACCATAAAGTCACTATACTTCCAGTTCTTCTTGCGGACATATTCATTTATCAATATCGATACGGGAAATGCGGTATTTTTCCCTTTTAATTCAATATTGACCTGCACCTTTCTGTTCACGAGATCCAGTACTTCCTGAAGCGTCGGTATTTTTTCTCCATTTCCGGCATCTAGTAATTTTATTTCCTCGATCGTTTTTTTCGATATATATCCATAACCGTTTGTGGTTCTGTTGACTTTCTTGTCATGGATGACTACCAGCGTTCCGTCTTTCAACGAATGCACATCAAGCTCTATTGCATCAACGCCCAGCTCGATTGCTTTTTTAAAAGATGCCAAGGTATTCTCCGGTTCATATCCCCCGGCACCCCGGTGACCAAACTTTTTCATACCTTAATTATATCAGGTGATAACTATAGAGGACTAATTTACTTCCCAAAATAGTTCTCCAGTATTTCCTTTGCTATCGGGCCTGCGATATTGGAGCCTTCACCTGATGACTCGTCAAGAACGGTTACGACAATCTGCGGCTTATAGGCGGGAGCAAACAGCGTAATCCACGCATGCGGCAATGTATCATTTCCCCCATGCTGCGCAGTGCCGGTTTTGCAGGCAATGGCAACATGCCGCATATCAGCAGAAACGGATGAAACTTGTGTAATATTCTTCCCGTCGATTGATAATTTCGGATTTTTTACCGCAAAGTTAAAGAGCGGCCATGCTACACCTCCGGTACTACACGCATCAATCATCCCCTGACGGATCAAATCTACCGTCTTCGCATCCAAAATGTCTTTTTCTTTCATGACCGGATCATTTGTCATCAAGAGATGCGGCGCATACAGCGAGCCACCATTGGCAACTATTTGCGTCCATGCGTTGACCTGCAGGGGTGTCGTCAGCAAATACCCCTGACCGATACCGTAATGGTATGTATCGCCCAAGTACCATTCCTGACCGAGCGTCTTTTGCTTCCATTGCGTTGTTGGTACCGTTCCCGAAGCCTCTCCTGCCAAATCGATCCCAAGGGGTACTCCAAGTCCCATCTTTTGCGCGAATGCGGATAATTTATCAACAGATATTTTTTCGGCAAGTTTGTAGAAAAAAATATCATTGGACCTGGCAAGCGCACTGATCACATTCAATGGCTTGGGTTCTTTGCGTCCGTAATCGGTGAAATACCAATTCGCGAATGTAAAATCACCGACCTTCAGTACTCCGGTATCTTCGACTGTATAATTCTGGTCTATGATATTATCTTGCAGACCTGCTGCCGCCGCGACTATCTTGAAGGTCGATCCGGGCGGATACAGTCCGCCTATCGCCCGGTCCAAAAGCGGCTGATTTTGCGAATCGGTCAGAATTGCCGATACCGATGTATAGGCACTGTCTGTCGCAGGTTTATAGGTATTATCCAGCGTAAATAAATTCGGGTCATACGAGGGCTTGGAGACCATTGCGAGAATTTCACCGTCCGGTTTGGATACAATAACCGCACCTTTTTGAATTCCTTTCGCAGCAAGGTAGACTGCCTGCTGCAATTTCTGATCGATTGTCAGTGTGATATTTTGTCCCGGCACCGGATCCGTCTGACCGAGCGAGCGGACTTTTTGCCCCATCGCGTTTACTTCAATCAGCGCCTTACCGTTCTGACCATGTAATACCTGCTCATATTCCCGCTCAATGCCGCTTTGACCCACCCACTCATCGGGTTGATATCCGGCATATTGTCCCGATGCCATTTCATCTAACGAAATTTGGCCGATATACCCGATAACATGGCTTAATTCATCATTGTACGGATATTCCCGAAGCGAGTCCACCTGAACATTTTTGTCGCCTTTGGCAAGGAGACTCAGTGCTTCATCACGAGAAAGATGCGTAGTCTTGCATTTCGTCGGATCACCATTTGCACAATTTTGCACCAAACGGAATCCCGGGATGTTATAGACAAGCGGTGTACCGTTCCGGTCAAAAATTACTCCGCGCTGGGCAGGAATGATTTGGGTCCGGATACGGTTTGAGTCGGATAATTGCTGAAAATAATTGCCTTGAACAATTTGTATGAAGAAAAGATTGAAGAATAACACAGCTCCTACCAAAACAAGCACAACTGGAAGTAAATACCAGCGTAATTGAAGCGGTTTCGCATCTTCTTCATAATGCCGCCGCTTTATTTTCTCAGTCTTTATGTGGTCACCAAATGCAAATCCAACTTTCATTGATAAGAGTGTAAACAGAATCTGCAAAACCCACAGCGATAGCCTCTATAAGGCTTTAAATTGTAGATTCGCATTCTGGGTTTGACGGCTTGTCATTCTGCTTACTGAATAAATGAGCACCGAAAAAACCGAAGAAATACCTGCTTGAACTATCACAGCTTGATAGCCAAACACAATCAAATAAACAATCGATCCAATAAATGAAGCGATGAAAACAAACGGATAGGTATTGATCTCATATTTCCTCTGGTAAAGCAGCACCAACAAAATCGAGACAAGAAAAAAGATACTCGTTCCACCAATCGGACGAAGCGCAAAAGCATCCAGCAGAACGCCCGTAAGAAAGGCAAGGGAAAAAACAAACGGGTTTCTCATAAGTATTGTCAGACAAAGAAGACAAACGAAGACTAAGGGCAGCGCAGTAACCGTGCCCTCGAGGAATAAGGAAATAAATAAAAGAAAAAGTAAAAAGAAAAGCATATAAATGATATTCTAAGATCTAAAATCTGCGCTCTTTAGCATTAATTCGCTCCTGTCATCACAAACACCATCCGCAGCTGCCCAACAGAAACAAGACTCTGCACCTTTGCCGATTGGAAAAGACTGCTTGCTTGTTTGTCGATTGAAATAATTTTCCCGACAATCAGCTCTGGCGGAAATCCATTTCCTTGCATGTCGAGATTACCCTTTGTTATGACAATATCATTTTTCTCGAGTTTGTCTGTCAAAACGACATTATCAAGAACAATGCTTCCTCCGTCCTGCGCTTTGACAATGCCAGATGCGGAAGTCTTGACTGTTTCTGCGGTAAAAGATGTTGACGGATCGGTCAAAAGAGTCACGAGAGAAATATGTGGTGTTGTGCTGGCAACTTTACCGACAATATTATTTTTATACACTACGACATCACCCTTATGGATGGCGTCCTGATCTCCTTTATCAATAAGAAGAGCGTTTTGTTGTGTTCCGACAACATTCGCTGGTAATAATTTTTGAGGCGTTGGTGTCGTTGTCTGGAATTGGTCATGCAGCGCCTGGTTATCTTTCTGCACTTCCTGCATCTGAGCAAGCTGCACACGCAGCTGACTGTTTTCTTCTTGGAGCTGCTGCTGTGATGCTGGTATATCTGTTGGTTTTGAACGTATACCGAACGTCCACTGTTGGATCGGCAAGGTAATCATTTGCAAACCTGCAGTCAATGGATTTTGAAAAAAGAAAAGGATGAGGATAGAAAGAAAGAGAAAAATTGAAAAAATTGGAAAAACAGCCTTGACACCTTTCATACCTGCTATTGTAGCCGCTTTGGATCCAAGAGGCAACCCACCGATGGTATTAATAAGCCATCGAATAATTAAATACCTTTGAAGAATGAGTAAGCGCCCCAATAGAAATGACATCAACTCCTGTTGCTGCCCAATCGGTAAGGTTGGTCTGATTAATTTCCCCCGATGCTTCAATGAGAACGAGATCATAAATCGGAAGTTTCCGCAGAGACTCTACAAAGTTTTGAGCTGCTGCCGGCTTAAAATTATCAAGTAAGATGGCCATCATTTTTGGCTTTTGTTGTTTTGCATTCTCCCGAGTAAAAGTATGAAGAACTGCATTCGCCTGAGAAAGGGTATCAACTTCAATTTCAAAATAATCCATCGCCGAACGCATACATCGTGTCACTGCTTCTGCTGCTGCCTTTTCACTAGATTCTAACCCTAATTCTTTTTGCAGCATGCCGAGATGATTGTCTTTTATAAGAATTTCATCAGCCAAACTCAACCGGTGCGTCAATCCCCCGCCGACTGCTACAGCTTTTTTATCAACAAACATCAGAGGTGTTTTTCTAAGCGTTGCGATGAAAGGAGCTCCCGGAATGTTTTTAATAGAAGCAATAAGATTATTCGTTCCGGTCGCGATGCCGGACATTCTGCCGAGAATATTTAGAATCGTTCTTTCATATGCAAGTATTTCTGTATTCTCTCCTGAAACTTCTGCGAGGACATCATCTTGGACAAGATGCGCGCCGTCGATAACTTTTGGTTTGAAAACCAAAGTGGTATGTTTGGCAAGCAACTCGGTGAGTTCTTCTATCCCTGCTGCAATGCCCTCTTGTCTGCTGACAATTTTTGTTCTGCCTTTCCCTTTAAGTGCGAGTGTCTGTGAGGTGATATCATCATGCACTGCGTCAGCCTGTATCATCCAAAGAAAAAGTTCGGTGATATGATCTCGATAGAATGTTTTTGAGACAGACAGCTCGCCGGATTTTTGAAAATATTTCTGTATTGCGTCAATTCTTTTCATGTTAACTAATAGCAAACATCCGCTCAATCGGAAGCCTTGCCCTGTCTGCGATTTCTTTCTCAACTTTCACTTCGTATTCTAGATTGATCAAACTATTGAGCAGTTTCTCTGTTGTTATCATCTTCATATACTCACATACCATATCTTTTCTCAATGGATAAAATTTCTTCTTGGGATTTTGCTTTTTTAATTGATGGATAATTCCAGTCTCAGTCGCAACAACAAACGAATCTTTGGGAGATTCTTTTGCGTGCTTGAGCATACCACTTGTTGAAAGAATATGAGTTTTCTCCTCGGGGATCTGTTTTGTCGCGACGTAATGCATGCAATCCGAGACACACCCGCATTCCGGATGGATCAGAAATTCTGCAGCCGGATACCTGCCTAATTTCTTTATAACATCTTGTGCTTTGACCCGTGCATGCACGTGGCACTCGCCAGGATAGACATAAAAATTCTTCCGTCCTGTTTTGCGAGCAACGTAATCTCCCAAAAAAAGATCGGGAAGGAAAATAATCTCCCGGTCATCAGGAATTGACTGGACCACCTGTACGGCATTTGTTGATGTGACGCAATAATCGCTTTCCGCTTTGACTTCTGCAGTTGTGTTGACATAACTGACGACAAGCGCCTTTGGATAACGGCGTTTCCACTTCCTCAGTTCATCCGCGTCAATTGATGCAGCCAGACTGCAGCCCGCATTGGGATCGGGGATCAATACTGTTTTTTCAGGCGAGAAAATCGCGGCACTTTCCGCCATAAAATGCACACCACAAAAGACAATCAATTTTTGAGGAGCTTGGGCTGCTTTTTTGGCGATACCCAATGAATCTCCGACAAAATCTGCAATATCCTGAATATCCGGTATTTGATAATTGTGTGCGATGATCAAGGCGTTACGTTTTTCTTTCCATGCGAGGATTTGCTTCATCAGTTCGCGGCGTCTTTTTGGCGATGGTTCTTCAGGCTGAGCTCCCGGTACTTGCATTATCGCTTGCATGTAGTTAGTGTATAATATACACCATCAACATGCAACCCACAAAAACAGTTGATTTTATTGTCATTGGCTCAGGTATCGCAGGGCTCAACACGGCTCGTATTCTCTCTTCATATGGCAATGTTCTCATCGTTACTAAAAGTAACATAACTGATTCCTCAACTTCTCTTGCACAGGGAGGAATTGCCGCTGTTGTAAAGAATGATGACTCAGCAGCATCTCATATACAAGACACCCTCGATGCCGGATATCAGCATAATAATAAACGTGCGGTAGAATTTTTGGTGAAAGGCGGCAGACAGGCGGTTACGACGCTAACAAAACTTGGTGTGCAGTTTGACCGGAACTCGCAAGGTGATTTCATCTCGTCTTTTGAAGCCGCTCATTCCTCCCCTCGTATTCTTCACGCAACAGATTTCACCGGACAGGAAATAGAAAAAGTTCTTGTTGCCGATGTTTTAAAAAAACAATCAATAGAAGTCTGGACAAATACTTCGGCAGTTGATCTTATCGTACAAGATAACATTTGTTATGGCATACAAGTTCTCAAAAACGGAATTTTCTCTTCAATTTTTGCAAGAGCAGTAGTTATCGCGACAGGCGGCGTCGGATACCTCTATCAATGGACAGCTAATCCGAGTGTCGCAACAGGAGACGGTATCGCTATTGCCCTTCGAGCTGGAGCAGCAATGAAAGATCTGGAATTTATCCAGTTCCACCCCACAGCGCTTGCGGAAAACGCATCACCGCTCCTGCTTCTCTCAGAAGCGCTCAGAGGCGACGGTGCGGTGTTGATAAATGCCAAACACGAACGCTTTATGCCACAGATCCATCCGCTTGCCGAACTCGCACCGCGAGATGTTGTCGCACGCGCAATTTTCCAAGAACAGAAAAATGGCACTGTTTATCTGGACATCAGCCACCGAAAAAAAGATTTTATTATGATGCGTTTTCCCAATATCACCAAAGAACTGAAAAAAAGAGGCTGGGATCTTACCCGTGAACCCATCCCGGTAACTCCTGCTGCTCATTTTCTTTGCGGCGGCATTAAAACCGATCGGCATGGACGAACATCAATTAAAAATCTTTTTGCATATGGCGAGACCGCCGCAACAGGAGTGCACGGAGCAAACCGCCTTGCTTCAAATTCCCTATTGGAAGGCATGGTATTTTCGGATCAAATTCAGTATTGTATCGCTGATTTACCACAAACACCACACATAATCCCGGTACAAAAAGTCAGTATTACCAAACAAAACCGTGAAGATATCGACAAGCAAGTCCGGAAAATTATGTGGCAATATGTGGGAATCATACGAACTTCTCAAGGATTGGCAATTGCTCGTAAAAAACTTGAAGCGTTACAATTGGAAATGCACCAAGTGGATGGAATAAATGCATCGATCATGCAGACAAAAAATATACTGGCTACAGCTCTTCTTATAACAAAAGCTGCTCAAAAACGGAAAAAAAGTCTTGGTACACATTTTATAACGAATTCTCAAACTGATTTGCTACAATACACTGGAGTTATGCAACAGATCTCTATAAAAGTATCACTCGTTATTTTCCGGATTGAATCGGATTCTCTCTGTGTATATATACCCAACGGCAAACTTCCTTCTGAAAATATTTCACAGACAGTATCCCTGGATGATCAGGTAAAAGAAATTTTTCATGCTAGTCTCGGATTCCTGCTTGGCACTAATTATGCCGAACAGCTTTATACGGTTTCAGAAAAGAAAAATGAGATAACAATCGCGTATTATATTTTGCTATCTGATAGTGACAAAGTGAAAGCAAGAACAGAGCATTGGAAAAAAATTTCAGGCAAAGATCAACAGCAAATCATTGCATACGCAATCCAGCGGTTGCGATGGAAAATAGAATATACCAATGTCGTATACAGTCTGCTCCCAAAAACGTTTACTTTAGGTGATCTGCAAAAGACGTATGAAATTATCCTTGGCAAAAAACTTGATAAACGGAATTTCAGGAAAAAAATTCTTTCGCTGCAATTTCTCAAGCAAACCGGAGAAAAAAGGACAGACAATGCCCGTCCTGCGCAGATGTATACCTTCACCAAACGCTCCCCGATGCTTGTCAAAGTGTTTTCTTAAAGAATTATTACCGCAGTCCACCGATTACCTTAACCCGTTCAAGGAGTAAATCATCTTCAAGAACTTTTCCTGTACCGCGGACAACTGACGTCAAAGAATCGTTGGAAACAACCACCGGCATATGGATACGTTCTGCCAACAATAAATCCAAACCGGAAAGCTGTGCTCCTCCTCCGGTTAATAAAACTCCCTGTTCCAAGATATCGGGGAGCAGTTCCGGCGGTGTCTCTTCCAGAACGTCAGCAACTGTTTGGGTAATCTGCGTAAGAATTGGTGATAACGCTTCGCGAATCTCAGCTTCGGTAATCTTAAGACTTCGCGGCAAACCGGTCTCAATATCCCGTCCCCGGATTATCATCATTTTCTCAAGATGCGGATTGCCTTCAATAACTTTATCTTTTTCATCTTTGCTATCAATCTGTTCCTTCAATTTTGAATTTTGTCGCGAGGATTCCCCTTGAGGGGAAACTTTGAACTTTACATTTTTTTTATACGCACTGCCAATTCTCATTTTTATTTCCTCTGATGTTCTCTCTCCAATAATCAAGCCATGCCGCAGGCGGATATAATGCAGGATTGATTGATCCATATCATCTCCGGCGAGCTTGATTGACCGGCCGACAACAATACCGCCGAGTGAGATAACTGCGATTTCGGTTGTTCCTCCGCCAATATCAACGACCATTGAACCTTTTGACTGAAATATCGAGACGCCTTCCCCAATCGCAGCTGCCATAGGCTCTTCGATAAGGTATGCTTCCCGTGCTCCTGCGGAAAGCGCAGCTTCCCATACCGCCCGCCTTTCGACTTCAGTGACAGCGGAAGGAATACCGATCACGACTTTAGGTCTTGCCAAAAGACGCGGCAGCGCACTTCCCATCTCATGAACTTGCTTTATATAATGGGCTATCATCGCTTCGGTCGCGTCAAAATCAGCGATCACACCGCCGCGGAGCGGCCTGATGGTCAGAATTGATGCCGGCGTTTTGCCAAGCATCTTTTTTGCATCAGTACCAATTGCGATAATCCGCTTTGTTTTTTTGTGTTTGGCAACAACAGACGGTTCGCGTATCACGATTCCTTTATCTTTGACAAACACTAGTGTATTGGCTGTCCCCAAATCAATGCCGATGTCATGGGAGAAGAGACTGAAGAATTTATTGACGGGAGAAAAGTTCATACTTAATGAGCGTTTAGCGTCTAGCTGCTAGCGTTTAGTAAAAAAATTTATTTTAAACATAAAAACTAGATGCTCGATGCTATACCCTAGACGCTTCCGTCATTCTACCAGCTTGCTCAAGTTTTGCCAATATGATAGGATGAAAAAGAGTTAAAAAATGAAGCTGCTGACTTACTGCAATAAGGTTATCGAGTATTCCTTCTATGCTCTTTTCTTCCTCGTACCGCTTGTGTTCTCAGGCGATACGTCGGAACTCTTTGAACTGAACAAAATGTGGCTGACTTTCGCCATAACGGCAATTATTGGAGCTGCGTGGGCCTCAAAAATGGTTCTTCAGAAAAAGATGGTAATCCAACGGACGCCAATAGATATCCTGCTGCTGCTGTTTCTTGTATCGCAAATCATCTCCAGTATTTTTTCACTTGATCAGTATGTATCCTGGTGGGGGTATTATTCAAGGTTTAACGGCGGACTGCTTTCAACAATCTGTTATATCATCCTGTACTATGCCTTTGTCAGCAACATGGAAGCCAAACAAGTCTTCAGGACAATACTTGTCAGCCTTATCTCCGGACTGTTTGTTTCGCTCTGGGGATTTCCTTCCCATTTTGGTGCCGATCCGACTTGTCTTGTGTTCCGTGGGACGCTAGATACTTCCTGCTGGACCGATGCATTCAAACCCACGATTCGCGCCTTTTCAACATTGGGACAACCGGCATGGCTTGCAGCATATATGGCATTTCTTATACCAGTATCAATGGCCTATACAGTGAAGAATAGTACAAACAAAGTCACATATATCAGTTATTTGCTCTTAACAATCTTCTTTTATCTCCTGCTTCTTTTTTCCGATACAAGAGCCGGTTATATAGCGTTTTGGGCGGCAAATATTTTATTTTGGGCAGCGATCTTCTTCAAAAAAATGTACCCCAAGAAACAATTCTTCAAGCAGCTGCTTATCATCAATATTTTCCTAATTCTCTCAAGTTTCGTTTTCGGTCATGGGCTTGATTCATTTAGAAATTATGCCAGTCCGTTGTTCCCCAAACCCGCACCCACTGCAGCTCCCGCGCAAACACAAACTGCCCAAACCGGAAGCAACACCACGGCACCGGCATCTACTGCATCAATTCCCAATAGTATAAATATAACTGATTCCGGAAAAATCCGGCTTCTGGTTTGGAAAGGAGCCATCAACGCATGGGAAAATAATCCTCTTTTTGGTACTGGTGTTGAGACATATGCGTTTGCGTACTATAAATACAAACTCCCTGCGCACAATCTCACATCCGAATGGGATTATCTGTATAACAAAGCACACAACGAATATCTTAATTACCTCGCGACAACCGGAATTTTCGGTTTGGGAACCTATCTTGGATTCATCGGGGTCTTTCTATTTATGACAGGTAAGTGGTACATCAATAAAAGCTCCCAGAAAGATAAAGAGGCGTTTAAGGAAATTGATAAGCCCCTGGCGACTACATTGCTCGTCATCAGTATGATCGCAGGATATTTCACAATACTCATTTCCAACTTCTTTGGATTCTCTGTTGTTATTATTAATCTGTATGTCTTTTTGGTGCCGGGATTTGTTTTTATCCTTTTAGGAATGTTAAAGAGTAGACACCCACTCGTATTACCCGCAAGCGCAGCGCATGAGAAGACAACGCAGCATGTTGAAAAAATAAAACCGTTTCAATGGACAATGATTGTAATTTTTGTCGGTATTGCCTGCTGGATGATTATCGGACTGATTTGGTTCCGTCAAGCAGATATCTCATATGCACTTGGAAATAATCTTGACAAAGTTGGAGATTACAAACAAGCATATCCTCAGTTATTGCAAGCGGTACAAATGGAACCAAACGAACCAACCTATAAAGATGAACTTGCAATTAATCTTGCAGCACTAGGTGCTATACTTTATAGTCAAAATGATGCTGCACAAGCATCGCAAGTGGCACAAAACGCGGTCGGTTTAAGTACCGATGTCGTAACCAATCATCCAAATAATGTTGTCTTTTGGAAAGACCGAGTACGAGTCTTTTATACACTCTCTGCAGGAGATACCAAAGACGCAGGAACGTATCTTCACGGTGCTGTCCAAGCGATCGATATAGCTCAAAACTTAGCACCAACTGATGCAAAAATTGCTTACAATCAAGGTGTCTTGTATGGGCAGATTGGAGAATTACCACAGGCAATTCAAATGCTGAATAATACCATCAAACTCAGACCATACTATCTTGATGCCTATATTGCGCTTGGATTGTTCTATCATGAAGCTGCAATTGATAAAAACGGTAAAGTCATCAATCCTGATATGCAGCAAAAAGCAATCGATGCATATAATTTTATTCTCCAGCACCTTGACCCGAATAACGCTACCGCTAAAAAAAGCTTAGAACAGTGGCGCACTGGCAAATAAGTCAAGTATTTTATTTCACGTACCAGATGAGGTATAATAGGCAGCAATGAAGATTGTTCAAGCACCCGATCAAGTACTTTCACAAGTTGCAAAACCTGTCGAAAGAGTAGATAAAACAATAAAAAAACTGCTGAAAGATATGGAACAAACATTGACCAGCCAAACCGACCCTGAAGGCGTTGGTCTGGCAGCACCGCAAGTCGGTATATCGTCTCAGATTTTTATTGTCAAACAAGAACCCGATTCCCCTTTTATGACCTTTATCAATCCAGTCATTGAAAAAACATTTGAAAAACCGGTCGAAAAATCAACAGCTATAAAACAAAGCATAAAAACAACAGCCGCAAAAAAGAAAGCAAAAATAGATAAAGGAGTCCAACTAGAAGGCTGCCTCTCACTTAAAGATGTCTGGGGCGTTGTCAAACGTCCTTATGGAGTCATCCTTTCCTATGTGGATGAACAGGGAGTCAAACACAAAAAAACATTTGATGGTTTTCTTGCGACTATTATACAACATGAAGTTGACCATCTGCAGGGAATTCTGTTCCCAAAAAGAGTACTTGAACAACATAATCACCTCTACCACTCAGTAAAAAATAAGAAGGGTGAAGTGGAATTTGAGGAAATAGAAATCTAAACGAGATGTAAGATATAAGATTTAGGATTAAAGAATACTTAAATCTTCAATCTTTAATCTTTAATCTAATTACATGAAAGTCATATTCTTTGGTACTCCAAAAGAAGTTGTTCCGGTCTTAGAAAATATATCCAAACAGTATGACGTTATCGCCGTAGTCACAGCTCCAGACCAAAAAGCAGGACGCAAACAGCTACTGACAGCACCCCCTGTCAAAACCGCAGCGCAAAAGTTAGGAATTCCAGTCATCCAACCCGAAAATAATAATTCTCTTAAATCTTCACTCTTTAATCTTACATCTGATTTATATGTTGTCGCAGCATACGGAGCGATAATCTCGGATTCGATTTTGCATCTGCCAAAATATGGTGCGATAAATATTCACCCGTCGCTTCTTCCAAAATATCGGGGCCCAACACCGATCCAGACTACCTTACTTAATGGTGATCAAACATCAGGTGTTACGTTTATCAAAATGGATAAACAAATGGATCACGGTCCGATTTTACATCAAATTCCATTTACTTTGGAAAAAACAGATACATTTGACTGGCTCATGCAGAGCATGTTTGCCCAAGCTGCGGTAATCTTGCCGAATGTGATTCACGACTTTGTCTCCGGTAAAATCACACCTCAGCAGCAAGATGAAACCAAAGCAACATATACAAAAATAATCACCAAACAAGATGGATATATTGATCTATCAGATTTAGAAACTCTTAAACCAGTGGAAATTGAAAATTGGAAATTGAAAAATGAGCGAAAAATTCGCGCCTATTATCCATGGCCGACAGTATGGACAAAAGCTAAAATAAACGACCGGGAGACGCGAATTAATTTTCTTCCACAAAAAAAACTACAGGTCGAAGGAAAAAATCCGATAAGTCTTAAAGACTTTCTTAACGGCTATCCGTATATGGAAAAATCCGTAGGGAAACTTTATTAATATTTTAACTACAGGCCTAAATATATTGACAAGTTCCTTGTTTTTTGCTATGATATAGCAACTTATGAGTGACCCATTTACCGGCGCAACAGGTGATGCCATGGCCGACGCGATAGGCGGACTATTTGAGCTCCCTGAAGTAGATCTTGACAACCAACTTGTAGAAATTGCTAGTGGAGAAGGCTCTACAAGTGATTCAAGTTCTGATACTGAAGATACCAATGCTATAGAGGGCGATGGCAGCCTCGATGCTGCCCTTATTGACTTAATCCCTACACCGTAAGAATAATACCGCACAAGACACCCTTACGCAAGACTGTCTTTTAGATTGATCTTTTAAGAGAATACTTAGAAACTAATCTTACTGTTCTTTCCTTAATTTTATTACGCGGCTGTCTGTGGAACTGTTTCTGTGGGAATTTCAACAGGCTCTTCTACCCGAATTTTCTTAAGTGTTCGCAGACATTTTGTGCACAGCTTAAGACGGACAAAACCGGTCGTGGTTTTGACGCGTGCACTGTGCAAATTTGGTTTGAATACTCGTGGTGTGCGGCGTTTGGAATGAGACACATTGTGCCCATACATTACACCTTTGCCGCAATACATACATTTCATTGCCATAGAATAGTATGATATCATATAACCGAGCTTATCTCAAGCCCAGAAAACTCAGACAACTCAGTTGACCAGAATTTTTGATAATCAGATTTTCTGAAATTCAGACATTCCGGCTCTCCGAGTTTTCCGAAATTATATATGGATATTATTTTAGTTCTATTCATTCTTCTCTACTCAGCAATCCTTCATGAAATCATGCATGGATTTATTGCCTATCGTTTGGGAGATCCTACCGCAAAATTGTTAGGGAGGCTTACATTAAATCCCGTCAAACATCTTGATATCTTCTATAGTTTACTTCTCCCGCTTGGGTTATTCCTCAGTCATTTACCGATTATCGGAGGCGCCAAACCAGTTCCTGTAGATCCATTCAATCTCCGCGACGGAATGAAAGATTTCGCGCTTGTCTCTGTTGCTGGCCCTCTGACCAATATCTCTTTGGCGATCATCGCAAGTCTTATCGCCCATCTCGTTTTTCCGCATATGTCGTTTGCAGAATTAGGCACAGTAAATTTTTTTGGTGTAATTCTTTACTACGTTATTCAAATTAATCTTGCGTTAGGAATCTTTAATTTAGTTCCGATCCCGCCGCTTGACGGTTCCAAACTCGTTGCGCTGCTGCTTCCGGAAAGAATTGCAGCATCGTATCTTGCGCTTGGTAATGGTGGATTGGGGCTAATCTTAATTGTTGTACTCTTCTACATGCTGGGGTTTGGCAGTCTTCTTTATTCCCTTATATATGGCGCGATCAGGATTCTCGGGTTCTAATAAATTATTTACTAGCTTCACAGAGCATCTGTCTCTTTTGTCAAGATCTTGACTTTTCACAAGTCCGGAAATATACTGTATTTGCTCTTTGATATTGGATATTGGTTGTCTTAATTTTTCTCTACTTCTACATTCCTGAGGTACTGTCTGGAGTGTGAACTCTTGATGGGACGAGGTCGTTTTTGTAGCTTACTGAGGTAAGATGCATAACCTTCCTAATTGTAACTTTGGGAAAAATGCCAACCAAGTCCGTATCTAAGAGCACTGAACTTATCTTTTTTATCTCGTTAACTTTTTGGAAACTGATAAAAAATCTCCTTTGCCCGGAGCGGCAAATTGTTTCTTCGTAAGTAAGCCTTGCTCAAGTTCCTCCACTTTGATAAAATTGCATATACCTTTTCCATTCTGCTATGCAGAATGCCGTCTTAGCTCAGTGGTAGAGCAGCTGTTTTGTAAACAGCAGGTCGTCGGTCCGAATCCGACAGACGGCTCAGAGAACTGCACGAACGTGCAGAGTTAAGAGATAACGATTCGAGTTATAATAGAAGTTGATAGCAGAATAAAATAATTGCGCGTCGCGGCGACGCAACACGATCAAATGCCGCCGCGCTTCTCTAAAGGGAAAATCGTTGGGACAAAACCGTGAGGTTTTGTCCCATAGACCGCTGGGTTGGCGGAGTAGTCAATCGCACCTCGCTGTAGACGAGGCGGCCGTACGGCCTACGGGAGTGCAAATCTCTCACCCAGCACAAGAATAGCTTTTAGCTAACTGCCAAAAGCCAACAGCTAAGTTGCCGACATGGCTCAGTGGTAGAGCAAGTCATTGGTAATGACTAGATCATGGGTCCGATTCCCATTGTCGGCTCAGAAAATAAACGGTTAATACATCAACTCTTCCCTTCACGGCTCTTATATGATAAAATATGTGGACGTTATGAGCTTTGATCTATAAACTAGACGCTCAGTGATAAACGCTAAAAAGATATGGCAAAAAAAGGAGAACATCGCATAACAATCGGACTCGTGTGCCAGGTTTGCAAAAACCGGAATTATGTTACACAAAAAAATAAAATGGAAACACCTGAGAAATTGGTACTGAAGAAATTCTGCAAACACTGCCGCAAAGTAACTGATCACAAAGAAGTAGAGAAATTGAAATAGATATATTTTCAAACTTTTTACTGAGGCGTATGGTAAGATAGCTTACGATACGCTTTTTTTGTATAATACGAAGGCAATTAGTTATTACTAATTGCGCCTAGGGGTATCGGTTAACGGTAAACCAGCGGTCTCCAAAACCGCGACTGGGGGTTCGATTCCCTCTACCCCTGCTGCACAGACTCGAACCTTTTTTATTTTATAAAGTATTGGAGAATTTCAAGAAGTCCATTTTCATCTACGGAACCCTTACTTACAAAATATTTTCCTTCACCTTTTGATTTTATA
>Ga0307372_10003629_pt1 | contig 24448 bp, 23 predicted proteins | sample OX1MG_FD_202533 | JGI IMG/M metagenome (GOLD analysis project Ga0307372, IMG submission 202533) | Soil microbial communities from Risofladan, Vaasa, Finland - OX-1 | ecosystem: Environmental > Terrestrial > Soil > Coastal area > Acid sulfate soil | place: Finland: Risofladan, Vaasa | collected...
GCACAAGCGTGCGGGCGCTGGGACGGGAGCTGGGCGAGTACCTCAATCGCTGCATCATGCCGGCGCTTCGCATCCCCGACTTCAACATGAGCTCGGTGAGCCAAGCCAGCTGACGAAGCGGCGACCGTCGATGTGCCGAGGAATTCTGCATATCGGGGTCGACACGTCGCAGTCGAACGTCGAATTCGGATACCCGTATGTACGTTGTCGGGGCCGCGGCAGACGGTTCCTCGACATGGATCTCGTAGTTGAAAAGACATCGACGGCCGACCTGATGGACGAGGCCGAACGGCTCGGGCGCACGATCTCATCGGCCCTGGGGAGCTTGTTGAGCGCCGTGGGAGAGCTCGACCGTCGAGAAGCATGGCGGACCGAGGGCGCAACCTCGTCCGGAGCCTGGCTCGCGCAGCGCCTCGGAGTGGCGGAAGGAACCGGTCGGGCCTGGTCCCGTGTGGCCGAGAAACTGTGGGACCTCCCCCACCTGGCACAAGGCCTTCGCGTGGGCGCACTCAACTTCGACAAGGTGCGGGCAGCGGTCGAATTCGCGACCCCCGAATCCGACGCCTCAATCCTGCGTCAGGCCGAGGAGTGCACGGTCCGTCAACTGACCGACCTGGCCCGGGCCGGGCGCGGCACCAGCGATGAGCAGGCCGAAACCCAATTCGAGCACAGGTATCTTCGCTTCAACGACGCCCGGCGCGTGATCACGGCGCAACTAGCCGAGGACGCGTATGCCCTGGTTCGCGCAGCCGTCACCGATCGTGCACGTCTCTTTCCGTCCGATGGCGAGACCAGCTACGACCAGCGAAAGGCCGATGCCCTTGTTGACATCTGTGTGCGGCCGTCCGGGCGGCGGAGAGCCGTATCCGGCGGGTCGGGGTCCGGATCAGAGGGAGAGAGCGATGCCGAGCTGCCGTTCGATCCGGGCTTTGCACCAGGATCCGGATCGAACTTCTTCGTGGTGGCCCATACCGACCTGGCCCTCTTGCAGGGCGGTACCGGTCGGGCGGAAATCGAGCGGATGGGGCTCCTGAGTGGCGAGGCCATCCGACGCATCAGTTGCGACGCCACGGTCGCCCTGGCCCTCGATGATGCCTTCGGTCACACCATGTTCGAGGGTCGCTCCAAGCGATTGGCAACCCCGCCACAGCGTCGCGAAGTCCAGCGGCGGGACAGACGATGTCGCTTCCCCGGTTGCGCCAACAACATCTTCACCGATGTCCATCATGTCGTGCACTGGGCTGACCAAGGATCGACGGATCTGCCCAATCTGGTGACCCTGTGCGACCATCACCATCATCGAGTCCATGAGGGAAAGTGGAGCGTGACGGGCAACGCAAACGGGATACTGCGCTTCGTCGGGCCCAGTGGCCGAGCGATGACGTCGCGCCCTTCGCCGTTATGGACGAGGCGCAAGGCCTAACCGGCCGCATCCGTCCTCGCGTCGACGTCCGGCTCGTCAGTCCAAGGTCGCCGAAACTCGAGGCACGAGTGGCGTCCAATCTCTCGACCCCCCGACCACGAGACCATTGACCTTGCCGCCCTCGTCTGCACTGCGGAGCAACAGTGCGTCTCGGGCGTGGGGCAGCTGCTCGAACGCACCTTGTTCATCTGGTGACATGGGTCCGCCCTGGAGCCCCAACGAAGCGACGCTGTCCGCGGCGAGTGTCCCCTCATACGTGACCTGGAGCGCCACGAGATACCGCTTCGCCTCAACATGCAGTCCCACCAACCCGGCCCACCCGCTCACCAAGAGCGACCCGGACCGCTGCCGCACCGGCCACGGCATGCTCCGCGTCGCCCACGCCCTCGATCAGATGCCCGATGTCGTGCACCAACCCGGCCACGGCGAGCTCCGGGTCGTCCGGAAATTGGGCGCGCAGGACAGATGCCGTCTGGAGCGCATGGTCGAGGTGTGTGAAGGACATCGCGGCACCGGAACGAGGATCATCGACTGCTCGAGCCGCCCCCGACGCCAACAGTCGTTCGATGTCATCAATCCTGAGGGTCACCGGCCATTCTCCACTCCCGCCGACGCGAGGACCCACTACGGTCGACGGTCGATGACCTGACCGGTGACCCCGATCACTTCGGAAGGCGACCGGAGAGGCGACCGCGGGTGACGTTTGCCGAGTCGCCCGATTGGGGGCGCACCCGATAGTTTCGCATCACAATCTGGGAGAACCGAACGTGACGGACACCGCGACATCGATTGGGGCCTCGGGCAATGAGGATGCCGCAAGCAGCATCGGCTCACTGGACTCCGTGACCGACGAACTGCTCAGCGACCTGCGCAGCTGGCTGACGAAGAACTGGGACCCGGACCTCACGGTCGGCGAATGGTGGGAGCGCCTCGGCCTGCAGGGCTGGTCGGCACCCGGCTTACCCACGAACGGGTACGGGAAAGGCATGGCCCGCGCCGACACCGTGCTGGTCGCTCAGGAGATCGCGAACTTCGGGGCGCTGGGTGCTCCAGCCGGGTTGGGATTGCTGCTCGCCGCCCCCACCATCGCTACCCATGGCACCCAGGGCCAGATTGACGATTACGTACGCGACATCGTGAGGGGGCGAAAAGCCTGGTGCCAGCTCTTCAGCGAACCGCAGGCCGGATCAGACCTGGCCGGTCTGCAGACCAGGGCGGTCAAGGACGGCGACGAGTGGGTCATCAACGGTCAGAAGGTATGGACCTCTGGCGGCCAGTACGCCGATCTCGGTATGTTGTTGGCCCGTACCGACTCCAGCGTGCCCAAACACGTCGGCATTTCCTACTTCGCCTTCGAGATGCTCCAAGACGGCGTCGATGTGCGGCCGCTCAGGGAAATGACCGGTCACGCACTGTTCAATGAGGTTTTCCTCACCGACGCCAGGGTCGCCGACTCCGCGCTGATCGGAGGCGTCAACAACGGGTGGGCGGTCGCCAACACCACGTTGATGAACGAACGGGCCGGATTGGGCTCGGGAGGGGGTAACGCCGCCGGTGGCGACTCGGCACAGCCCGGAACAGTCGTCGGCGCGCTGGGAAAGCGGGTGGGCGACTTCGTCGAAGCCAAGGAGAGAACCGGCAGCCGAGGCAGTGGCAGTGGCAGTGGCGCCGGGAGCGAGAGCGGCGAGGGTGGTCTCGTGGGGGTGATGCGGGGCGGGGCGAGCCTCCTCGTCCGTATGGCCCAGAGAAACGGAGCCAATAAGGATGCCGGTGTGAGGCAGGATCTGGTCCGCCTGTACACCTTGGGCGAGTTGGGACGATTCAACGCATTGCGGGTGAAGGCGGTCAAGGAGAAGGGTGGCGACATCCCGGGAATGCCGAACGTGGCCAAGCTCTCCATGAGCCAGATCGTGCGGCTCACCCGTGATCTCGGGCTGCGGATTGCCGGGCCGGCCGGGATGCTGCACGCCTACGAAGCCGACGAAAAGGTCGGCTTGGCCAAGATCGTCGACAATCCGTTCCTCGAGGGGATCTCGGAGATGGCGCTGTTTGCACAGGCTCCTCCTATCTACGGTGGCACTGACCAGGTCCAGCGCAACATCATCGGTGAGCGCGTCCTCGGATTGCCCAAGGAGCCCAACAACGACCGGGTGACGCCGTTTTCCGAACTGCCGAAGAACGCATGATCGACGCCACCATTGCTCGGGACGAGCCGCCAGGGGAACGGGCGGAGTAGGAGCGGCCGGCTCAGATCGATGCCAGTACGGCTCGGTCGACCTCCGAGATTTCACCCTCCGGCGGCCGCGCGAGGATACGGGGAAGATCTATCGGCGCCCTGTTGCGTGACCAGTATCGACGCCAGGCGTGACATGTGACATCGCAAATATAAGGAGAGAGAACAACCATGGGCATTTGTGACGGGCGCGTCGTCGTCATCACCGGAGCGGGCCGGGGCATCGGGCGTGAGCATGCCCTCGAGTTCGCCAGCCAGGGGGCCAAAGTGGTCGTCAACGACCTGGGGGCCGAGGTCGACGGAAGCGGAAGCTCCGCCGGCCCAGCCGGCGAAGTCGTCGAGGAGATCCGCGGGATGGGTGGGGAAGCCGTGGCCAACGGTGACGACGTCTCGGACTACGACGGCGCCGGTCGCCTGATCCAGACGGCGATCGACCACTTCGGGACGATCGATGTCCTGGTCAACAACGCCGGCATTCTGCGTGACCGGATGCTCGTCAATATGACGATCGACGAATGGGACGCCGTGATCCGCGTCCATCTCCGCGGCACGTTCGCTCCCACACGCCACGCCGCGGAATACTGGCGGAACCGGACGAAGGCGGGCGACACCAATGACGCCCGCGTCATCAACACCACCTCGCCCTCGGGGATTTACGGCAACGTGGGACAGACCAACTATGGAGCCGCCAAGGCGGGCATTGCCTCCTTCACCATCATCGCGGCCATGGAGCTCGGTCGCTATGGCGTCACCGTGAATGCGATCGCGCCCGCTGCGTTGACTCGAATGACCGAGAACCTCGGGATGATTCTGGGCGACGACCCGGCCAAGAAGCCCGAGGAATTCGACCCGCTGGCGCCGGGGAACATTGCCCCGTTGGTGGTGTGGCTGGGCAGCCCGGAATCGGCTTCCATCACCGGCCGCGTCTTCAACGTGCAGGGCGACCACATCAGCGTGGCCGAGGGGTGGGCCGAAGGACCCGCTGCCGACAAGGGCGACCGCTGGGACCCGGCCGAGCTGGGCAAGATCGTGCCCGACCTGGTCGCCAAGGCAGCTCCTAACGCGAACATGGGCGGGAAGAGGAAGTGACGAAAGTGGGTGGAGGCGGCAGACCGGTGGTCCCGGGCGTGGAGGTCCAGCCTCCTCTCCGGGGCGACGTGAGATGGACGAGGACCCGCCGGGTCGCGACGGCATCAGCCGCCTAGTCTCCGGCCAGATCGCATCCAGTGATGGCAAAGCCTCAGGCCAAGGCCGTGGTCGCCCGGATCAGGGCGATCTGCCTCGAATTGCCCGAGGCCGCCGAGAAGCCGTTTGGCGGCCACACGTCGCCCGCATTTCGAGTCCGCGACAAGATGTTCGTGGTCATCTCCGAGGACCAGACGTCCATGACGGTGAAGGCCCCCAGGGGCGTGCAGGGGATCTTGGTGAATTCCGACCCGGAACGGTTCTTCGTACCCAAGTACGTCGGGAGCAAGGGGTGGGTCGGCGTGCGGCTCGATCTGGGCAGCCCGCCGGACTGGGAGGAGATGGCCGAGGTGATCAACGAGAGCTACTGCCTCACGGCGCCCGCCCGCCTGGTGCGCCAATCGGAGGCCGGTCGGGAGGGGCGAGAAGGGTGACGCGGTGGCCTCGGGAGGCCTTAGCCAGGCACGATGTGGGGCCTGATCTGGATTTTTCGCTTCCGAGCCCCGTTTGTGCAGCGCAGCGCGCTATTGTTGTAGTTGAGGGCACCACCATTACAGATTTGGAAATCCCTCTGGCTCGAGAGAGTCACCGGCCATGACCACCGATAAGGGGTCAAATCTGGCCAGGGAAGGAGTGGATTTTCAATGGCAACTGGTTCCGTGAAGTGGTTTAACGGTGAGAAGGGCTTCGGCTTCATCACTCAGGACGGTGGCGGCCCCGACGTATTCGTGCATTTCAGCGCGATCTCCGGTACGGGGTACCGCAACCTCGAAGAAGGACAGAAGGTTGAGTTCGAGACCAACCAAGGCCCCAAGGGGCTGCAGGCCGCAAACGTGCGCGCCATCTGATCCCGACGAGCCGACCAGATCGGCTATCTAGAACAGCCAGACATCAGGGTCCTCTCTCCATTGGAGCGGGGACCCTGTCTGGTTTTCGGAGAGCGGACCGGGCTCTTCCCCCGGGATGTGGGCCTGGAGGTCTCAGTAGTACGGGCGGTAGTCACGCGTGGTGATGCCCAGGACAGCCTCGGTCAGCTCGCGTCGGCAGACCATGAGATCGGGCAGCCACGCATCTGGGGCGCCGTAGCGCAGCGGGTCACCGTTCAGCCGAGATGCGTGCAAGCCGCTCGCCTCGGCCACCGCCACCGGAGCGCATGAGTCCCATTCGTACTGCCCCCCAGCGTGGATGTAGACGTCGGCCAGCCCCATGATCACGGCGCCGATCTTGGCGCCGGCTGATCCCATGGGGATCATGACGCCGCCCAGCATGTCGGCCACCTCGTACGCCACTTCGGGGGGCCGGCTCCGACTCACGACGACACGGGGCGGAGAGCCGGAATCGAAGACAGGCAGCTCCGGCGGGTTAGCGGTCGACAAGGTGACGTCGATCGCCGGCAAGGCGACAGCCCCGACGACGGCGACGCCGCTGAGGGCCATGGCGACGTGAACAGCCCAGTCGGGGCGGCCGGCCTGGCCAAACTCACGGGTCCCGTCGAGGGGGTCGATGATCCAGAGCCGACCATTCCCGGAGATGTGCTCGAGCCCCTCCTCGGATCGCACGTCATCGCCGGGATAGAGCCGATTCAGTTCCTTGACCAGAAGGTGATGGGCCAGCCGATCCCCGGCCGCGCCCACACCCCTTCCGGCGGACGGCCCCTCCCTCAACGCGAGCAAGGCCCGACCAGCCATTGTGGCCAGGGCGGCCGCATCGTGGTGCTCGGCGGTCAGATCAGCTGCGGCCACGACTCCCTTTCCCGCTCTTGGACGTCCAATGTCTAGTCGGAGCGGGATGTCGACGGGTCGACGGGTCGACGAGTCGGGTCTCTAGACGAGTCGACGATCGGTGGCCCAGCGGGTCAGCTCGTGCCGGGTCGAGAGCTGGAGCTTTCGCAAGACGGACGAGACGTGTGATTCGACCGTCTTGGTGGCAATGGTCAAGTCGCGAGCGACCTCTTTATACGTGTAGCCGCGTGCGATGAGGCGCAGGACTTCCCGCTCACGGGGCGAGAGCTGGTCGAGCTCGGTGTCCAAGCCGGTGCTGAGCGTGCCCGTCATGCTCATCTGAGAGAAGGCATCGAGGACGAAACCGGCCAGGCGCGGCGAGAAGACGGCATCGCCCGCCGCGACCCGGTATACCGCCTGCAGGAGTTCGCCGCCGGAAATGGTCTTCGTGATGTAGCCGCGGGCTCCGGCACGGATGACGGCGATGACATCTTCGGGGGCGTCGGACACCGAGAGAGCGAGAAACTGCACCTCAGGGTGGTGGGGAAGGACGCCACGAAGGACGGCCTGACCGCCGCCGCCAGGGAGATGGACATCGAGGAGGACGACGTCCGGGAGGCGCTCGTTGATGAGCTCGATGGCGGCCGCCACCTCGTCCGCCTCGCCGATGACCTCGACGGCATCGCCCAGTTCGGCCCGGACACCGGCCCGGAAGACCGTATGGTCCTCGACGAGGAAGATCCTGGGCCGTCCACCGCCTGCCGCGCTATCGCTCATCGGGGCATCGACAGCTCGACTTCGGTCCCCTCGCCGGGAGACGATCGGATCACCACCGCGCCACCGTAGCGAGCCATGCGCGCCTTGATGGACTGCGCGATGCCCTGGCGGTCGTCGGGGACGTCGTCGGGATCGAAGCCTCGGCCCCTGTCGCGCACGTACAGCATGACGGCGTGCGGTTCGACCTCGGCGTAGAGCGAGGCCTGAGGGGCGCCGGACCACTTGGCGGCGTTGACCGTGGCTTCTCGAGCCGCATCGAGGAGAGCCCGGAGGCCATCGGTCAGGTCGCAGTCGCCCACCAGCACGACCTGGACCGTGATCCCGTGATCGGCCTCGACGTGACGCTGGAGCAGTCCGACGCCCTCGGCCAGCATCGTCGCATCCTCGCTGATCGCGCCGGGGGCCCGTCCCTCGAAGAGCCAGGCCCGGAGCTCCCGTTCTTGGCTCCGGGCCAGCCGCACCACGTTCTGGGGGTCATCGGCCGACCGCTGGATCAGGGCAAGGGTCTGCAGCACCGAGTCGTGCACGTGCGCTGCCATCTGCGCCCGCTCCTCGGCCAAGGCCCGCGCTTCCCGCTCCGACATCAGGTCCCGGGCCAGGCTCAACCACCAGGGGCCAAAGATGATCACGATGGCGGCGATGACGAGCAGGGCGCCGCCGAGCGGTCGCAGGGCGGCGGTGCTCGGGTGGCCGATGATCAGCACCACGATCCCGCCGGCGCCCACCAGGGCTCCCGCACTGACGCGCAGGATCAGTTTCCCGCGCCCGCCACCCCCGCTCCCGATACTGAGCATCGGGACGAGGTCGTCGTTCATCCACACCCGCTCGGCTTCGCTGGCATTGCGCCAGATCAAGATGGTCAACCCCACGGCGAAAAACACCGGCCAGCTGATGATCCCGACGAACCCGATGTGGAGCGCAGAGACCACGATCTGGGTCACCACCACGACCGGGATGACGGCGATGACCAGGCGGATGCCACGCCGATCGTTGATCGCCCTCGAGAAGATGTTCGTGGTCTCGTCGTCCACGGGAACGACCAACCACGCCAACGCGTAGACGAGGACGGGGACGCCGCTGGCCAGTCCGACGAGGACGAAGCCGATCCTCAAGATGGTGACGTCGATGCCTGTGGCCTGGGAGAGCCCGCCACAGATGCCCGCCAGGACGCGTGCGTCAGACGACCGTCGCATGTTGCGCAGGTGATGACGGGGGTGTCGGCCGTGCGGCCGCCAGCCGTGGGACCTCGACGACCAGGGTTGGGACGGCGCGGGCGGCGCCCAGGGGGCGTGCGGCCAGGGGCCCCAATTGGGCGCGCGGCCTTGCGGTGCTTCAGTTGTGGCGCCCTCCGGCGGGCGCGTGGCGGGATCGTCGGACTCTGGGATACCACGATGATCGCGCGCCACCTTGGGCGCCGACCATCAGGGAAAACCCTGACGGGCACCGGGTCCGGCTCAGGGTAGGACCCGGGTCATGCCGGATGGTCCGGCGGCGACCGGTGGCTCAGGCTGGTGGCATGACTACCGCATCGTTTGAAGAACAAGGTCCCACGATGACGGCACCACCCTCGGGGACGCCGTCCGACCCGTCGCCCCCAAATGGCCATCCCGAGAGCCTGCGCCGGGGCGGACCGGATCGGATGCTCGCCGGTGTCGCCGTCGGCCTGGCCGACTACTTCGACATCGACCCGACGCTGGTCCGCGTCGGCTTCGTCGCCCTCTCGCTCCTGGGCGGTCTCGCCGTCCCGTTGTACCTGGCCGGATGGTTGCTCATCCCTGAACAAGGCGCCGTGCAGTCGGTCGCCGAGGAGCTGTTGGCCCGTGAACGAATCCGCTGACCGGCCCCGTCGATCGCTCGACATTGATATCGAGTACCTGCTGAGCCACTTCCACCCGAGAGGACACACGATGCGCCTTCGACCCGATGCCACCCGCTGGACGGGCTCCTCCTCCACCGCCTCCTTGCGCGTCTCGGACGTCGAGCGCAACGCGGTGGCCGACAAGCTGTCACGCCACTTCTCCGACGGCCGTCTCGACCAGGTCGAATTCAAGGAGCGCCTGGATGCCGCCATGTCGGCCAAGACGCAGGGCGACCTGGCGGGCCTGTTCGACGATCTTCCGCAGCTGGACGTGGAGCCACCGCCCAAGCCGCCCCGGCGGCGCCGGTTGGTCCCCTTCCTGTTGATGCTGGCGTTCATCGCCGTGGTCGCCGGCTCCTCCATCTCCCTGTGGCACGCGTTCCAGGTCCCATGGCTTCTGGTGGCCGTGGTCGGCTTCTTCCTCTGGCATCGTGCGGGACGGCAATGGCGCGACCGCCACTGAACCGGCAGCGGGTCGGACAACGGCGGCGCAAGATGAGGCCCTGGCGCGGATGGCACCTGGCCAGTCACTATCATGGTGACGACTCGATGCCTCTGAGCTGGTGACTTGTACAACTAGCGTTGAGTCCGGCGCTGGACCTGCAGCCGCCCCCGCCCCTCCCATCCCCTAGGAGAACCTCATCCATGCGCACCCTGGCCGGGTGGTGTGTCAATCACCGCCGTCTCGTGGTCATCATCTGGGCCATCGTGCTGATCGTCTCGCTGGGCTTGCTGAAATCGGTCGGCACGGCATATTCGAACTCGTTCAACTTTCCGAACACCGAATCGTCCGACGCCATCAAGCTGTTGCAAGCCGCTGCACCGAGGGTTTCGGGTGACACGGAGCAGATCGTCTTCGCCACATCGGGGGGTGCCAAGGTAACCGACCCGTCGGTCGAGAAGAGCATCACCACCATGATCGGCAGGATAGAGAAGCTGCCGCATGTGGCCCCGGTGACCAGCCCCTACTCGGCGGCGGGGGCACGGGACATCAATCCGGACAAGACCGTCGGGTTCATCTCGGTCACGCTGGACCAGCAGTACAACCAGCTGACCCAGCCCGAGGGTGTGCGGTTCGTGCACACCGCAACGACCGCGGCCGGGCCCCACCTCCAAGTCGCCGTCACCGGCCAGCTGGCCGAGCAGTCGAACAAGCAGTCCATCGGCGGCACGGGACCCGGCGTCGTGCTCGCCTTCGTCGTCCTCGGCCTCATCTTCGGGTCGTTCTTCGCCGCCATTCTTCCGATTCTTTCGGCCCTCTTCGCCCTGGGCACCGCCATCGGCCTCATCGGCGCGCTCAGCCACGTGCTCAAGATGCCCGTGTTCTCGCCCGAGCTCGTACTGCTCATCGGGTTGGGGGTGGGGGTGGACTATGCCCTTTTCATCGTGACCCGGCACCGCCAGGGACTCGTTGCCGGCCAACCGATCGAGAAATCCATCGTCAACGCGGTCAACACGTCGGGGCGCGCCGTGCTCTTCGCCGGCATCATCGTGTGCATCGCCCTGCTCGGCATGTTCGCCCTGGGCGTCAGCTTCCTCTACGGGCTGGCCGTGGCGGCCGCCATCGGCGTCCTCCTGACCATGATCTCGGCCCTCACCCTGTTGCCGGCCATGCTCGGCTTCATCGGCCCCAAGGTCATGAGCCCGAAGCAGAAGAGGAATCTGGCGGAGAACGGCCCGCGCGTCGTCGGTGCAGACAGCAAGGGCTTCTGGCCCGGGTGGGCCGACCGCATCAGGGCCCGGCCCACCATGTTCGCCATGATCGGACTGGCGGTCATCGTCATCCTGGCCATCCCGTTCTTCTCGCTGCGACTCGGTTCCGCCGACCAGGGCAGCGATCCCGCCGGCACCACCACCAGGACCGCGTACGACCTGCTGGCCAAGGGATTCGGCCCGGGCTTCAACGGGCCGCTGCAGCTGGTCACCGTCATACCTTCGGCCGCCGACAAAGGCGTGATCACCACCGTGGTCAACGACGTGAAGACGCAGCCCGACGTGTCCAGCGTGGCGGCACCGATCTACATCCCGAGCAAGACCCAGCCCAACGCCGACGTGGTCCTGGTGAACGTCTACCCGACCACTTCTCCCCAAGCCGCGGCCACCACCGACCTCATCTACCACCTGCGCGATACCACCATTCCTGCGGCGGTGGGCAACAGCGGGGTCAAGGTCCTCGTGGGTGGGAGCACGGCCATCTTCGTGGACTTCGCCCACGTCCTGTCCGCGAAGCTTCCGCTCTTCATCGCACTGGTCGTGGCGCTGTCGTTCATCCTGCTGTCGATCGTGTTCAGGAGTGTCGTCATCCCCCTGGTCGGCGCGGGCATGAACCTGCTCTCCATCGGGGCGGCCTTCGGGGTGCTGGTGGCCGTCTTCCAGTGGGGCTACGGGGACTCGCTCCTCGGCATCGCGCGCACCGGCCCGGTCGAATCGTTCCTGCCGGTCATGCTGTTCGCCATCTTGTTCGGCCTCTCCATGGACTACCAGGTGTTCCTCGTGACCCGCATGCACGAGGAGTACCTGAAGTGCGGGGACAACCGGACCGCCGTGCGCAATGGATTGGCCGCAACGGGCAAGACGATCACCGCCGCCGCCCTCATCATGATCCTGGTCTTCGGCTCGTTCATCTTCGGCGGCCTGCTGGTGATCAAGCAGTTCGGGATCGGCCTGGCCGGCGGCATCTTCGTCGACGCCGTGTTCATCCGTATGGCCGTCGTACCCTCGCTGATGACGCTGCTGAGCAAAGCGAACTGGTGGTTCCCTCGGCGATTGGACCGCCTCTTGCCCCGGGTGTCGGTCGAGTCCGACGACCTCGCCGCGCTGCCCCTGGCCCCGCTACCCGATCCCGAACTCGTCTGAGGGACTACCAGGCGTAGTCCTCGGGGGCGGTCTTATGCCCGGGGAAGAGCTGGTCGAGCTCGTCCAGCACCTTCTCGTCGAGGGTGATGTCGACGGCAGTGAGGGCACCCTCCAGTTGGTCGATGGTGCGGGGGCCGATGATCGGACCGGTGACGGCGGGCCGCGTGAGCAGCCACGCCAGGGCCACTGTCGAGGGCTCGTTCCCGATTTCGGCGCAAAGGTCTTCGTACCGCTCGAGTTGGGGGCGGTGCGTCTCGATGGACTGGGCGGCCCGGCCCTCGTAGCGGCGGATCCCCTCACGCTCCTTGCGCACCACGCCGCCCAGGAGCCCGCCCTGCAGCGGGGACCAGGGGATGACGCCCAGTCCGTAGTCCTTGGCCGCAGGGAGCACTTCGGCCTCGACATTGCGCACCAAGAGGTTGTAGATCGATTGCTCGCTGACCAGGCCCATGAAGTGGCGCTCGGCGGCGGCGGCCTGTGCCTTGGCGATGTGCCACCCGGCGAAGTTCGACGAGCCGACGTAGAGGATCTTGCCCTGGGAACGCAGGACCTCCATGGCCTCCCAGATCTCGTCCCACCCGGTCCGGCGATCGATGTGGTGCATCTGGTAGATGTCGATGTAGTCGGTCTGCAGGCGCGTGAGCGACGCATCGCAGGCCCGCCGGATGTTCAGGGCCGAGAGCCCTCCCTCGTTCGGCCAATCCCCCATGGGGACGTACAGCTTGGTGGCCAGGACGGTCCGCTCCCTGCGGCCATCGCCCTGGGCGAACCAGCGGCCGATGATCTCCTCGGTGCCACCGCGGCGGCCATAGGCGTTGGCCGAGTCGAAGAAGTTGATACCGACCTCGTGGGCCTTGTCCATGATCTGAAAGGAGGTGGGCTCATCGGTCTGCGGACCGAAGTTCATCGTGCCGAGGCACAGGCGACTGACCCGGAGACCGGTACGACCAAGCTGGGTGAAGTTCATGCGCGTCAAACTAGCCAGGATCCGGCCGGGACCATACGGGGGGCGGACCGGTCCCCAACTAGCGTCCGTTTTGCCCCGCCCGCTACGGTGACGGAGTAACTCCTGGCCCGACGTGAGGGGGAAGATGGCTGCGCAAGTTCCGCTGGTCGATTATCTGGTGCTGGGGGACGCACCACACCTTGTGGCGAACGAGTGCACCGCATGCGGCGCCCGCTACTTCGATCGCCGCAATGCCTGTGCGAATTGTGGCAAGACCGAGTTCACCAAGGCCGACATCGCGACCAACGGCGAGGTACGGGCCTTCACCATCGTGACCTTTGCCGCCCCGGGGGTGCCGGTCCCCTACGTGGCGGCTGTGGTGGATTGCGAAGGGACCAGCGTCAGGGCCAACCTCATCAACGTGGAGCCGGACCCTGAGCACGTCACCCTCGGCATGAAGGTGCGCCTGGCCACGGTGGCCATCGGCGCCGACGACAACGGCACCGAAGCGATCGGGTTCGGCTTCGAACCCTTGGGAGGTTGAGCATCATGGCAACTGACGACGTCTGGATCCTGGGCATCCACATGACCAAGTTCGGGAAGCATCCCGACAAGGACCTGACCGACCTGTCCTCCGAGGCCGTCCTCGGTGCGCTCGGCGATGGCGGCGTGACCATGAAGGACATGGGCGTCATCGGGGCGGGCAACCTCCTGGGCGGGGGCGGGGGCGCCGGGCAGGCGTTGCAAAAGCAGCTCGGCCAGACCGGGATTCCCGTCTACAACGTGTCCAACGCCTGCGCCACCGGGGCCACCGCGTTGCGGGTGGCCGTCATGGCGGTCAAGGCGGGTGAGGCCGACATGGGCCTGGCCTTCGGGGTCGAGAAGCTCTCGGGGGCGGGGCTCCTCTCCGGAGGGACCCGCAAGGAAGACGACGGGACCTGGAGCCCGTCCGGTCGCTACGGCGCGGTGGCCGCCGTCGACGGTCGCATCGGCACCGAGATCATGCCCGGCGTCTTCGCCCAGATCGGCATGGAGTACGGCCACAAATACGGTGGCACCAGCTTCGAGCTCTTCGCCAAGATCAGCGAGAAGAACCATGCCCACTCCACCCTCAACCCGCTGGCGGCCTACACCAAGCGGATGAGCCTGGAGGAGATCATGGGCGACGTGATGATCGCCTACCCCAACACACGTCCGATGTGCTCGGCCAACTGCGACGGCGCGGCGGCGGCTGTGGTGGTGAGTGGTTCGAAGCTCAAGACCCTGTCGCTGGAGCAACAGAAGAGGGCGGTCAAGATCTCGGCGTCGATCCTGACCACGGATCCGTGGGAAGAGGCGTGCCAGATCCTGCCCGACGTCAACACGCTGACGCGCAATGCCGCCAACCAGGCGTACGAGCAGGCCGGCGTCGGGCCATCGGATCTCGATCTCGTCGAGCTGCACGATTGCTTCGCCACGGCCGAACTGGTGCACTACGACAACCTCATGCTCTGTGAGCAAGGGGGCGCGGTGGACTTCTTCAACTCGGGCGCCACATGGCGGGACGGGACCATGCCGGTCAACGTGTCGGGTGGCCTCGAGTCCAAGGGGCACCCGATCGCAGCCACCGGGATCGCCAACGTCTGGGAAGTGGCCACGCATCTGCGGGGGGAGGCCGGCGATCGCCAGATCACCGGCGCCAAGGTCGGTTTGACGCATGTCATCGGACTGGGATCCGCCTGTGGGATTCACATTTTGGAGAAGGCGGCCTAGCCCATATGGCCTCGACCGTGCGCGGGGTGGTGGCCCGGGCCAAGGGCGCGCCGGCCACCCTCGAAGAGATCGTCGTTCCAGATCCCGGACCGGGGGAAGCCGTGGTCGCGGTAAAGGCATGCGGGGTGTGCCATACCGACCTGCACTACCGGGAGGGCGGCATCAACGACGAGTTCCCGTTCCTCCTCGGGCACGAGGCGGCGGGCATCGTCGAGGCGGTCGGGCCGGGGGTGACGTCGGTCGCTCCGGGGGATTTCGTGGTCCTGAACTGGCGGGCGGTGTGCGGCGAGTGCCGGGCCTGCCGCCGGGGACGGCCGTGGTACTGCTTCGCCACTCATAACGCAACACAGAAGATGACCCTGTCCGACGGCACGCCGCTGTCCCCGGCACTGGGCATAGGGGCGTTTGCAGAAAAGACGTTGGTGGCGGCCGGGCAGTGCACCAAGGTCGACCCGCACGCGAAGCCAGAAGCGGTGGGGCTCCTCGGATGCGGCGTGATGGCCGGGCTCGGTTCGGCCATGTTCACCGGCGCGGTGGGGCTGGGTGATTCGGTGGCGGTGTTCGGGTGTGGCGGCGTGGGGTGCGCGGCCATTGCCGGTGCCCACCTGGCCGGGGCGACCACCATCATCGCCATCGATCTCGATGCCCGGAAGCTCGAGCTGGCGAGGCAGTTCGGCGCGACTCATGTCGTCGACGCGAGCGTGACGGATCCGGTGGCGGCGGTGCAGGGGCTGACGGATGGGAACGGGGCGGACGTGTGTATCGAGGCGGTGGGGAATCCGAAGGTGATGGAGCAGGCGTTCTACGCCCGGGACCTGGCCGGGACACTTGTCCAGGTGGGCGTGCCCACGCCCGAGATGCGCATCGACCTCCCGATGATCGACTTCTTCGGGCGGGGCGGGGCGCTCAAGCCCAGTTGGTACGGCGACTGCCTGCCGGATCGGGACTTCCCCAAGCTGGTCGATCTCTATTTGGCCGGGCGCCTGGATCTGGACCTCTTCGTCAGCGAGACCATCGCGCTCGACGAGGTGGAGAAGGCGTTCGACCGGATGCAGCGGGGCGAGGTCCTGCGTTCCGTCGTCGTTCTGGATTAGGGACGCGCCGATTGGGAATGCTCTAGGGCATGGACGACGACGACGAGCCGACGCACGAGGCAGTTATATCAAGAGCGAGTGGGCGTCCGCCCGAAGAAGAGTCCAGCGAGGATCCCGAGCGTCAGGCCGAGGTACTCCTCGAAGAGTCCGAGGCTCGGACCGCGGAGGGCGCCGACAAGTCGACGTGACTGAGTTGGCCGGTCTGCTATGCCATGCGCATGGCGTATTCCCTGGCCCCATTCGCGCCCGTGACCGGCCTTCGGGGCATGGTGAGTGCGGCCGACCACCTGGCGTCCACCGCCGGTACCGGCCTGCTGGCACGGGGTGGCTCGGCGGCCGATGCCGCGGTGGGCGCCGCAGCGGTCATGGCGGTGACCAGCCCCTATCTCTGCGGCATGGGTGGGGACATGTTGGCAGTGGTAAGCGCGCCAGGCGCCGATCCGATCGCGCTGCTTGCGACGGGGCGCGCCGGATCGGGGGTGGACGCCGAGAAACTGCGCGCCGAAGGCCATTCGATCATGCCCGTGCGCGGCGACTTCCGGACGGTTCCGGTGCCCGGCGCCGTCGACGGATGGCTCGCCCTCCACGCTCGATACGGCCGGCTTTCCCTCGCCGAGGTCTTCTCCCCCGCAGTCGAGTTGGCCCAAGAAGGCTTCGTGGCCTCCTTGATGTTGTCGTTGGCCAGTCATCTCGTCGCCCGGGTCCCGGGGGCGCAGGAGCTGTGCCCCAACGGCCCGTTGCCACTCGAGGCTCACGTGCGCCTGCCGTCCATGGCGCGCACGCTGCGGTCGATCGTTGACGACGGGCGGGACGGGTTCTACGGCGGGGAGTTCGGCCGCAACCTGGTCGACCTGGGGCAAGGGGTCTTCGACAAGGATGACCTGGCACAAAACCTGGCACAGTGGTGCACGCCCTCACGGCTACGGGTCTGGGGACACGACCTGTGGACCGTTCCGGCGCCCTCTCAGGGCTACCTGACGCTGGCCAGCTCCTGGATCGCCGAGCGGGTGGGTCTCGGATCCGACCCTTCGGACCCGCTGTGGGCGCACCTCATCATCGAGGCCTCCCGGGCGGCGGGACATGACCGTCCGGCCGTGTTGTACGACGGGGCCGACGGACAGTTCCTCCTCAATGAGGAACGGCTGGCGGCAGCCGCCGACCGCATCCGCACCGACCGGGCTGCACCGTCGGACGTCGCGCGGGGAGCGCCGGCAGATCCGAGCGCCGACATCCCGAGGGTCGGCGACGGCGACACGACCCACCTGTGCGCGGTCGACGGCGATGGCCTCGGTGTGTCGCTGACCCAGTCCAACGCCCTCGACTTCGGATCTCATCTGGTCGCCGGGTCCACCGGGATCTTCCTGCACAACCGCGGGGTCGGCTTCTCCCTGGTGCCGGGGCACCCGGCGGAACTGGCGCCCCGGACGCGGCCGCCCCACACCCTGTCCCCCATGCTGGCCACGACGCCCGATGGCGCGCTGGCACACGTCATCGGCGCTATGGGGGGCGACGCGCAACCACAGATCCTCCAGCAGATCCTGGCCCGCATGGTGCACGCCGGTGAAGACCCCGCCACGGCGGTGGCGGCGGCACGTGTGTCCCTCGTTGCCCCCGGGGCCGGGCCGTTCCGCCTGTGGTGGGGCGACGACCTCGGGGTGTGCGTCGAGGGTCACGCCCCCACGGCGTGGATCGAAGGCCTGAAGGATCGGGGCCACCGGGTCATTCCGATCGTGGCCTTCGAGCCGAATGCCGTCGGGGGTGCCCAGATCATCTCGGTGGTGCCGGGCGAGGGCGGGGCGCGGCACCTGGTCGGCGCGGCCGATCCGCGCAGTCCGTGCGCGGCGACGGCGAGTCTCTAGTCCCAGCCCGGGCGGCGCCAGGTCCGGCCTGGCAGAATCAACGGATGGCTCCGACGATCACCACGCGACACGACAAATTGCTTCCGGACCCCGCGCCGCGTCCCGTGCACTACACGGTGATCTCCGTCGACGACCACCTGGTCGAACCGCCCGACATGTTCGAGGGCCGCCTGCCGAGCGCCTTGGCCGAGTTCGCCCCCAAGATCATCGAGAACGCCCAAGGGCACCAGGTATGGGAGTTCGACGGCGGGGTCTACACCCAGGTCGGGATGAATGCGGTGGCCGGACGCCGCCCTGAGGATGTCAAGGTGGAGCCGACCCGGTTCGAGGATATGCGGCGTGGCTGTTGGGACATCGACGCGCGGATTGCCGACATGGACATCAACGGGGTGTGGGCCTCTCTCAACTTCCCGTCGATGATCACCGGCTTCTGCGGCAGGGTCTTCTCGGCCGCCCGTGACCCCAAGCTGGGGTTGGCCGTCACCCGGGCCTGGAACGACTGGCTCTACGAGGCCTGGTGGCAGCCCTATCCGGACCGCATCATCCCGTGCGGGATCACGTTCCTGGCCGACCCCGAACTCGGCGCGGCCGAGATCCGGCGCAATGCCGACCGGGGATTCCGCTCGGTGACGTTGCCGGAGCGGCCTCATCGCATCGATCTCCCGAGCCTGTTCTCGGGCTACTGGGACCCGATCATCGCAGCCTGCGAGGAGACCGACACCGTGATCTCGCTCCATGTGGGGTCATCGGGCATGCCCGACATGGCGGCCGACAGCCCGATGGTCCCGCTCGTTGCCACCCTCTTCGGTCAGATGTCGCTGTCGGCGTGCGCGGAGTGGCTGTGGTCGGGTCTGCCGGCCCGATTCGCCGATATCAAGATCGCCATGAGCGAAGGCGGCATCGGTTGGGTGGCGATGCTCCTCGATCGCCTCGACAACATCGTCGATCGCTCGGGTTACGGGCGGGACTACGACGCCTCGGGGCTCCGGCCGGCCGAGGTCCTGGCGAGGAACTTCTGGTTCTGTACCATCGACGATCCTTCGACCATCGACACACGCCACCGGATCGGCATCGATCACGTCATGATCGAAGTCGACTACCCGCACGGCGACTCCACATGGCCCGACACACAAGAGGTCATCCGACGGTATTGGGGCCATCTCCCGGTGGAGGACCTGCGCAAGATGACCCACGAGAACGCGGCGCAACTGTTCCGCTGGCCCCTTCCGCCCGACCTTCTCCCCTGAGGCCGGGCCTACTCCGCCACGGCCGTGGCGACCGGATGCCCATCAGATGGCGGCTCGGCGCGGCCGACAGCCGTGAAGCGCGTCGGAGCTCCCTCGAAGCGGCTGGGGCATCTATCCGAGCAAAAGGAGTAGCGATCTCCGCTGTAGACGGCGGATGCGGGGGCGTTGGCAATACCGGTCCTCATCCATCATCCGCACCTGCCCTTCGATACGGCGCAAGCGCTTTTGGACCGGTTCCTTCTCGTCGACGTAGCCCGGATGCGCCATCCTTCAACTGCCTCTCCATATACCCCCTACAGGTATTGAGTATATGGATGGAGCGAGCCAACGCCACACGGCGCCCCGCCACACACGGGACACACGGCACACACGGGACACACGGCACCCCGGCACCCCGGCGGGAGGGGCGACCCCGCGGGATCGGGGTCATCGGGGCCTATTCATCCCTGCTATAAGGAGAATCCGATTTTGCGTGATGATCCCTATTTGAGGTAGCATTAGAGGGCAGATGGAGACACAGACCCCCACGGGACCAATTGTCCTCTTGACCAGGTTGGCCCGGGTCGTCTATCGCCGAAGCACCGCGGAATTGCTGGGTATGACGATCCGGGAACTCGGTGCGCTGGCCTACCTGCGTGACCACCACCCCGCCACTCAGCATGCGCTAAGCAAGGCCCTGTCCATCGATGCCAATAACTGCGTGCTGCTTCTGAATGATCTCGAAGCCCGGCAGTATGTCGAACGACGTCGTGACCCGATGGATCGTCGAAGGCACCTCGTCGAACTAACGGCCAAAGGGAGGACCGCTCTGGAAAGGGCCGAACTGGCGCAAGGCAGCGTCGAGGATCAGGTGCTGGGAATGCTCAGCACGGAGGAACGACTCGTCTTGCAGCGCCTGCTCACGCGGGCTCTCGAAGGTCAACTCTCTGACATGGACGATGAGTAGGCCCGCCCCCGCTGGATCCGGTTCGTGCCGGCAGCTCGGAGCAGCCCGTCTGGCCTGGCTCCCTCGATGAGCATTTCCGTTCGTAATGCGGTTGCGCCAGCCCTCCGTTCACGCGTCGCCCGGCCGGTCGCCGGCGCCCCGCTCCCCGACAACTACAAGTGGACGGCCTTGTTCATCTCCACGCTCGGCATGCTGATGGCCACGATTGACGGCTCCATCGTGCTCATCGCACTGCCGGACATCTTCCGGGGCATCGGCATCGACCCCCTGCAGCCAGGGAACAGCTTCTATCTGTTGTGGATGATCTTGGGCTTCCTGGTCGTGACCAGCGTGCTCGTGACCACGCTGGGCCGACTGGGCGACATCTTCGGGCGCGTCCGTACGTACAACCTCGGCTTTGCCGTTTACACCTTCTTCTCACTGCTCCTCACCGTGACCTGGATGTCAGGTCACATCGCCGGGATCTGGCTGATCGTGATGCGGCTCTTCCAGGCCGTCGGTGCCGCCATGTTGATGGCGAACTCGTCGGCCATCCTCACCGACGCGTTCCCCGCGGAACAACGAGGCATGGCCATGGGCATCAACTCGGCGGCTGCATTCAGCGGCATGTTTATAGGGCTGGTCCTGGGCGGCCTTCTGGCTCCCGTCAACTGGCGCCTCATCTTCTTGGTATCCGTCCCGATCGGGCTCTTCGCCACGATCTACGGCTACCTCAAACTGCACGAACTCAGCGAACGGCAACCAGCCAAGATCGACTGGCCTGGAAACATCACCTTTGCGCTTGGCCTCATCCTTGTCATGATCGGCATCACCTACGGCATTGAGCCGTACCGGCACGACACCATGGGGTGGACGAATCCCTTCGTGATGGCCTCGCTGTTCTTCGGCGTTCTGCTCCTCATGGCGTTCGGCATCATCGAGACCAAGGTCGAACAGCCCATGTTCCGCCTCCAACTCTTCAAGATCCGAGCATTTACCGCCGGGATCCTCGCCAGCTTCCTCGCCGCCTTGAGCCGAGGTGGGCTGATGTTCATGCTCATCATTTGGCTGCAGGGGATCTGGCTGCCCCTCCATGGCTATGACTTCGCCCGAACACCATTGTGGGCCGGACTCGCCATGCTCCCCCTGACCGCCGGCTTCTTGATCGCCGGTCCTCTCTCGGGCTATCTCTCCGACCGCTTCGGTGCACGGCCGTTCGCCACCGGAGGGATGATCGGCGTCGCCATCTGCTTCGCGCTGCTCCAGTTCTTGCCGATCAATTTCCCCTACATGCTCTTTGCCGGGGTTCTGCTCTTGACGGGCCTGACGATGTCCATGTTCGGTTCTCCTAACCGAGCGGCGATCATGAGCAGCCTCCCGCCGGAACATCGCGGTGCCGGGTCGGGGATGAGTACCACGTTCCAAAATTCCGCACAGGTCCTATCGATCGGGATTTTCTTCACCCTGCTCATCGCAGGACTCTCCACTGCGCTTCCGGCCAGCCTGTATCACGGACTTGTGTCGCACGGGGTGTCGCAGCAAACGGCAACCCGTGTCTCCCACCTCCCGCCCGTCTCGACGCTCTTCGCCGCATTCTTGGGCTACAACCCGGTTCAGCACTTGGTCGGTACACAAGTCCTGTCCCATCTCACATCGGCGCAACAAGCCACACTCACCGGGCGAAGCTTCTTCCCCAGCCTCATCGCTGTTCCATTTAGGGCTGGACTTCACACGGCGCTCGACTTCGCCATAGTGGCGAGTTTGCTGGCCGCCGCCGCGTCCTGGACTCGGGGTCACAGGTATTCGGACGTCCACGCAGTCGACGACGGGTTCGACCCGGAGATCCCCCTCCCCGAGCACTATGAGAGCACCATCGATGCCGCACCGTCACTCACAGCCAAAGGAGTATCTCGATGACCATCGATTCCCACATCACCATCGACACGTCTGCCGGACCGATGCCTGCATTCGAGGCTTCGCCGGGCGATACTGCCAAAGGCGGCATCGTGGTCGTCCAGGAGGCGTTTGGCGTGACTGCGCACATTGAGCACGTCTGCATCCGCCTGGCCGAAGCCGGATGGCATGCCGTCGCACCGGCGTTCTTTCATCGACAGGGCTCACCCGTCCTGGCCTACGACGACCTCAACTCTGTCATGCCTGTCATGAAGGAACTCAGCCCCGACGGCATCACCACTGACCTCATCGCTTCGTTTGCGCATCTCGAGGCGGCCGGGTTCGCGGCATCCCGGACAGGCATCGTCGGGTTCTGTATGGGAGGGAGTGTCACCTTCTATGCCGCGACGCTCCGCAAGCTCGGCGCTGCCGTGACCTTCTACGGTGGCGGGGTGGCTGACGGGCGATTCGGATTACCCTCTCTCATTGGGCAGGCTCCACAACTCCAGACACCGTGGCTGGGACTGTACGGGGATCTCGACCAGGGCATCCCGTCTCACGACGTCGACCAACTTCGAAAAGTCGCCGCCGGGGCGGGCGTACCGACCGAGATCGTTCAATACCCAGACGCCGATCACGGATTCAACTGCAACGACCGACCGGCTGTCTTCAACGCGGCCGCCGCCGCCGCAGCCTGGGACCGTGCCCTCGATTGGTTCGAACGCTACGTGGGGACCTCAGGACAGGGTTGAGGGGCCCCCTCCAGCGCGGCAGGCGACCTGCTTCCTCAGCGTCCTGTCACCTCAGCACTTGTCCCTCGCCCGCTGAATTCAAAGGCGTCCCACATCGAGGCATAGCGCCCTCCGAGAATCCGCAGTTCCTCGTGCGATCCGACCTCAGCGACCTGGCCTTGGTGAAGGACCACGATGCGATTGGCCGATCTCGCCGTCTGTAACCGGTGGGCGATGATGATGGTGGTCCGGTTACGCGACACTTGTTGCATCGCCTCTGCGACCCGTGCCTCCGTGGCCAGGTCAAGGTTCGACGTGGCCTCATCGAGCAGGAGGACGACCGGATCCACGAGTTCGGCTCTCGCAAGCGCGATGAGCTGACGCTGCCCGGACGAGAGAGAACGCCCTCGCTCCAGCAACTCGTGGAGGTATCCACCCGGTAGCCCAGCAATGAAGTCGTGCGCACCAACGGCGCGGGCAGCGGCCTCCACTTCGTCGTTACCCGCTTCCGGCCGGCCGTAGGCGATGTTGTCACGGACACTTCCGGTGAAGAGGAAGGCCTCTTGGGGGACGTAGCCGAGCTGACGCCGGTACCCGAGGAGATCGAGAGTGCGGAGATCGAGACCGTCGACACGCACGGCCCCGTGATCGGGGTCGTAGAAACGGGCGATCATCTTCATCACGGTCGATTTCCCTGCCCCCGTCTGACCCACGAGTGCCACCGTCTCGCCGGCTTCAATGTGGAGGTCGATACCTCGCAGTGCCTCGGAGGGCCGAAATGTCTCCGCGTCGGGCGCCCACAGCATACGGGGGTCTCTCGGCCCACGGCGCGGGGCTGGAAGTGAACCAACCAGGCCCGGTCGGGGTGCCGCCGAGGGATACGCAAACCGAACACGGTCGAGGGTTATCTCGCCGCGCAGACGACCCGGCATGGTCGGATCTTCTGCGGCAGGCGTAAGCGGCTCGAGCTGCATCAGTTCTGCGATGCGGCCGACCGAGACGCGCGTCTGTTGCCACGAGTCGAAGACCTGGGAGAGCTGTTGGATGGGTGAGAAGAACAAGTCGATATAGAGGATGAACGCGATGAGAGCTCCGGACGTGAGATGTCCCGATGCGATGAGTCCGGCCCCCACCCCGAGCACGATTGCATCTGCAACTCCCGAGAGAAATTGCACGAAAGGGAAGTAGACGGCCACGAGCCGCTGGGCCGCGACACGTGAGTCGAGGTAGTCGCGTCCCAGGCCGTGGAAGCGCCGTATCGTCTCCGCCTGGTGCACGAAGGCCTGTGACACTCGCACGCCCGAGAGGCTTTCCTGGAAGTCTGCATTGACGATGGCGATGCGTTCCCGTGAAAGGTCGTACAATCGTTCCGCCTTGCGGCGAAAGATCACGGTGGCCACAGCGAGTGGAACGACAACGGAGAGCGCGCACAATCCCAGCTCGAGATTGATCACCAGGAGCGCACATCCGACACCGACAAAGGTGACGATAGAAACCAGCGCGGAAAGCAGCCCGTTCTCCACGAGCGATTCGAACTGATCGACGTCGGTCGTCATCCGGGTCATGATGCGGCCAGCCATCTCGCGTTCGTAATAGTCCAACGAGAGGCGCTGCAGCTGTGCCCACACGCGAATGCGGAGCGAGAGCATTATCCTCTCCGCCGTGCGGCCCGTGACGAATGTCTCACCAATCTCATCGATCAAGTCGACAAGAGTGATGGCAAGGAAGATGGCCGCGGCCGCGAAGAGAACAGCCATCGACCCCTTCGCGACTCCGCTGTCGATACCGGTCTTGATGAGAATCGGTCCGGCCAGACTGGCGAGCGCATCGATGACCACGAGCACGAGGCCGAGCAGGAGTGGCCGACGGAACGCATTGAGAAGTCGGGGCAGGTTGAAATGGCGGTCGTGTTGGGACTCGTTCCCTAACTCCACTCGGGCGGCGTCGC
>Ga0307372_10003630_pt1 | contig 24443 bp, 23 predicted proteins | sample OX1MG_FD_202533 | JGI IMG/M metagenome (GOLD analysis project Ga0307372, IMG submission 202533) | Soil microbial communities from Risofladan, Vaasa, Finland - OX-1 | ecosystem: Environmental > Terrestrial > Soil > Coastal area > Acid sulfate soil | place: Finland: Risofladan, Vaasa | collected...
CGAATCAGCCTCCGCAGCCGCACGCGCATGAATTTCAATTGTCGGCGCGCGCGTTTCTTTTGCTGCGCGTGCAGGTAACGCCCCGTTTTCATCGCCGCGTGCCGTGCCACCCGCACGTAGGACTGCCTTACACGCAGCCCCGCCTTCTTCGCCTGCTTGCCTACGTGCTCGATCGCAGCCCGCATCCGTCCGTGTTCGGTCGGATGCGCGATCGCTTTTCCCTGCACCGCCGTATCGATCGTCACCGCTTCGGTCGCCACCGCTTCGGTCGCGCGCACGCTCAGCGCTCCGGCGCGATGCGCGGCCCCCAGCGTCCTGCAACAGCCTCTCCAGCGCTTCGTCCCCCACCCGATTTCGAAAATGCGTCATCCCGGAGCGCTCCAGCGGAAACGAATGCTGGAAATATTCTTCCCCACAAAAATATTGCATGTACGGATCCCGCTCCCATCGCTCGCACACCGCTTCATCCGACAGCCCTCGATGTGCTTCAACAAATGCAGTCCCACCACCAGCCGGATCGGCAGCCCCGGACGCTCCGCTTCCTTGTAATACGGCGCAAAATGCGATTCCAACCGCGCCCAGTCGATCAACTCTCCCAGCTAAACCAGTTCATGACGCAAGTTGATGATGTTCCTCTGCTTCGATCAAAACAGCTCTTCCGACCCACTCTCTGTGGTTTTGGTCTTGGCTTCATCCCTACCCTCAAAATAAAAATTGCAAGATTTCAGCGTCCTTCAGGACGAAACCTTGCAATTTCTCAACACAACAATCAACTCAAATCGCAAGCAAAAACCCCCTTTATTTAATTCTTAACGGAGGACTAGAAAGACAGCCGGCGGCTCCGCTTCACGCTACTCTTTGGATTTGTCCGGCACGCGCTGAAGCTCGTCGGTGTCCTCGCAGATATATTCGGCAATCGTCCAGGTTGGCTTCAGATCGTAGATTTGACGCCCGGTCCAAGGATGTGTAAACGTCTTTGGATCATCGATGCTGATGTTATCTTCGAGGGTCTTTGCGTCCAGGCGCCGGATGCGCTCGGTCAAGTGCAAGGCGTCGGAATGCGGATGGCCCACCTGATCCAACCAGGTCTTGTCGTTGAAGCCGATCGTATCGACCACCAGAGTGTCGCCGTCCCAGTGCCCGATGGCGTTTCCCATGTAGGTGGGATCGAGATCCGGCGGATGTTTGCGGCCGTCGGTGAAGATTTCCCGGACGAAATGCTGAAACTCGAAAATCATCACCACGCGGTCGGGAAGCTGCAGGATTTCGAACGGGAAGTGGTAGAGCAGCAGGCGCGGGTAGCCCGGAGGCGCGCAGCTCAGGGTGGGATCGGTGGCGTAATGGTCGACTGCGTTACGCGCGCGCAGCGCCTTGAAGGCCGCCGCCGCTTCCGGAGTCATGGGAGTTTCGTCCGGCTTCTCAAACTTTCGGTTATTCGGGTCAAACGTGAAAGTTGTTGAGTGCCCCATCCAGACGCCGGAGAGGTCAGGCACGCTTCCCGCGGCGTGAGCCTTTGTCGCCGATGACTGCGCCGCTTGCGATGGCGCGACGTGGGCGGGGGCGCACGGTGCCATTGCGGTGGCGATTGCTGCTGCGATCAGGGCTTTCTTGAGTCCATGCGACGACATTTCAGCTTCCTAGCGGGAAGATGGCCCGGCACGCCCGGGATCGATTTGCCCGGCGCTAGCCTCCGGGGTTCAATACTCGTCCGTCGGCGAAAACGATTTTCACCATTCGCATGAGCTTGGTGCCCTTCTTCGACGTATGGCCGATCACTGTGATCTGGTCCCCTGGTTTCAGCGAATTGCGTGTCCACCCGGCGCGAGCCAGAAGATTCGGGCTGTTCGTCTCCGCCTGCCATTTCTCGATTCCCGACTCAGTCTTCACGTCCAGGTAAACCATGGCGTGGGGGTTGGCCCATTCGAACGCCGTCACGGTCCCCTTCAGTGTGGTGGTCTTCGTCATATCGTATTCGGCCACGCCGTGATGAGCCAACGCGGGACCGCCGAAGGCCAGGACAGCAGCCAGCACCGACCAAGTCAGTTTTGTGTTCACTGGGAAGCTCCCCGGCGCTCGATTCACATCGGTCTTTCGCCGCTCACTGTGAAGCTCGCGGAAAATTCGAAATCGGACATGGTGTAGTATTTCAGCAGCCCGGGAATTCGTCAAGACGACGGTTTTGTTTTATTGCACTTCCTCGCGTGTATAATCACAGGCCGCCGCTGCACCATGCCGGCGGGATCGCGCTCCATTCGCGCGTACAATTTGCTTGGGAGGCATTATGAAATCGTTTCTGAACGCAACCATTGTGGCAGTCGTTGGCCTCTTGGTGGCGCTGCCGGCGGGAGCTCAAAGCGGCCAGTTCTCATCGAAAAAGACGCTCACCCTCACCGTCGCCAAGCAGCTGGCTGCGGTGGCCGAACAGGAAGCGGCGAAGAGGAATTTCAAAGTGGTGATCGCCATCGCCGATGAGGGCGGCAACCTCATCTACCTCGAAAAGATGGACGACGTGCAGATCGCCAGCGTCGAGATCTCCACTCAGAAGGCTCATTCCGCCGTCATCTACAAGCGCCCGACAAAGTATTTCCATGACGGGCTGCTCAAGGGCAACACCAGCCTGCTCAAGCTGCCCGGCCTCATCATGACCGATGGCGGTGTGCCGTTGATCGTCGATGGAAAGGTGATTGGCGGGATCGGGGTCAGCGGGGGCGCGCCACCCAAAGATGACGAAATCGCTCAGGCCACCGCGGATTCCCTGGCGAAAATCGCGCAGTAGCAGCTCATCGCAGGTGGCACGCTCCGGCAGCCTGATTCGGCTGCATGGGAATATGTGTCACAGGCTCGCGTGAGCGCGAAGCACCTGGCCAGCGGTCTTTCGGCAACGGGTTTCAATTGTGAACCCCGCTCGATTCTGAAGCCACGAGACTACGTAGGAAGAAATGTGAGCGATAACGCATTGCGCGCCTGCTCGAGCGTGGATTCGTGGATTACGCCCGCGGCATCCACTTTCAAGTGTTTGGTCTGCATGGGCTTGTGGTCGTACTGGCCCTGCAGCTACTCGATCAGTGTCCTCTGCTTTACGGCTATGAATTTCTGGAATCGATTTCCGTGCCAAAGCAAATGCTGGTGTATGAGGGGGGCGGACCATTCCGTGAGCCACGCGGCTTCGATGACAAACGGGCCGAACCCGAACCGAACGCGTTTCGCGCCTTTTAGCGACAGCGTCTGGGTGAACTTGTCGAACTCCTGCTCGTTGTCGAAGCCATGTACGGATCCCGCTCCCATCGCTCGCACACCGCTTCATCCGACAGCCCCTCGATGTGCTTCAACAAATGCAGTCCCACCACCAGCCGGATCGGCAGCCCCGGACGTCCCGCTTCCTTGTAATACGGCGCAAAATGCGCTTCCAACCGCGCCCAGTCGAATTCTTAACGGAGGACTCGTGTACTCCATGCGCATCGCTGCACACCCTGCCACCGACAGTCGCTCGCGGTCCCGATAGTTGAAATTGTGGTGGCTCTCGCATCTGCCGTTGTTACTGTTGCGGCTGCCCGCCCATGGTGGCATTCGTGCCTTTGGGCGGATCCTTCGCCAGAGGGGGCTGTGGTCCAAGGATCTTCGTCAAAGCGTAGTAGGCGCACTGCTCGTCCATCCTCGAGCCTCCCACGCCGACGGCGCCGATAACCTGGTCGTCCACGATGATCGGCAGACCGCCTGGCACAAGCCACAGGTTTAGCCTTGTGCGCGTGATTCTTTGCACGTCCGTACTGAGCCGGTTGGCGGTAGCGTGGGTAGAAGCACGCATATAGGCGGCGGTCTGCGCTTTGTACAGGGCGGTGTTCGTATTGTTCGGTTGCTGGCCATCCATGCGAAGCCCGTCCACGATGGTGCCGGTTGGGTTGACGACGAAAACGCTCACCGTCATGTTGTGCGCCTTAGCGAAATCCACGCAGGAGTCGACGATCTTCTCTGCGGTGGCCTGGTTGACCTCCGCTCGTGTCAGAGCGCTCTTGGCTGCAGCGCTTGAGAGAATGAATTGGTCGAGTTTGCTATCTTGGGCAGAAGCGCCTGCGGCAGCGAAGACCAGTGCCGCTGCAGCCATCAAGACTATCAGTCCCGCATGGAGCCACCTCATTTCCCCGATCATGTTTTTCTCCTTCTCCTATGATGTTTGTCTATTCCGTCGTAACGGAAGCCCCTTTATCTCCTTGGTCCTCGTAAGATTCCCGAGCCCCTTCCAACCACCTGCAGCTCGGAGCGGGTGAGTTCTTCGACATCCACGTCAGGCCCGCGACAGTTCTTTTTCTATTTCGATCCCGCTGGCCGACAACAAATTGTTCACCTTGTTCTTCAACGCTGTACACAATTTCACCAGCTGGTCGCGCGTCTGCGTGAGGCTGGCCACCTGCGCTTGCTGCTTTTCTTTCATGCGCACCTCCGGCAAAAGCCCCTCGCCAAATACAACGCCAAGTTCCGCGCATCGTTCGGGTCGGTCTTCTTCACCGGCTGGTTGATCACCCGGAACTGGTTCGGGTCCACCACTACTATTCGGGCCACATGCGTCCATATTCGATTACAACGACGCCGACGGTATCCGCTTTGTCGTGAACGATACAGTCCGTGGACATTTCGCTTCCCTCACTATATTCAAGCGTACTTTGCCGATGCGTGCTCGCGGAACTCATTCTCTCTCAATATTAGCCAAACCAGAATTTCCATTTGACTTCCCGACCCAGTGATAAAGTACACTCAACCCCGATCAGCAAGGGAAAAGCGCGGGCACCCTACGAATTCGGCTGCAAAGTTTCCATCGCCACCAATCTGCATCCGGCCAAAGGCGGCCACTTCATCCTGCACGCGCGGGCGCTGCACGGCAATCCTTACGACGGCCATACGCTGAAAAGCGCTCTGGACGATATCGGGAACATCGTCGGCCGACTCCGCTGCGCATCGCAGTCGATCAAGGATACAAGGGACATCGCGTGGCCCTGCGGCGCACTACGGTTTACGTTACCGGCCAGAAACCCGGAGTCACCGGCAAGATCAAACGCTGGTTGAAACGTCGAGCGGTGATCGAACCCATCATCGGTCACGCCAAAAATGACGGCCTGCTAGGGCGCAACTGGTTGAAGGACCGCACCGGAGATCGTTGCAACACCCTGCTCGCCGCCGTCGGCTTCAACTTCCGGCAACTGCTCCGGTTCTTGAAGCGTGTCCCTTATCTTTTGCGCTTGCTTTTATACCTGCTACTCGCCGCTTTAATCCCTCGCGCCCCTTTGCCCAACGCATGTTAATCCTGAAACTCCAATTCTCAACGGCGGACGCACGAGGCGTGGAGCGGTTGCGTCGGCGGAAGATGAGAGGTAATGTCCAGCATAGTCTTGAAACGGACCGTGCTCAATTCACCAGGAGAAATCTCTGGACCCTCTCACCGGATTGGACTTCGCCGGTATAGATGTTCCCCTTCGAATCCACCGCAAGCATATGCAGCCCGTGGAACTGCCCTCCATTATTGCCGGCGCTGCCCACGCGGGATACGACTTTGCCGTTATCGCGATTCAGGATCCAGACCGTGTTGTTGGAGATATCCGGAATGATCAGATAACGCTGCTGCGGATCGGCCGAAAAATCTACTCCGCCGGCAGAGCCTCGATTCAAGGTCCAGGTTGCTAGACGAAATTCCCTTAAGAACTTGCCTTGTTTGGTAGCCACCTGGATCCGGTCACCGCGCCGATCGGCCATGTAGATCAGACCATCCTTTGAAATCCCGATCGTGACATGGCCCAAAAAATCCTTGGCCGGAGGGCCGTTCGGGTCGTACTTCACCTTGGGGGCATCCATACTGATTTCGTTCAGGGGCTTGCCGTAGGCACCCCAGCCGCGCTTGAACGCCAAAGTATCCATGTCGTACACGAGCACGCGCCCGTTCAGGTAATTGTCGACGATGTAAATTTCGCGCGCCGCCTCGTCGGCCCGAACTTCCTCGAGACTTCCCACGATCAGCTTGGTGTCGGGAGGATACTTACCCTCCGGGGGCTTGGCCTCCGGCACACGTTCGACCTCCCCGAGCAATTTGCCGTTGTGCGAATACTTTCGGAGTTTGTCCGATCCGATCCAGACATTCCCCTCCCCGTCTACCATCATGCCATGGCCCTGTGGCGCGTCCCAGAAGTTGATGACATCCCCTTCAGTATCGAATTCGATGATCGTTGGCGGAGCCACGCAGCAATAAGCGGTCGGAGGATCCAGCTGCGCATAGTTCTGCGTTTCATTGATATCGTGTGGACGATCCAACACCCAGATGTGATCGTCTTTATCAACGTACATCCCGGTGACGCCCATCATCCACCACTTATGGGGCAACGGTAATTTGGGCCAGGTGGGATCGAATTCGTAGTGGGGCACGCTCTGTGCCCACACTCCGGGAACTGCTGACAAAGCGCAACAGCAGCACGTTGCGAGCGACAGGGCGAGCCCCTTGATCCATATGTTCGAATGGGCAGGCATCGTTCCTCCTATTCGTCGGAACCTACTCCGCCGGTCGCACTCTTCGCACCCGTAGGCAGGGCGGTCATGACCGGAGCGGACTGAATCGTGGTGTGATAGCTTTCGTCCATCATCCAGATCCCATTGTGGTTTCCGAAAACGCGGCTGGACCAATACGCTTTTCCTCCGTAATTTGGCTGCAGCATAATGGCTACGACTGCGTTTCCGAAGTCCCAGGTACGCATGTACAAAACAGGGGCTACGCCAACAGGAGGAAGTTTGCGATACGCCGGGTCCTGCATCCTCTTGGCCGTTTGGGCCATGCGCTCTGCCCTAGGAGGTTGGACTCCGTTTTCGGAGTGAACCGAGCGTAGGTTGTAGCCGAGGTGTATGTCATGCTTCCCCGTACCGGCCTCCTGATCCAGCCATCCTTCGAGTGCCCCTTTCTCGCTTGGCGAGAGCGGCTTGTACGGAATCATCTGGCATGGATTGATGCAGGGCACCGCAAAGTCCGGCCTGATCTCAGGACTCTTCCCGAACGCACCGACGGCTATCTCATTGGTATGGAGTAGCCGCCATCCCGACGGACGTTGCACCCAGAAGTGCGCGACGTATTTGTCTCCGACGTTCTCCTGAATCCATACCACCTTGCCGTATTTGTGCTCGGTGATCTTCGCATTGCTCGCATCCGGAATCAACGGCTTGAGCCCAGCCCGGAAAACGTCCTCCTTGGCCCACATAATTCCGTCCGGGGTGATCCACGTGAAGTCGGCATCAAGCAGCTTTTCCGCCGTTGCACGATCCCCTTGTTCAAGAGCCTGTACAGCAGCGCGGTCAGCCAGCACGACCGCATCATCGGCAGCCGCGGCCGGTTTGGGCGTTAGCAGCCCCACAATTCCACTACCGCAAATAAGTCCGACAAACAGCGCATTCGCGATGAGGCGTTTCATTACTCTCTCCTTTTATTCCGGTCATCGAAGCCCACGCCAGCAACCCGCTGGCAGCATCTTGGCCGGGTGCCACACGACTGAAGCAATGTTCGGCTAATGGAATTCCTGCGCGAATCGGCGGGGATTAAAAATCGGAATTTCCGTCAATTTGGACCCTTGTCTCGGGCATCGTATGCTTCCTCTCCCTCGACACAGCGAATTTCCCACCAGAGCGAATCCCAGCGAGACCAGCGAGATCCCGACGGCTTGTTTTTGCCCGTTTGACGAGCGCCGCTTGCTGCCGCATAACCGATCTCAACCGGAATCCTACCCATTTGCCACAGGAAGCGCGTAGCGCGTAGATCCGTTGAAGCATCTGGCCAAACAAACGTCGGTGTAGATCCCCTCGGCCAACAACGACCAGTAGTACCGGGCATGATTGACCGGCCTCCCAGTCTTCATGGGCCGCCGCTGCAAAGCTTGTCAGCGGCCACGCGTCGATCCTCTTCGGCAGCACCAGACGGCATCTCAAGGGCACGAGATACCACTGAAACTTACCGATGTCAATCATAATCTAGTGTTGGCGAAGAAGGCGGGGCTGCGTGTAAGGCAGTCCTACGTGCGGGTGACACGGCACGCGGCGATGAAAACGGGGCGTTACCTGCACGCGCAGCAAAAGAAACGCGCGCGCCGACAATTGAAATTCATGCGCGTGCGGCTGCGGAGGCTGATTCGAGATGTACGGCGTAAGATGGCACGCGGGCCTGCTCTGCCAGAACCACTGATAAAACGGCTGGAGAGCGCGCGGGGCCGCGCATCGCGCATCAGCAGCGCGGCGACCAGGGCTATCTCTATTCCTGGCATGCGACCGAAGTGGAATGCATCGGCAAGGGAAAAGCGCGGGCACCCTACGAATTCGGCTGCAAAGTTTCCATCGCCACCAATCTGCATCCGGCCAAAGGCGGCCACTTCATCCTGCACGCGCGGGCGCTGCACGGCAATCCTTACGGCGGCCATACGCTGAAAAGCGCTCTGGACGATATCGGGAACATCGTCGGCCGACTCCGCTGCGCATCGCAGTCGATCAAGGATACAAGGGACATCGCGTGGCCCTGCGACGCACTACGGTTTACGTTACCGGCCAGAAACGCGGAGTCACCGGCAAGATCAAACGCTGGTTGAAACGTCGAGCGGTGATCGAACCCATCATCGGTCACGCCAAAAATGACGGTCTGCTCGGGCGCAACTGGTTGAAGGACCGCGCCGGGGATCGTTGCAACACGCTGCTCGCCGCCGTCGGCTTCAACTTCCGGTAGCTGCTCCGGTTCTTGAAGCGTGTCCCTTATCTTTTGCGCTTGCTTTTATACCTGCTACTCGCCGCTTTAATCCCTCGCGCCCCTTTGCCCAACGCATCTTAACCCTGAAACTCAATTCTTAACGGCGGACTAGTAATGGTTACTCTGTGACAGGCCAGTAGATCCGCTTCATCTGCGCGACAAGGAAGGGTTCGGAACATACACAGACCCCTACACGGTCTACAACGTAACTAGCCCTGGAAGCGTCGAGTTCGGCGCCACGTGAAAACTTGTCTCTCACTTCGTTCCAAGCAAAACACCTCCGGCCTCGGAGGCCTCTAAGAACAACCTTAACTGTTCAGCAAGAATGCGTTTCATTCACTAATTATGTGGCCCACGGAGGGCAGCCGCTCTTGATCGGTTCCGGCGCAATGGAAAACCTCCCTTACGGAGCGAGGGAAGCCACGTAAGCGGCGATGTCCAAAATGTCCTGATCGCTCAGATTTTTGACAACCGGTTGCATCAACTGGGCCCCTGGACCGTTGCGGGTAAATCGATTGAAACCGTCAAGCTGTCGAACGAGATAACTGGTGGTACGACCCGCTATAGGCGGCTCGCCGAAGCTTCCACCTGTCAAGTTCTCGCCATGGCAATTATCACATCCGATCGTCTTGCCCGAGCCGCCGGTTGTGGCGAGCAACTTACCCTTCTCAATGCTGCCGACCGGCACGTAGGCGACGTATCCCGAGTGCGGGTCGCGCAGATGCTCGGTCCGGTCGGGATTCTGCGGCACCTCGACGATGCGATCTCCCAGCGGTTCGGTCTCGCCGCCAGGCAAAGGAATGAACGCGCCAGCGGGAGACTGCCGCGTCTTGGGCGCCGTGGTGCTCTCCACCACTTTCACCCACGGGTGGAACTTCTGCGACGAGTAATAGTGGGCTGCGGCCTTGGCTTCGTCGTCGGTAAGGAATCGGGCGATCTGGATCATCTCGTTCACGTTGGCTTTTCGCGGGTCGGCACTCTTGCGACCGCCGCTCTTGAAGAGCGCGAGCTGCTGCATGATGTAGTTGTATGACAGGCCCGCGGGACCGGCGTTCTCGGGCTTACCTTGCCCGTTGAAATAGTGGCAATGGCCACAGGCGCGCAGGTGCAAGTTCTCGTGGCCGTACTTCACGATGTCAGGCGCGGGCGGGTGCTCGTTCGGGTACCAATCAGCCGGGGCCCAGAAGGACTGGATCTGGCTCACGGTGAAGGTGCGGTCGGTGCCGCGCAGGTGGAACAGCGTGCCGTCGTCCGGCCAGGGACGACCCGGCCAGGAGCAGTCGTGGGGCTTCGCGTCCGGCGGACAGGGAGGCGCGGCAGGATCGAGCCCCGCCTTCGTGAAGCCGTAGGCCCAGGGGAAGGAATCCAGGACGGGCTTCTGGTTCTGACCAGCGGCTACAAACGCCACGACCCCGATGGACAACACTGCGAGGACGAACCTTGCCCCATATTTCCTCATGGCCTCTCCGCAAGACTTGTTGTCAAGAGTTCGCATTCGCCAGCCTCGCTAATTCTCACATACGCGACTCGACGGCGCTCTCCTTATTCTCAGTTCTGCACTATCCTTGCTACACTGCCCCGAAAAACGTAACCTTACTACATCTAGTCGAAGGCTGTGTCAACTTCCATCAGGCTCGCGAAGGGGCAGTGGGATCCCGGGAGAGGCCGTTACGGGCAGCGTCCCACTCACATCGATAGCGCATGCGACACAACTCACCCAAAAGTGCATGCCCACTAGTGGCTTTGCAAGGGCCTATGTAGAACATATCGAGCGGCCTGTCAAACTCTTTCCATCGCTAACCCGCCGGTGGCAGCGTCCGCCGAACGTGTCTCCGTGACGGCTTGATAAGGACTTTATTACTCGGAGCACTGAATTGATGACACTTTTCAGTTGGCAGCGTATTGGACGTGCCGTTCGCGAAAGTAATGCTTCACCAACTTGGGTCTAGCCTGCGTGATCGAAGATAAGAGCGAACGTTGCTCATCATCTCCTGCAGGTTCATCGGACGGACACGACCCAGTGCGTTGGTCTTCACATCTTGATTCAGCAATTTATCCGGATTCAATTCCGGACTGTATACGATGGCAGCCAGAAAAGCCGAATTTGCGCCGCATGCTCTGCCAACCACCGGCTGACCGACCTCGACTTGTGGACCGGGTGGCCGCCCGCAATCAGGAATACTTTCCTCCTGGTCTTCCGCGTCAGTCGCAGGAGACGGCGGAGGAAATTCAGAAACACCTGCGCGGTGAAACGCTGACGGAAAATCATGAAGGCCAGCCGACCCCGATTGGTGATCGAAGAGATCATGTTGCACCGGAAGCGCTGACCGGTGCCCAATACGACTGGCGTCTGGCCGCGCCGTCCGTAGGATCGCCCGGCCTGATGGTCGGCACGCAATCCCATCTCGTCCAGCCAATGAATTTGCGCCTGATCCTGTCGTGCCAACTCTCGAATCGCGGGGTATTCTTCCTTCAACCGGATTTTGTTCGTAGGCCCGTCGGACCGGCTTCTGCGGAGTCAGACCCCAGGCTCGCAAATAACGTCGCACCGAATTTTCCGGCGAGCGGCGGAGGCCTAAGATCCCTCGCCATGCCATTTTGACTCAGCGAAAATCCAAAATGAAACTTCGCCAATAAGTCCCCAAAAGCGCCGGCCCAAAACTCTTCTGCTGCAAACCACATAGAACCTCTCTTCGCCATGCAGGCTGGCAATCGTGGGGCTGGCTGCTAGTGATCTACCTGCAAAAGCTCAAATGAAAATCGACTGGGAGAACTCCCGGAGTCGAGGGGCTCTCCCAGCCGACGCCGCTAGAAGGGATCGTTCGATTCAAATCCAACGGCTGAGAAGGATGGTTTACATCCATCCTTACCTGAATTCAATCCGCATTTGCCGTATCAGGAAATCTTCCTGCCCGACATGTCATATAGGGGATATCTACGGCCATTCTTTTCCGTAGTTCCGCTTGCCGTGTGGTGAGTAGGCAATGCGTTATGGGGTTTGACATCCTTTAACAAGGCCGTTGCGATAGCTTGATCTCGCCGGGGTTCTGAATTCACCTCGGCCTTTGCAGCGGACCGATCTTGCTGGCGTTCGGAGTCCTCGGTAGATTGGCAGGACAGGAATTGCAGGCCAACTACTGTCCCTCCTCGTTGGCTACCGGATATTCGGGAGTGAACCACCTTCCCGATCCATGCCCATTCTGGCGAGGGACGCCCTATAACGTCGCTGGGAACCTTCAAGAAGACCTCGATGTTGTCCCCAATAGTCAGCGTGACCGAAGTTGTGAAAGAAATACCGAGAGGCGAAATATCGATCACTTCTCCAAATTGTTTGGGGGCTTTCGGATTCGGATGACCACAAACTCGAAAGTTCGTTGGGATTTGTATGACGTATCGTCTAGTTATTCGGCGTTCTGCATTTTCCATGTGTCTCCTTTGAATGGGAAGAGGATTAACACGGTGCGTGTTGTACGACTTTGAAACCGCCTGTGTCAATTAGGGATAGTGCTGACAAGAGAAGGTGGACCGAGTATATGTACAACGACTGGCGAACGAGTATCGGAATGGTTCAGTTTTAAACATTAGGACCAGGATAGGGCTGCTAGATCGAAACGGACGTTCATCCCCGAAGCCCGCCCCAAGACACGTGAGCGTACTGCCCCGATTTACCTCCGAACAAGTATCTCGCATCTCTGACCCGCCTGTTGCCAGCAACGGCAGCCACGATCCACTGGCAGCGAAATACGTCACTTTCGCGCGGGAAAATCGCAACGAAAGCCAAACCGCGCTGCGATCGGAAGCCCAATCTCCGACGGCGGCGTTGCCGCGAACAGATATTTTGCATTGAACAGGTTTTCGACGGCGGCAAAAGCTTGAACGCCATGGCTGATTTTGCGAGAGGCCTGGGCGTCCAAAACAAAAAACCGGCCCATGGGAAATTGATTGGGAGCGTCGTCGAACTGTTTCCCCACCATGCGGCCGTCCACGGAGAACGTGAGGATCGAGGGATCGGAGTACTGTCCCTGGAACGTGAGCACACTGTGTGGAACCTGCGCCACCCACAGCCCTACCAGAGATGTTTGGGCAGGAGCACTAATCACGGTGGCGTCCACATATTGGTACCCGCCAGACAATTGAATTCGATCGGTGATGTGCCCGATGGCATCGATTTCAAATCCGGGGGCGCTCGTGCGGCCGAGATTTTGTCGCTGGTTTGTGATCAGAGTTGGAGTGGCGGGCGGAGGCGGCGTAACGCTCAGTTGCACGTTGGCGATCGGATCGATGATCTCGTTGAAAAAGAACACGCCGCGAACTTCCAGGCGATGGCTGAAACTGGTGGCATCGACACCGACCTCGCCGCCGGTGAGCCGCTCGGCGACAAGAGTCGCGTTCGAATTGGTGACCGTGATGCCCTGGCGAAACGATCGATATAGCTCGTTGAGCGTCGGCGCGCGAAATGCTCGATAGACCGAAGCCGACCAGGAAACATGCGAGTCAATCTGGTGTACCAAGTTCAGTCGCGGGCTGAACGCATTGTAACTGCGATTGGAATAGGGCGTATTCGTTGCCTGTACAGGCGAGAGGATTGAAGCGCTGAATAAAGAAGCGTCGAAATTGCCCCAATGATCGAAACGCGCGCTCGCGGCCAGGAGCCATGTGGGCGCGATTTGAATCAAGTCCTCGCCGAACACACCCGTGGTGCGCTGGTGACCTCCCGACGATGTATTCTTTCTCGCCGTGACTAATATCTCGTTGCTGCGGCCGATTTCTTCGTGCTCGTCAAGCCCCGCCACGAGCGTTTGACGCTTCCCAATGCCACGCGACCATACGGCCGATCCGCCAACACCCTGCGCGGGAACCGTTTGCACATCGGTGAGAGTCTCGCTGTTCCGGCCTGTGGCAACCGAAGAGAAGGTTTGATGATAGGTCTGTGCATCGCCATAAAAACGCAAGGTGAGTGTCCCGGCGTTGCCGAAGTCGAGGTTTGCCCCGAGAGCACCCTGGGCCAGGCGCATGTGATTGGTCTGGTCCGGTGTGCCGTTTTTACGCGAGTCGTCGAAATACCAGCCACGCGCGAAGAGTTCGCTCTTCGCACCGATCTTGCGTCCAATCATGAGATCGACCGCGGCATGTTCGGAACCGGCCTTCGTGTCGACGCTTCCGCGCTGGGCTTCGGGAACCAGGATGTAACCGTCCGTATGGAACAGGTCGGCCCCGATCGTGGATTCCCATCGCCCTTTCTCGCCGCCCGCCCAAATCGATAGGTCCGGCGTGTTTTGATTGCCATAGGACGTCTCGATCGAGATGCCGGCAGGCTGGGCAGGCCGAGTGAGAAACTGGACAACACCCCCCATGGCGTCGCTTCCGTACAGGCTCGAGGCGCCTTCCTGCGCAATTTCCACGCTTGAGATGGATTGTTCGGGAACTCGGTCCCAATACACCCAGCCGCCGAAAGGATCGTTGATCGGGATGCCATCTTCGAGCACCAGAGCCCGGCTCGATCCGTTCGCGCCAAGCCCTCGCAGCGAAACGCCCATCGTGGTTGGGTTGGCAATCCGGCTGCTTGATCGGCGGAACAAGCTGAACCCCGGAACCTGGCGCAATACGTCGTCGAGCGCCAGGGCGGGCGTGTTTTGTATGTCTTCCGCGGAAAGCTGGATGTTGCTGATCGGAGACTCCCCCAAGGTTGTCGGGGTTCGCGCCGCGGTCACCAGAACACGCTGGTTCACCGTCGAGGGTTGAAGTGTGATCTCCATGTACGAATGGGCGCTCGAATCGGCGGTCCAATCCCGGCTCGCCTTTTCAAATCCATTCGCAACAACGAGGATTGTTCCGGAGGTCTCCGGAACATGTTCGAAAACAAACGCTCCCGTAGCATCCGCGGAAGCCGACTCGGAATATGATTTCGCGTGCAGCTCGACTTGCGCGGATGGCACCGCGCCGCCACTTGTGTCCCGAACAATTCCCTCGACGCGCGTTCCTTGAGCCTGTGAGATCGATGCCGTTGCAAGAACCACGAACGCCAAGGCGATCAAGCGGCTGGGGAGGTGCCAAAAATCTCGCGGTCTGAAGGTGAGCACTCTGCTGATCATTCAGTGACTCCGAGGGCTCCCATGGAAGTTGTCCCGCAGGGCCGTTCATAATAGCGCAACCGGAACAACTTATGAATCGAGAACACTCCGTTTCACCCACATAATGCACGAGGGCGGTATGCTATCTTGACTCCACCTATTCCCGCTAGGAGGACCGATGGCGCCACCATTGCAACGCCGCAGCGATCGAGTTTCATTGACCCTGCTGCTTGAGGCATCGGGCAAAGATAGCAGCGGTGAGGAGTTCAATGAGCTAGCCCGGACACTACTCGTCAGCCGCAGCGGCGCTGTGATTTTACTCGACCGGGAGTTAAAACCCGAGCAGCGGATTCACGTCCGCCGCAAGGCTCCGAGCGAGTCGCATCGGCGGAGCGACGTCCGCGTGATCAACCAAATAGGGCGGCAGAAGGACGGGTCGCTCTACAGCGTCGAGATTCAAGACCCCGAAGTGGATCTCTGGGGCGTGGATTTCCCAGCCATCCCGGAGACTGCGGATGCGGTTGCTAAGATGCTGCTCGAATGCACCTATTGCCGGTCTCGCGAGGTGGCCTACCTCAATGAATGGGAGCTTCGCGCATTCGAAATCAACCGAGGGATTGCCCGCCATTGCAAGACATGCGCCGTGCCAAGTATTTGGACGCAAGTCTCCCATGAAGATGAGGCAAAACTCGCAGCGCGGGCGACCCGAAAACGCCGTACCGTGGAAGCACCCGGCGAAGTCCCGGCCCGGGGCGAACAACGGGAGCGCCAGCGGATGCGCTTCCAGACACGCCTCACAGCCTGCATTCGGCAGCGAGACGAAGATGACGAACTGGCCGTATGTGAAGATATTTCCCCCATTGGCATGTGCTTCCGCAGCAAGCGCCGTTTTAGCGCCGATAGCCCCATTGAAGTAGCAGTGCCTTATTCCCCCGATTCGGCAAACATCTTTCTTCCAGCGAGGATTGTCTACTCGGAGGAGATCCCTGAAGCTGGAATGTTCCGGCACGGCACCGAGTATCGGCGGGTAGGATCAAGAGTCCGATGAATTTCCAACGGACGTAATGCAATTCTGTTTGGGCCACCACAAATGGGGAGCACTTGCTCCGCGCATCAGTGGCCGCAGCACTGCCGCGTGGACTGTAGGGACCGGTGCCGACGGCGCGAAAATGCCCGATGAGTTGTTTTATTCGTCCGCAACGATTGCGTCCGCCTCGATTTCCAGAAGCATATCCGGCGAGACGAGGGCGGTGATCCCCACCATCGTGCAGACCGGACGGATGCTTCCAAACACCTCGCCGTGAGCGCGGCCGATCTTTTCCCAATCGGTAATGTTTTTGATGAAAAGCCGCGTGCGCACCACGTCGGCCAATCGCGCACCGGCCGTCAGAAGTGCCGATTCAATGTTCCGTAAAATCTGGACCGTTTGCGCCGACGGATCACCGGCGCCCACGATTCGCCCCTGTGCGTCTGTGGCTGTAGTGCCTGCCACGTGAATGTAAGGACCGACGCGAACGAGACGCGAATACCCAACGATCGGCTCCCAGGGTGTGCCCGATGAAAAATTTTGGCGTTTCATTTTCCCTCCGGTCGTTAGGGATCGAAGCGCGCGCGCAGTTCAGCCGGAACTACGGGACATAGATCGTCGCGCCGCCCAAACACTCCATAGCGAATCCGAGCGATGAACGAGTAAGCGGCATCGCGTATCGGCCGCGGAACCACGGCGATCGCTGCGGCAACGATTTTCCATCCGCCGCCCAGCCGCCGAAGGATGTGCAGGACTGCGTCGGACCGCACGAGCAGCGCGTTTTCTCGCGTGAGAACCACGAGACTGTCCGGCAAGCCGGCCCGTCGCGACGTTGGGACGCGCGCTTTGAATGTAGGGCCTTGCAAGGGAGCGAAACGGAACAGTTTTTCGGAACCATCGCGGGCAATCACGAATTTCACCGTGCGGTGGCACAGGCCGCAGTGCCCGTCGTAGAAAAGAAGCTCGGGGTCTGAAAAACTGCTCGGCACGCTGTTAAAAGCATAGCACGGTGGTGCTTCTTCGATTCGCCATGCCATTCGAGCGCCTGCGGTGGAAACTGCCGCTGGACAGCCCTACCAAGAGACTCTAATCTAGCTTGGCCGGACGCATTCCGGGAGACAACATCCATGAAGTGCAACAACATCCTCGAAACGATCGGTGGAACGCCCCTGATTCGCTTGAATCGGGTGACCAAGGATCTCCACGCCGAAGTGTACGTCAAAGCCGAATACCTGAACCCGGGTGGATCGGTGAAAGATCGCGTGGCAGTCTCGATGATCGACGAAGCGGAGCGCAAAGGTCTGCTGAAGCCGGGGGGAACCATTATCGAAGGGACTTCCGGCAATACGGGAGTCGGATTGGCGCTGGTCGCCGCCGTGCGAGGCTATAAAGTCGTCTTCACGATCACCGACAAACAATCCCGGGAAAAGATCGATCTCCTGAAGGCATTTGGCGCCGAAGTGATCGTGTGCCCCACGGCGGTCGAGCCCGAGGATCCGCGCAGTTATTATTCGGTGGCCAAAAAGCTTTCCCGCGAGATTCCCAACGCGTACTACCCGAATCAATACGAGAATCCGCTGAACCCCGAAGCGCACTACCGCACCACCGGCCGCGAAATCTGGGAAGACACGGAAGGAAAGATCACGCACTTTGTCTGTGGCATGGGGACGGGCGGAACAACGAGCGGGGCCGGCCGTTACCTCAAGGAGCAGAATTCCCAGGTAAAGGTGATCGGCGTGGACCCAGTCGGATCGCTCTATTACGAATATGCGAAAACGGGCACGATCGGCAAAGCGCGGACATACGTGGTGGAAGGAATCGGCGAAGATATTTTCCCGGGGACCATGGATTTCAAAGTCCTCAATGATGTCGTGCAGGTGACCGACGAGGAATGCTTTGTCTGGGCGCGGCGGCTCGCCAAACGCGAAGGCATCTTCACTGGAGGCTCCGGCGGCGGGTGCGTTTCGGCGGCGCTGCGCGTGGCGAAAGATTGCAAGAAGGGCGATATGGTGGTCGCGCTGCTTGCCGACGGCGGCAATCGTTATCTCAGCAAGATCTACAACGACGGCTGGATGCGCGAGCATGGATACGCCGATTCGGAAGTCACGCTCACCGCCGCCGACGTGATTCGCGTGAAACATCAGAACGGCAAGACGCGCGAGCCGATCATCGTTGGTCCCAACCAAACTGTTTTTCATGCGCTCAGGACCATGCAGCAACAGGACATTTCTCAGTTGCCCATCTTTGAAGGCGAACAATCGATCGGCACTGTGTTCGAGGATCAAATTCTAAATCTCGCACTGCAGGGCAAAGATCTGCGCAAGCTCATCGTGCGCGAGGTAATGGGCGCCCCCATGCCGCAGATACCTTCCACGGCGCCGGTGGAGCGGGTCACTTACATTCTCAGCCACGAAAGCCCGGCCGTTTTTGTCGAAATGGGGAACGGCCGCCTGGAAGTCCTCACGAAGTTTGACCTCATGGACACAATTGCCGGCTTAGTCGGGCAGGTCCGCTAATCGACACTCTGCGGCGGTGTTGTTCCAGATACGAAAGAGAATGAGGATTGCGAAATCGCGCGGAATCGCTGAACGGAGGAGTTAGCCGCGAGCGACCAGCGGAAGCGTTACCCGCGCGTCCGAGGAGCGCATGAGAGTAAACCGGCTGGTGGAACGCTCAATGCTTTCCTGCACGTTCATGAGGGTTAGGAAGGTGGTAAGGACACGTTTCTTTATCTCGTCCGACAGACGCAGGCTGCCCGTGGCTACTTCAGAGAGCTTCACCGCCGTCGTCTTCACATAATTTGAAATCTCTGCTCTTCGAGCCGTGCTTTGCTTTGCCAGAAGAGCTTCCCGGCGCAAATCCGCACAGGCATGCTCGATGTGCAGAATGAAGTGAAGAACACACAGGCTCTCTGCTTCGAGCTCGACCGGCACCTCCGCTTTGCACCCGCGGAGGCAAGAATTATGTTGGCCAATTTGTGTCATTTCTGGTTACCACTAATCACTTTGTAGCAAGATAAGTACCAAAATTAGCCATATTTGGCTGCTTATGCCACACCTCACGAGCCAGTGATTCACTTTGGGAACGAGATCGAACACGATTCGCAATAATAGCGGCGCGCCGTTTCAGTAGTACGATCGCCTCAGGCAAGTCGTAAATTCAGCGCAATCAATTCCGGTATCTGTACCCTTCCACGGATAACCTAAGTGGCACATTCGAAATGGATTAGCACGCTCAAAGAGTTAATTTCGCGTATTTCTGACTTGGGACACTCCTTTTTGATCTAAATCGTATGCGCTTCAATTTCGCCTACATCTGTTTGAAGTGCCGTCTCATCTTTGAGATGGAGGATTCGCATATGCATCAAGGAGAGAAGTTTGCTGGGGAACGTAAGGAATCTTTTTTGACCACTTCGGGAAGTGGCGTTCCCTTCTTGCAAAGTGTTCACGTCTTACAATTGCCTCACACGGTACCGGAACCATATCAATATCAATCTAATTGGGTATGCGACAACCCAACACTCAGGAAATCCTCTTGTTAGGGGTTGTCTCTCGGCAGCCAAGGCCGGAGTATACTGTGTCACCAAAGAAACACGCTTACTGTCATCCTCACATGCTTTCCCCCTCCGAATGATATAGTTAGCAAGCTATTGATCCCAACGATCGCACAATTCTCCAGGATCCACGGAAATGCGAATTGAAGATTTCAACGACCGTCTGCGGCAAGGGATTCTTGTTGGCGACGGTGCCATGGGCTCGCTGCTCTATGATGCCGTCGGGCAGCAACGCTCGGTCGATGAGATGAACTCATCCCACGCCGAAGCGGTGTTCCACTTCCACCAGGCGTACATCGAAGCGGGCGCTCAGATGATTGAAACAAATACGTTTGGAGCCAACCGCCACAAGCTCGCGCAATTTGGATTAGGTGATCGTGTCGCGGAACTGAATCACCGGGGAGTGAAGATCGCCCGGGAAGCGCGCGAGGCCGCCAAGCATGAAGTTCTGATTGCAGGCTCGATCGGGCCCGTCGGCACGATTCGTCCAGCACGTGAACTTGCACCGGACCAGGTTTTTGCGATGTTCCGGGAGCAGGCCGGTGCGCTCGAAGAACGTGGCGTGGACTTATTTCTTCTCGAGACCTTCAGTGATACCGACGATCTGATCATCGCCATTGATGCGATCCGTTCGTTTTCCCGATTGCCCATTGTGGCGCAACTCACGTACTCCGAGGAGGGAACCACGTTTGGGGGCACGCGTCCGGTAGACGCGTGGAAAAAACTAAAGGACAAGAATATCCAGGCGGTGGGCGCGAATTGCACGGTGGGTCCGCAGCTCTTGCTCCCGATTCTGCGAGAACTTGCCGATTGCGCATCGCTGCCGCTTTCCGCCATGCCCAATGCGGGTTTCCCGCAGAGGATTGGAGACCGCACCGTCTATCCCAAGTCTTCGCCCGAATACTTTGCGCTCTTTGCCGGGGAAGCTTCGGATATAGGCGTGCGCATCCTCGGCGGATGCTGCGGAACCACGCCGGAGCACGTTCATGCCATGGCGGAAGTGGTGAAGAAACTGCGCCCGAAGAAGCCGGCGGGGGGCAAGGGAAGCGCAGTGGGAGCCGTGGAAATCATCGAAAAGGAAGAACGCATTCGGCGAACCGTCGCCCGCGAGCCGGAGAGCAGACTATGGGGCAAGATTCAGGCGCGGAAGTTTGTTGTCTCGGTCGAGATCGATCCTCCGAAGGGTGTGAGCCTTGACCGCATCATCGAGCAGGTGGGGCGCGTAATGGCCTCGGGTCACGTCGATTCGATTGACGTGAATAGCGGAACGCTCGCGCGCGTGGGGATGGATGCGTTGGTGCTGGCTGGGGCGATGGAAGCGCACGGTTTTGAAACCGTCCCGCACCTCACGACTCGCGACGCCAACATCATTGGCCTGCAGGCCATGCTGCTCGGCGCCTGGGCCGTCGGAGGGGTGCGTAACGTTCTGGCGATTACGGGCGATCCGCCGTCGGTGGGCGACTATCCGGAGACCAGCGGCGTATACGAGCTCGATTCGATTGGGCTGGTCAAGGTGCTCGCTCACCTTAATCAAGGCATGGACTGGGCCGGGAAAAATCTCGGCGGATCCACGAATTTCACCATTGGCGTGGCCGTGAATCCAGTCGCGGAAAATCTGGACGAAGAATTGCGGAGATTTGACGCCAAGGTGCAGGCAGGCGCGCACTTCGCCATGACCCAGCCGATTTTCGATCCCGAGCATTGGCTCGCATTCCTCAAGCGCCTCGGAGGAAAACCGCCCATTCCCGTGGTCGTGGGGTTGTGGCCGCTGACCAGCTACAAACAGGCCTTGCGGTTGAATAACGAAGTTCCCGGCATCGTGATTCCCAAATCCGTGTTGCAGGAAATGGAAAAGGCGGGCGATACGGCGCGCGACCGTGGCTTTGCCATGGCTCGAAAAATGCTCGATTGGGCTCGCACAGCGCGCGAGTACGGAATTGCCGGCGCTTATCTGATTCCTCCGTTCAAGCGCTACGAGGAAATTCTCGAACTATTCCGATAGCCGGCCATTCGAACCGATTGCTTAGCGGCTTGTTTAAAAATGCGGCGCATCATTCCGAGGGACGCCTCCCGCCTGAAGAATCTCTGTTTCTCCCAACATTTTCACGAAGAGGGATCGCTCAAAAAGCGAGCGATCGAAAACAGTCCTTCGCTCGGCTCAAAATGAATTTTTAAACAAGCTGTTAGAAGAACCAAAAACGCTTGCGGCGCCGGGAAGCGCCTATCTCTTCGTCGCCGAGCTCCGAGACATACGGCAGGGGGGTGCCCTCGAAGGCCGCCCGCGGATTATCGACCAGCAGCGCCTGCGCCAGCTCTTCGCCTCGTGTCCTGGCGAGATGGTCGTACGCTTCCCGCAAACGGAGTGGACGCGACGTAGTATTGTGCGCATCGCTTGCGAGAAAATGCACCGCGCCGGCGTCCAGCCACTGCGTTGTCACTTCCTGCGCAGCGCTCCCGAATTTTCCCAGCAGCGATTGCGCGGTTACTTGCGCGTAGCAGCCTTGCCGCAGCCACCGGAAAAGACGCTCGGGCTGCGCGCGGATCAGCGGGTTGCGCTCCGGATGGGTAATGATGGGAGTCAGTCCCGCGAGTTGCAATTCGTGCAAGGATTGGTCGAGCGCCGGCGGAATCGAAAAATCGGCAAATTCCACCAGCAGATAATTCTTCCGATTCAGTGTGAAGCGCTCCGGGTCATGCCTGATTTCCAGCAGATTCTCAAAGCTGAGGTGAAAGTCGCAACCTGTGCGGAGAATCAGGCGGCCCTCGAAAAGCGATTGGAGTTCGTCCCGGCGCCGCTTTACGAGGTCTGAATTGAAAGGGTAGTTTTGACTGGCATGGGGCGTCGCAATGACATGAGTAATACCGTCCGCAATGGCCATTTCGGCCATTGCGCGCGCCACTTCGAGCGATTCAGCACCATCATCGAGAGCCGGGAGAATGTGGCAATGAATATCAATCATCGAACGGTCAGGATAGCGCAGGGCCGAAGGGATAACAACGAAGGAGCCGGACAGCGTTGCGGGAACAGGCCAAATCAGAACATGAAATAACCAGCCGCTAGCCTGTTACGGCGGCCCGGGCTCACTCGGCTGGTGCTGTAACTTGCACCTTGCAATTCGGACACATGGGCTCGGAGCCCGTGTTGGGCCCGCTGACGATTCTTGTTATAGTGAATTCTCGTCCAGTAGCCGCGCTTCCACCGTCGGTGGGCGGTGAAAGTCGCAACCAAGACAACAAATAAGAGGAGGCAGAATGGCGGGGGAGCGTAAGCCGGAGTTTTTTGCAGGAAAAGGCGTCAAGATCGGCATTATTGGATGCGGCTACGTAGGTCTGCCTCTGGCGCTCCGCTTCGCGGATGTCGGGCAACAGGTCACAGGGTTCGACACCGATCAGAGCAAGGTCGCAAAATTAAATGCCGGGCAGTCCTACATCCAGCATATTTCCGCGGACAAAATCTCCGAGCACGTGAAAAACAAGCGTTTCGACGCCACCACCGATTTCAAACGGCTGCGTGAAATGGATGCTGTGTTGATCTGCGTTCCGACGCCGCTCGATGAGCGGCGCGAGCCGGACCTGAGCTATGTGGAGGAGACGGCACGATCCATCGCTCCCCATTTACAGCGGAACCAGCTCATCGTTTTGGAGAGCACAACCTATCCGGGCACGACCGAGGAACTGGTTCTTCCCATTCTGGAGAAAAACGGACTCCATTGTCCCGTAAACCGAGACTCCAAGGCGGCAGCCAGCATCGAGACCGATTTTTATCTGGCTTTTTCCCCGGAGCGGGAAGATCCAGGGAATAAGCAATTTGGCCTGGCACAGATTCCGAAAGTGGTGGGCGGCATCAATCCCCCCAGCGGGCGGGCCGCTGCGGGACTCTACGCCCAGATCGTTTCCAAGGTGGTGCCGGTCAGTTGCACGCAAGCGGCGGAGATGGTGAAGCTGCTCGAAAATATCTTCCGGTGCGTGAATATCGCGCTCGTCAACGAACTGAAGCAACTCTGCCTGCGCATGGGCCTCGACATCTGGGAAATTATCGATGGCGCTGCCACGAAGCCATTCGGGTTCATGCCCTTCTATCCCGGGCCTGGTCTGGGCGGACACTGCATCCCGGTCGATCCGTATTATCTTTCGTGGAAAGCGCGGGAATATGATTTTGCGACGCGGTTCATTGAACTGGCCGGCGAAATCAACACTGCCATGCCTTACCACGTTGTGGACGCGGTGGCGGCGGCCCTGAATGACCGCCAGAAGAGCCTGAAAGGTTCGAAGGTGCTGGTGCTGGGCGTGGCGTACAAAAAGGACGTCGACGACCTGCGCGAATCGCCTTCGCTAAAGCTTCTTGAACTGCTCACCGCGAGAGGTGTGCTATTGGATTACAACGATCCGTATTTCCCCGCGCTGCATAAAATGCGCCACTACGACTTTTCGAACATGCGTTCCGTGAGCCTCAGTCCCGAGCGTCTGGCCAGCTATGATTGCGTTATAATCGCAACAGATCACACGAGTTATGACTACGAGGCCATCGTTCGCAACGCGAAATTAGTGGTCGATACGCGCAACGCCACACGTCGAGTCGAGCAACACCGAGAAAAAATCGTAAGCTGCTGAGCCTTGCTGAATCTCGCAGCTCCTTGCCGCGAGATTTCATGGAGTTCCGGCCTGCTTGTTTTTCGACTCCATGTATCCCAAGACCTGTTAACTGAAAAACACACCTAGGCCGGTAGTCCCATTGCCCGGTACTCCCTGGGACGCTATGGTGGGTCATTATGCCCGCACCCTTATCGCAACCGTCATCATCGCAAAAGGAAAAACAGAGCTGGTCCGCCGACGCTGGCCGCCGTCGGAGCATGCGCGTACTGCTCAGCGTGCCCATCCTGGTGGCCGGCAAGGCGGTCTCAGGAGAAAATTTCTCGGAGGAAGCGCGCACTCTCGTGGTCAATGCTCATGGAGCGCTCATTTCCCTGGTTACACCGGTCGCCGCCGGCCAGCAGCTCACCGTGGCCAACAAATCCACGCGAGAAACGTGCGAGTGCCGAG
>Ga0307372_10003631_pt1 | contig 24443 bp, 21 predicted proteins | sample OX1MG_FD_202533 | JGI IMG/M metagenome (GOLD analysis project Ga0307372, IMG submission 202533) | Soil microbial communities from Risofladan, Vaasa, Finland - OX-1 | ecosystem: Environmental > Terrestrial > Soil > Coastal area > Acid sulfate soil | place: Finland: Risofladan, Vaasa | collected...
TCATCGGCGATGCCGTGATGGCGGTCTGGGGCGCCCCGCTTGCCCATGAGGACGACGCACTTCGCGCGGTCCGGGCCGGACTGGAGCTAGTCGAGGCCGTCTCGGCATTCGCCGATCGCGTCAGCGCGCCCCAACTTCGGGCTCGCGGCGGCATCGCCACCGGCCGGGCGGCCTCCTGGGCGAGCTCCTCGGAGGGGCTGGTGGTGGGGGACCGCGTCAACACTGCCTCCCGGGTCCAATCCGCGGCACCCCCCGGTGGGGTGCTGGTGGACGGGCTTACCCGCGAGGCGACGGGCGCCGTCATTGAGTACCTGGACGCGGGCATCCACGAGGTCAAGGGCAAGTCTGAGCCGCTGCAGCTGTGGCAGGCGGTCCGGGCCTGGGCAACAGGGTCGGCACGGAGCGACGCCGTGCCAGCCGCGAGCACCACCTACGGCCGAGATGCCGAGGTGGGCCAGATGCGAGCCGTATTCGAGCGGGTGGTCAGCAGCTCCGAGGCGGCTCTTCTGCTGGTCACCGGGCCAGCTGGCATCGGCAAGTCCCGGATGCTGGCCGAGCTCGACCACTACGTCGATGAGATCCCCACGCGCGTGCTCTGGCACGAGTCGGGGTGCACCTCATACGGATCCGGGATCGCCTATGGCGCCCTCTCCCGGGTCTTTCGCCAGAGACTAGGAGTCTCCGACGACGACGAGCCGGAAATCGCCGCTGCCAAACTTGAGGAGGGGCTCGAGCGCTACCTGCCTGATCGCGGAGACCGGGAGTTCGTCAGGCCGAAGCTAGCTGCCCTGCTGGGGTTACCGGGGCCAGAGCAGCCCCCCTCCCGGGAGGAGTTCTTCGCGGGCTGGCGGACGTTCATCGACGGGCTCGCCAGAACTCGACCGGTGGTGATCGCGATTGAGAACCTCCAGTGGGCCGACTCGGGTCTTCTCGACTTCCTGGACTACCTGATCAGCGCCGCACCCCACCAGCCGGTGCTGGTGGTCGGCCTCACCCGGCCCGAGCTGCTTCAGCGCCGGGAGGCCTGGTCCAACCCGCAGCAGGTCTCGACCATCGAACTCAAACGTCTCGAGGACGGGGAGATTGGGAGGCTGCTGGAGGACCTCGTCCCGGGTATGCCCGGCGCTAGCCGGCGGCAGGTGGTGAGCCGGGCTGAGGGCATCCCCCTTTTCGCGGTCGAGACAGTTCACATGCTCGCCGACCGGGGCCTCCTGGAGCAGCGGGGCGGAGTCCTCGCGCTCACCCAGGAGCTCACCGAGCTCGACACCCCGGTCTCGCTGGAGGCGTTGATCGCTGCCCGTCTCGACGAGCTGGATCCACCCGAGCGGTCCCTGGTCAAAGATCTTGCCGTCATCGGCCTCAGCTTCGGCGGGGACGCCGTGGAGGCCGTCAGCTCACTCGACCCGGCCGAGCTGGAGCGGCTGCTCCGCTCGCTGCTGCGCAAGCAGGTGCTCACCACCTCTGCGAACTGGCGGGAAACCGAGGGTGGGAGCTATGTGTTCAGCCAGACCCTGCTCCGGACGGTGGCCTACGACCGCCTCGGCAAGCGCGAGCGCCGGGCCCGCCACCTCCTCGTGGCCTCCCATCTGGAGTCGGTTTTCGCGGCCGGTGGCGAGGAGGTGTCCGAGTCGATCGCCGATCACTACCGGGCTGCCTTTCGGGCCGATCCGGCCGCCCCTGACTCGACCGAGGTCAGGTCATTGGCGAGCGAGTGGCTGGTCCGGGGTGCCGACCGGGCCGCCGGGGTGGGGGCGCCGGAGCGGGCCGCCGCCCACCTCCTCCAGGCGGCGGAGCTGGCCGACGAGCCGAGGCTGGCGCTCGAGCACCGGGAGGCCGCCGCTCAGATGTTCTTTCGCGCCGGGCGGGTTGCTGAGTCGCTGGAGCTGTTCGAGGAGGTGGCCCAGGCCCACAGCGAGGCGGGCCGGGGGCTGGACGCGGCCCGCCTGGAGGGGGAGATCGGAAGCGCGCTGGGTCGGCTGGGCAGGGCGGGGGAGGCGATCGGGAGGTTGCGGGCGGCCCTCGCGGTGCTCGAGACGGAAGCCGTGGGACCCGCGTTGGCCCGCGTCTCCTCCCAGCTTGGGCGCGAGCTATCGATCTCGGGATCGGGGACCGAGGCTCTGCCCCACGTCGAGCGTGCCTTGGTCCTCGCCGAGCAGCTCGACCTGCCCCAGGTTCAGTGCGACGCTCTGGAGACCAAGGCGCTGCTGCTGCGCTCGAACGGTGACTCCCAGCAGGCCCTTGAGTTTTTCGAGCGGACCATCGAGATCGCCGGGACCCGCCAGCTGGCCTCGGAGGAGCTGCTCTCCGGGCACGCCAACAGCGCCGACACCAGGATGGCCAACGATCTGCCGGAGGCGATCGCCCACCTGGAGGCCGCGCTGGCGATCGCTCGACGACTGGGACAGCGCTACTCCGAAACCTTCCTCAGCGGCAACCTGATGCTCGCCCAACTGTTCGCCGGCGACTGGGATGGGGCCGAGGAGATCGCTCGGGTTCTGCTTGCCGAAGAGCACCATGGCCAGGAGATCCTGCACAGCCGACTGGTGCTGCTGGCGGCCCTCCGAGGTGATCCAACCACGGCCCGGGAAGAGCTCTCCCGGCTCTCCCGCTGGGCGCAGCACGACTCCAGCGAGCCCCGCACGCTCCGGCTCGCCCTGGAGGCCACCGTGCTGCTGGCGGAGGGGAGCCCCGGGGAGGCGCTGGCCAGCGCCCAGGCAGCGCTCGTGGTCGCCGTCCCCAGCTTCGGCTGGCGCCATGAGATCGCACGTCAAGCCTGGCCGGACGCCTGCGAGGCGGCACTCCAGCTCGGATCTGAGAACCACCTTGACGAACTGCTCGGAAACCTCCCCGACGCCAGCAGCGGACTGACACCACCCTATCTGGACGCTCAGAGGCTCCGCTATCGGGGGCTGGCAGGGACCGAGGATCCGCAAGCTGGTGGGCTGCTCCTCGACGACGCGGCCGCGGCCTTCGCCGCCCTCGGGTACCCCTACTGGAGCGCCCGCACGGTGCTCGACTTGGCAGTTCTGAGCACGGTCCTCGGCCTGCCCGACTCCCCGGGCCTGGAATCCGCCACGGGCGAGCTAGCCCGCTTGGGGGCGCCGATTGACCCGGTCCGGAGCAGGCCCGCTCGTGGCCCCAAGATCGGCTGATACCATCGCCAGCCAGCGCAACTGCGAAACCGGGAGTTTCTCTCGGAGTGGCGGGTGGCGGTATTCGAAGAGGGCCAAGGGGGACCGACGCGTCGGTCTCCGCGGGGGAGGAAATTGAGGCTGTCTGCGATATTCCGCCCCTACCGGGCGGCTCTGGCACACCGGGACCTGCGCCTCCTGCTGACCGGGGAGCTGATCTCCGCCACCGGATCCTGGGCTTACAACGTCGCCCTCGCGGTCTACGCCTTCGAACGGACTCACTCGGCCATCGTGGTGTCGACGGTGTTCTTGGTCCGCTTCCTGCCCGCCATGATTCTCTCTCCCTACGGGGGGATCATCGCCGAGCGCTTCGAGAGGGTCCGGCTTCTGATCACCTGCGATCTGGTGCTGGCGACGCTGCAGGTCCTTCTCTGCATCGCGGTTGTGGTCCACGCCCCGATCGTCGCCATTCTCGCCCTCGCCGGGCTGGCGGCGATCTGCGCCCAGCCTTACCTGCCGTCGGTGGCGGCGATGATCCCCCAGCTGGCCGGTGAGGACGACCTCGCCGCTGCCAACGCCGTCAACAGCACCATCGACAACCTGGTGATCATCGTCGGGCCCGCGGTCGGAGCTCTGCTGCTCCTTGCCGGCTCTCCGGCAGCGGTCTTCGCGCTCAACGCGGTCAGCTTTCTGATCGCCGGAGCGCTGGTTAGCCGGCTCCGGGCGCGCTCCCAGCCCAGCGATGTCAGCGCTGGCGGCAGCGCCGGAGTCCTCCGCCAGGTCGTCGCCGGCTTCCAGGCGATCCGGGAGTCATCGCTGGTGCTGGTGCTGGTCAGCTTCAGCGTCCTGGCGAGCTTCGTGTACGGGACCGACACGGTGCTCTTCGTCTACGTCAGCAAACTCCAGCTGGGGACCGGTGCCACCGGCTTCGGATACCTGATGGCGGCGCTCGGAGTCGGTGGCGTTCTGGCCGCCCTGGGGGTGAACCAGCTCGCTTCGAAACCCCGGCTCGGAATCATCATCACCCTGGGCATGGTGGTCTATTGCGTTCCGACCGCCCTCCTGCTGCTGGTTCACGATCCCTTGCTGGGGTTCCTTTTGGAGGTCGTCCGGGGCGGAGGCACCCTGGTGGTCGACGTGCTGGCGGTGACCGCACTGCAGCGCTCGGTCGCCCCCAACATGGTGGCTCGGGTCTTCGGAGTCTTCTTCGCCCTGGTGCTGGCCGCCATTTCCCTCGGATCGGCGCTGGGCGCGGCCGCCATCAGCGAGCTCGGGCTGCGGGGAAGCCTCCTGCTGGCCGGCCTGGCCATTCCCGGACTGGCTCTCTGTGCCTACCCCTGGCTGCACCGAATGGACCAGGCCGCGGTGCGCCGTTTGGCCGAACTCGCGCCTCGCCTCAGGGTGCTCGAGCCGCTGGGCATCTTTGCGGCCGGCTCCCGGGCTGCCTTAGAGCGGCTCGCCTCGGCCTGCACCGAGACCACGGCGACCGCCGGTCAGGTGATCATTCGCGAGGGGGAGGTCGCGGACGCCTTCTATGTGCTTCTGAGCGGGGAGGTGGAGGTGTCCGCCAAGGGCGAAGCGCAGCGGTCCAGGCGACTTCGGGTCATGGCCCCGGGCAGCTACTTCGGGGAAATCGGACTCCTCGCCAAGATGCCTCGGACGGCGACCGTCAGGGCGCTGGCGGACTGCGCCCTCTACCGGATCCCGGGGCCCGACTTCATCGACGCCCTGACCTCGAGCGCTCCGAGCGGGGGCCTCCTCGAGGGTGCCAAGACCCGGCTCGCGCGATCCCACCCCTCGTATGCCCCGACCCTGCTGGGCGAGTCGGCCGTCCCCGCCGAAGGCTGACGCCATCCCCGGCAGTGGCCGGGCCTAGCTGAACCGCCTCCGGGGCCGGGTCCTTGACGTGCGCGGACGATGGTATTACTGTTTGGTTATGGGTTTGCCGGCGCTCTCCAGCCCCGAACTCGACCGGGCCTTCAGCGCCCTCTCGGATCCCACCAGGCGGGAGATCCTGACCCGGCTCGCCGATGGCGCCGCGGGCGTGCTCCAGGTCGCCCAGCCGTTCCCGATCACCCAGCCGGCGATCACCAAGCATCTCAAGGTCCTGGAGGGCGCGGGCTTGATCTCGCGGCAGCGCAGCGCGCGGCAGATCCTGTGCCGGCTCGAGCCGGAGCGAATGAGCGTAGTGGCGGACTGGCTGGGGAGCTACCGGGAGTCGCTGGTGGCCAGGTTCGCCCGTTTGGACGACTACTTGGAAAGCCTGCAAGGAAAGGGAGGCGCGTCCTGATGGACCAATCGCTCGGGTTCACCACTCCGGCCGACCAACCGTCGATCAGCTACCGACGATTATTCAAGGCCGAGCCCGAACTGGTCTTCGCCGCGTGGACCCGGCCCGAGCATCTGCGACGCTGGTGGGGTCCCCGGATGTTCGAGCTCGTGGTCTGCGAGGTCGATCTCCGGGTCGGAGGCCGCTATCGATTCGTCCTCCGATCCCCGGATGGCCAGGAGTACACCTGCGCGGGGGAGTACCGTGAGATCGAAGCTCCACACCGCCTCGTGACCACCGTCACCCTCGACCCCCGTCCGGAGAACGAGTCCATCGAGACGGTCACCTTCGCAGCGGTAGAGGGTGGAACGCTCGTCCGCGCCACCTCGGTGCACGGCTCGATCGCAGCCCGCGACGCCCAGTCGCAGGACGGAATGATGGAGTCGGGACTGACCGACCACTACCTGCGTCTGGACGACCTGCTCCCGAGCCTCCCTCCCGGCTGACTGCGCCCCTGATCGCATCCCATTCCGGCCCGGGGGCTGGCATCCGGACAGTCCCAGGGGTCAGGCGAGCGTTCCCGAGATCGGGGCCGTGTCCACTGCTTTGGAGCTGGCAAGCGCCTGGGGCTCGCAGTGAACCTGCTGGGTGGTGTTGACCAGGGCGCTAGCCGCCCCGGGGCAGGACGGCGAAGTCGGTGCTGAGGGCGGTCCAGCTGACTTGCGATGGCACTGCTTGCCGGGCTCAGCAGGGCTGGAGGGATGCCCCATCGGCAGCGCCACCCCGCCGGTGTGGAGGCGACCGCCTATCGCGGGGCGCGCTCGTCGAGGCGCTGGAGCCCGTCGTAGGCGGCGTACTTGTAGGCGTCCGCACGGGTCGGGAAATTGAAGGTCGTGTCGATGAACTCGTCGATGGTCGCTCCCTCGTGCAGAAGGGCCTGAGCGATGTGAATGAGTTCAGTCGCCTCCTCACCCAGGATGTGCGCCCCCACCAGCCGCCGGTCCGAGGCCCGGAACACCAGCTTCACCAATCCCTCGGTGGATCCCGCGATCCGCGCCCGGGCGTTGGCGGCAAAGAGGGCACGGCCAGTCTCCACGTCCTCCCCGGCGGTGCGGGCCGCCTCCTCGGTCAGTCCGACCATCGCGGCCTCGGGGAGTGTGTAGATTCCGGTCGGCACGACCGGATCGACCGCATCCTTGAACCTGATGTCGAACGCGTGGCACATGGCCACCCGAGCCTGTTCCATGGCCACGGAGGCGAGTCCAGGCGGCCCGATGATGTCGCCGGCGGCGTAAATGCCCGGGACCGCAGTCTGATAGTTACGATCAACGCGGATGCGGCCGCGGCTGTCCGATTCCACGCCTGCCTGGGCCAGTTCTAGCCCCTCCACGTTTCCGGCGCGACCGACCGCGTGCAGGACTACCTGGGGGCGGAGGACCTCGCCGTCGACGACCACGACCAAACCGTCGGCGTCGCGCGTCACCGACTCCACCTGCGCTCCCAGCATGATCCGAACTCCCGACCGGATCAGGCTCTGCGCCAGTGCCTCCGACATCTCGCCGTCGAGAAGCGGCAGCAGCCGGCTCCCCCGATCGACCAGGGTGACCTTGACTCCGAGGGCTCCGAAGATCGAGGCGTACTCTGATCCGACCGGCCCGCCGCCGACGACCATCATCCGTTCCGGGAGCCGCTTGATCGCCAGCACGGTCTCGGAATCGTGAACGTCGGGATCGTCGAAGGGGACGTCGAGCGGGTGATGCGGATGTGAGCCAGTCGCCAGCAAGATCACCCGGGCCTGCAGCTGCCGCTCGCCGCCCTCCGAATCGCGAACGATCACCGTCTGGTCCTCACCCAGCCTTGCATCTCCGTGCACCTGCTCGACGCCGTGGCGCTTGAGGTTCTCCCGCACTGCTGTTGCCATGGTGTTTACGACATCGGAGGTGCGGGCCCTGAGTCGATCCATCACCAGGTCGGGAGCGAGGCTGATGCCCACCCCATATATGTCGCGCCGGGACCAACCGCTCAGGTAAACGGCAGTATCTCGAAGGGCCTTGACGGGCACCCCGCCGACGACTGCGATCGCTCCTGCTCCGGGCGGGTTTCGGCGCTCGACCACCGCGACACTGTGGCCGTGGTAGGCGGCCTGGGCGGCTCCCTTCTCCCCGGCGGGGCCGGAGCCAATCACCACCAAGTCGAAACGGCCCTCTTTGGGTTGGCTGGCTCTCATGATCCAATGGAGGCTATCAGGCCGCCGGCTGGTGGTCGGTCCGGCTGAGCCGGGCGGCGCCGAGACCGAGTCGGCGTGGCACCCGGCCGGCCGAATGGCAGCGGCACAGCCGGAGCCAATTGAGCACCGGCCCGCTGGGGGCGGAGGTGTCCCAAGAAGCGATCGCCGACAGGATCGGCTCGGCCCGCCAGGTCCCGGCTAAGGGCTTGGCTGAATTGCCGTAACGCGGTCTGGTCGGCACAACCCACCGCCACGGCAGGATCCTCGACCCGGTGGGTCTGGAGGCCCCGGCCTCGTCGCATCGGCTCCGAGCTGCGGGCCCTTAAATCGGTAGCAACATCTGGCCCGTCCTCTCCCGCGATGGGCTTTTCCGCCCCCACCACAGAGGAGGCCCAGTGCCCCCTCCGACCGCCTCCAGTCCGAGCTGCTCAACCAAGGGTGGCAAGGCGACCCCACCCACTGGCAGCTCGCCGATGGCAGCGGAGTCGAGATGCTCGATTACCTGCGCAGCCTCCGTGGAAGCCCTGCTCAGTTGTGGAAGTAGTGGCCCTGTTCGAGATCGGCGATGAGCCCCGGCTGGGCCGGCTGCCATCCCAGCAGCTCGCGGGTCTGGGCACTGGAGGCTGGGCTGTCGGCGGCGAGGAAATCGGCCAGCCAGGTGAAGTGTTCGGCGGCGTCATCGGTGGTGATGGAGACCACCGGCAGGTTGAGGTGGCGCCCAATCACCTCTGCGATGTCACGGATCGGCACCCCCTCGTCCGCTACCGCGTGCAGCGTGGAACCCGTAGGGGCCTTCTCCAGCGCCAAGCGGAAGAGGCGTGCCGAATCGAGTCGGTGCACGGCAGGCCAGCGGTTGGAGCCGGCGCCGATGTAGCCGGAGACGCCCTTGTCGCGGGCGATGCCGACCAGGGCTGCCATGAAGCCATTGTCTCCGTCCCCGTGATTGGTCGGAGGGAGGCGAACGGTGGACGAGCGGACCTGGCGGGCAGCGAGGGAGAGCACCAACTCGGCCGTGGCCATCCGAGTCCGCGGACCGACGCCCAGAGCGGCCGTGGCCGGGTCGGAGCAATGCCCGTCCCGCTCGGTGGCCACCCGGCCCGGGGCGATCCCGAGCGTCCCGGAGGCGATTAGGAACGGGCGGTCAGAACCCGCCAGCGCATCGCCGAAGGTCTCGACGGCACGACGATCCGCATCGGCAGCGCCCTGAAAGTCCCCCGAAAAGGCGAGGTCATGCTTGAAGGCGAGGTGGATCACTCCATCGGATGCGGCAGCTGCTTCCCGAAGGCTGTCGAGGTCATCGAGAGTGCCGCGATGCACCTCGGCACCGGCCGCCGTGAGAGCAGCCGCCGAGGCATCCGACCTGGCTAGCCCGATGACCTGATGGCCCGCGCCGATGAGCTCGGGTACGACGGCGGAGCCGATCCATCCCGACGCGCCGGTGACGAATACCCGCATGCGAAACCTCCCGGTGATCGACTCTCCTGGGCACAGGGTTTGCGCTGGAGCAGGTCGACGTCAGTTACTGTCATCACTGTAACACACGATGTCAGCCGCTGTCGTCGAGTAGGGTTGGGGCATGAGTCGCTGGGAGCCGGACGCGCGCGGCCGACTCGAGCGGGCAGCGCTCGAGCTCTATGTCGAGCGCGGTTTCGACCAGACCACGGTAGCGGAGATCGCGGCCCGGGCGGGACTGACCGAGCGGACTTTCTTCCGCCACTTCACCGACAAGCGCGAGGTGCTGTTCTCGGGCGCTGGCGAACTGCAGGACTTCCTGGTCAGCACTCTGGCCAACACCCCAGAGTCCGCCGCGCCGATCGCCGCGGTAGCCACGGCCCTTGAGGCGGCCGGCGCCCTGCTCCAAGAGCGCCGTGACTTCGCCGGGCAGCGCCAGGCCGTCATCGCTGCGAACGTGGAGTTGCAGGAGCGCGAGCTGGTGAAGCTTGCCGCACTCGCCTCGGCGATGGCCGGCACGCTGCGCCAGCGCGGCGTCACCGAGCCAAGTGCGACCCTGGCTGCCGAGGCCGGGATCGCTGCCTTCAAGATCGCGTTCGAACGCTGGACCAGAGATGCCGGAAAGGCAGACTTGCCGCAAACCATCCGGGAGTCGGTCGACGAGCTGAAAGCCGTGATCACCGGCAAGTGAATGCCGGCGAGGGGTCGGGCTTCGCGGACCCGGCCCCGAGATCGAGGAGCTCAGGCGAAGATGCGATTCCTGCGGCTCGGCTCCGCTCGACCCGTTGCCCGGGCCCCTTCCAAGCCCCGCTTTTGGCCGCGCGGTCGATGACAGACGGGGGGCTGGCTTTCGTTTCGGAGCCGGTGTTAGGAGGGGCCACCAGGCCCGAACTCTCGTCGCCGACACCATCATCGATAGTACGTTGACTTATAATCATCCAGCTTATGAATCGGAGTCAGACCGACCCCCTCCGAGCGTGGCCCACGTGGGCTCTAATTCCACTCGCCGGGCGCAAGGCCGAGCAGGGCTGGGCGGCCTATCTGTCGGGCCGGGGAATCACCCCGGCTGGCTATGGCATCCTCGTCGAGCTGGGGAGCCGCCAAGCGTGCCAGGCGGACCTGGCTGCTCAACGGCGGGTCGGCCCCCAGAGTCTGGGTAGAACTGTCGACCGCCTGGAACGCGCTGGGCTGGTCACCCGCGAGCGCGGACACCTGGATCGGCGCCTGCTGCTGGTTCGGCGCACCGAGGCAGGCCACCGGCTGGTCGCCGACGTGGCCCGGCGCATCTCGGAGAGCGAAGGCCTGCTCGTCGAACGTCTGCCCGACTCCCGACAGTTTCGCGCCGATCTCCTGGCGGTGATCGCAATCCTGGAGACTCCCAGACCGCCGGCCACCGATTCCTCTTCGCGCGAGGTAACGACGCGCCGGGGACGAGACGGGACCCCGGGCGCAGGTGGATGAGCAGCCTTCTCGCCGCGGCGCCAGTCGCCCCGGCCGATAAAGACTGGATCGTCACCGTCCGGGATCTCGTCAAGCGCTACCCGGGACGTCCCGATAACGCGGTAGACGGAGCCTCCTTCGAGGTCGCTCGCGGGGAGGTGTTTGGCCTGCTCGGGCCGAACGGAGCCGGGAAGACCACAACCGTCGGGGTGTTGACCACCCGGGTGCGGCCCACGGCCGGCCAGGCGACGGTGGCGGGAGTGGACGTCGTGGACGATCCGGTCGCGGCTCGCCGGGCCTTGGCGGTCGTGCCTCAGCGGATGAATATCGATCGCTCGCTGACAGCGCGGCGCAACCTCCTCTTTCATGCAGCCTACTTCGGGATGCCGGCGGCGGAGCGCGTGACCAGGGCCAACTCCCTGCTGGCGGAATTCGGCTTGGCAGATCGGGCGGACGACAAGGTGGACCGTTTCTCCGGTGGCCAGGCGCAGCGACTGATGTTAGCCCGAGGGTTGATGCACGACCCCCAAGTTCTGTTCCTCGACGAGCCCACCACCGGTCTCGATCCCCAAGCCCGTCTTTTCGTCTGGGACCGAATCACCAGCCTGCAGAAGCGCGGAGTGACCGTGGTGCTGACGACCCACGACATGGATGAGGCGACCACCCTCGCCGACCGGGTCGCGATCATGGATCACGGCCGTCTACTGGCGCTCGACATCCCCGAAGCGCTCACTACTTTGGTACCGGGCAGGTCCACTCTGGGTCTGACCCTGGAACCCCACAACGGCAGCGGTCATGCCGTCGACCGGGACGCGATGCTGGCTGCGCTGCAGGCCGTTCCTCAGGTGGAGCGAGTCGAATGGGTGGCCTCGTCGGATCATGCGACCGGGCCCGAAAACCACCGGGAAGACACTGCAGGCTCGCCACCCGACGAGCCCCTACGCTTGCGCATGTACTGTGCCAGCGATACGGCCACGCTGGTGGCTCCGGTTGTGCAAGCCGTGATCGGCCAGGGCGCGTCACTCGTGGACGTACATCTCGGTCGTCCCAGCCTGGAGGACGTCTTCATCCACCTGACCGGTCGGGGGTTGCGCGGTTGAGTCTGAGTCAGGCGACAGCGCCGGTTGGGGGAAGTGCGCGGGCCTTCACCGCCATTCTCTGGCGGGACATCTTCGTCACCGGCAAGGAGCTGCCGATCTTCCTGGCCCAGGTGGTGCTCCAGCCGTTCTTCTTCGTCTTCGTGTTCGGCAAGATCCTGGTAAGTCTGGGCTTCGCGCGAGGCTCTTACGTGGACATTCTGGTTCCCGGGATCATCGCCCTGACCATCGTAATCACCGGGATCCAGTCGACGGCGCTGCCCCTGGTGATCGAGTTCGGCTGGACCAAGGAGATCGAGGATCGCCTGCTCGCTCCGCTGCCGACCTCGCTGGTCGCTCTCGAGAAGGTCATCTACGCGGCGCTGCGGGGTCTCCTCGCCGGCGCAGCCATGTTCCCCATCTCGCTGCTGGTGATCGGGGCGGGGCCGTTCCGCACCATGCAGATCGGACCGGTCATCGGATTCATGGTGCTGGCCGCCTTCGCCGGCGCCGCCATGGGGCTGGTTCTGGGTACGTTGGTCGACGTCCGCAGGATCAACATCGTCTTCGCCCTGGTGCTCACACCGCTGCTGTTCACGGGTTGCAGTCAGTACCCCTGGCCGGCCCTGCATCATCTCCCGTGGTTCCAGTACCTAACCCTGGTCAATCCCCTGACCTACGCGAGCGAGGGTCTGCGGGCCTCCATGATCGTTGGCATTCCTCACCTCGCCACGTGGCTGGACGTCGTGGTGCTGATCGCCGCTTCGGTAGCGCTCCTCCTCGTCGGAATGGCAGGGTTCCGACGCCGAGCCGTGGACTGAGGAGTGACGACCTGGCGGGCAGTGGTCGGCTGCCAGCCGCTTCCGACCAAGCAGCTCGACCCAATCTAACTCTCGGGCGGCCCCGTTGGCAGTCCGCCCGATCGCCTTCCGGGATAGTGCAAACCGAGATTGTCTGGCATATCCAAGGCGCGGGCGCTGACCAGTAACCCCACCGGAGCCGCGGCCGGCTGGCACTTGCCTACCGGGTCGATGCTCATCCGCCACCCCTGAGGGTGAGGCTGGGTCCGGAACCGCAGCCATCGATCAACGGCGGGGGGACGGTGGCTCAGGAGGCCGACACAGAGCCGCACGCTCGGCTCGGCGCAGCAAGTCGGCGACAAAATGCAACCCCGGGGCTGGGACACGATCGTCTTCTCATGCGAACTCCGGACCGACACGGGAGTCGATGCGACAGCAGGCTCTCACGTGCCGTTGCGCAGGTCGCTAAGCGTTCCGGGCAGGTAGGAGAGATCTAGGAAGCGTGCAGAACAGCCGTCGCCGAGCGGCGACTGGACCGCGAAGCCGACCGCGGGGGTTTCCTCCGACCCGAGCCGGAAGCGTCGGACGTACTGCCATCTCCGCCCATCGAGGGACATGTGGAATGCGTGTGCGAGACCGAAGCTCGCCACCCTGAGCCATACCTTCCCGCCCTCGACACCCACCGAGTTGCAGTCGTCGGATTCGCCCCGGGTGACCACGGATACCACCATGGGCTGTCCCTGCGGAGACCGCTCGAACGCGAGCTTTGCCCAGCTGTGCTCATGGCTCCAGAGGACGAGCGCTCCGGCGTCGAAGGTTGACTCGAAGGCAACCTCAACCCGCGCCGACAAGGTGAAATCCCCGGGCACGGTGGCGACGAGCGCCGGTGCATTGGACCTCACCTGACCGGATCCGGGGTCGACAAACCAGTCCGTGCCCGGGCCAGCGGATATCGACAGGACTCCGCCCTGAAGCCCAGTTGCTACTGGAGTGCCAATCCATCCGAAGCGCCCGGGCACGCCGGGGATCTGGACCATCTGCCTCCTACTTGGTCTGGCTGGCGCGGTCCGAGCACGGTGGTGCGGGCTCGTGAGATCTAGCCGTAGGCCCCCCGGCCACAGCCCTCGCCAGGGTTTTCCGCAGCTGCGCATCCATCGCGGGCGGCTCGCCGACGCCCGCTCCACGGTCGGCTTCAACGACGCGTCGGCGGTGTCCAGCCTACCGCGACCACGGCGGAGGAGGGCGGCTCCGGCCGGTCGGCAGGTCGGTCACCCTTTCTGTCGGGTGACCCCCGTCTCCTCAGCCACCCGTCCAATATGTCCTGAACCCCGACGAGCGCTGGGGCGGGAGGATTCGAACCTCCGATTACCTGATCCAGAGTCAGGCGCCTTACCACTTGGCAACGCCCCAATGTCGTCACCGCCAGCCCTTGGGCCGCGGTTCCCGATCTCGCTCGGGGAGGATAGTATCGGCCGCCAGCCCCAGCCGGGTCAGTTACAAGAGATGCAAGCCGGCGCTAGGAGCTCGCCTCGAGCCGCTGGACAGCCCGCTCGGTCCGCGCCAACGCTACCTCCTTTCCGATCAGGGCTATCGACTCCGGCAGAGGCGGCGTCACCTCGGCCCCGGTGACCGCCACCCGCAGCACCCGCATGGCCGCTTGGATCTGCTTCTTCTCGGTGGCAGGATCGCCGCCGACCAGCTCCCGGGCCAAAGTTTTCAGGCGCTCCATGAGCTGGTCGGGGGCACCCTCCAGTGCACTGGGCACGGTTTCTAGAAATGCGCGAGCCTTCTCCCTATCCAGTTTCCCCGCCAGAAACTCCGCGGGCGGGTCCGGCTCCGAGAAGGCGAAAGCTACTAGCCCGGGGACCTGGTCGAGCCGGCGGATCCGCTCCTGGACCATGGCCGCGATCGGAATCAGTTGCCCCGGCGCCGCCTGGGGCAGGAAGGGCTGGATCCGAGCCGCCAGCTGATCCACCGGGAGCGCGCGGATCCAGACCCCGTTCAGATAGTCGAGCCGCTGCTGGTCGAGTACGGCGGGACTGGCCTGGAGCCGGTCGAAGGTCATCCGCCGGCGCAGCTCGCCGAGGGTGAAGATCTCCTCCTCCGTGCCTGGGGACCATCCCAGGAACGCCAGGAAGTTCACCAACGCCTCAGGAAGGTAGCCCAGCTCCCGGAACTCGGCCACAGTCTGAGCCCCATGGCGTTTCGAGAGCTTGCTGTGGTCCGGCCCCAGCACCAGGGCCACGTGGGCGAATCGAGGGGGCTGCCAGCCGAGCGCGGCATAGGTGATCAGGTGCTTGGGGGTCGAAGGGAGCCACTCCACCGCCCGAACCACCTCGGTGATCCCCATCAGGTGGTCGTCGACAACCTGCGCCAGGTGGTACGTCGGGTAGCCGTCCGACTTGAGCAGCACCTGGTCGTCGACCGAATCGTTGGCGAAGAGCTGCGGACCCAGGACCAGGTCGTCCCACCGGGTCTCCCCCTGAGGTACCCGCAATCGGATCACCGACGGCTGGCCTTCCTCCTGAAGTCGCGCGAGCTCCTCGGGTGCCAGATCTCGACAGTGGCCGTCGTACCGGGTAGGCAGCCCGGCCGCACGCTGGGCCGCGCGGAGTTCGTCAAGCCGTTCCCTGGTGCAGAAGCAGGCATAGGCCGATCCCGAGCTGACCAGGAGACCGGCTGCCGCCAGGTAGTGGGGGAGCCGCTCGGACTCGGTGTAGGGTGCGCACGGTCCACCGATGTCGGGACCCTCGTCCCAATGCAGTCCCAGCCAAGTCAGGGTCTCCAAGTACCGGGGTACCGAATCTGGCTGGTACCGCTCTCGGTCGGTGTCCTCGATGCGAACCAGGAACCGCCCATCCTCTCCCGCCAGGCAGTAGCTGAACAGCGCCGTGCGGACGTTGCCGATGTGGAGGTCGCCGGTGGGGCTGGGGGCGAATCGGAGCCGCCGGTTTCCGGGCAGTCCCACCACTTCAGCGGGGAAGCTAGGAGCGGCCGAACTCAATGGTGCAGTACGACCAGGTAGATTCCCATCGAGATGCACCCCGCCACGAGCAGCCCGGCGGTGACCACCCAGCCCTCCACCCTCGACGGGTGGATCTGAATGTCCGCGGCGTTCGAACTGCTCACCGACACGCCTTTGGTTCCGAGGTGGGGATACCGCTCCGCCTCGGTCGGCATCGGCGGGTGCGGGCTGCTCGCGCTCTCCGGATCTGTGCTCAACTCTGGTCGGATTTCCTCTGAATCGGGACTCCCGCCACTTCCTGCGAGTATAGGGGCGCCTCTTACCGAGCCCGCATCGTCTAGCGGTTAGGACACCACTCTTTCAAGGTGGTAACCGGGGTTCGACTCCCCGTGCGGGTAGTGGGGGCGCTTGCGGGGCGAGTTGCAACGTTGGGGAATGAGTGCCCCTAAGTTCCGACGAGGCTGGTCAGCGCGGCGTTGGCTTGAGAGGTCACCGTGCGGCACTCACGCCGACTATGCGGCGCTGCCAACCGCTTCGGCCAAGGCGATCGCAGCCCGGGCCCTGAATCCCCCCGGGATGAGCTGACCGCTGGCACGTGCCGCTTCGAGCGCTCGCGACCACCAGGCGAGATCGTCGAGCAGGACGTCCAGGCTGACGTTTGTCGCTGAGTCGAGCGGCTCACCGACCTCGTTAAACGCAGTCGTCACGAACGGGATCACGACGGCGTGGCGCAGCGGAACGGCCTCGGCCTCGGTGGCGATCTGGGCGAGATGATCGATCGCCCGGATACCCGCGCCGATACCGCTGCTGTAGCCGACTGCGGCAATCGGCTTATTCCGGAAGGCGAACGAGATAAAAACGCTTTCGAAGGCGTTCTTTAGAACCCCGGGGAGGCTGTGGTTGTATTCGGGGGTAACGACGATGTAGGCATCGGCCTCCTTAATCTTGTCATTCCACGCTTTCATGATCGGCTTGGAATACGTTGGGTCGTTGAAGTCCCCGATCGTGCCCAGGTGCTCGGCAAACATCGGCAGCGGCCAGTCCCGAAGGTCGATCAACTCGACCTCGAAGCCGCCGTGCGCAGAGGCTGTGGAGACGAGCCACGGCAGGAAAAGGTCCGCCGCCCGGGTCGGGCGGGTGCTGCCGACGATGATTTGCAGCTTCGACATGTGAGCCTCCAGGGAGTGAGTCGGTGTCGATGGGTAGCTTAGCACCAATCGTTGGTCCTGTACCAATGATAGCCCCTTGGTGTACCCTTCGCGTATGGCGAACGCGTCGATGAAGGTGGACCACCGGTGCCTGCCATTGCTCGATCACCTGGCGCGGATCGGCCGCCGGTCCGCCGAGCTCTCCATGTCACCTGGTGGCCTTCGACCCCGGCACCTCATCGCGCTCGGGCTCCTAAGCGAACAGGGACCCCTCAGCCAGCAGAGCCTCGGCGAGGTACTGAGCCTCGATCCCAGCAACGTTGTCGGGCTGTTGAACGAGCTGGAACAACGTGAACTGATCACGCGGCGGCGCGATTCCGCCGACCGGCGCCGTCACAACGTGCAGCTGTCCTCGAAAGGGGAGGAGGCGCTCGCCGTTGCCTACGTCCGACTCGGCTTGGTCGAAGACCGGCTGCTCTCAGTCCTCAGCGCCGATGAGCGCGCCACCCTACACCAGTTGCTCGTTCGGGTCGTGGGTGCCGAATCACGTCCTTGCTCCGCGGGAGCCGAAGAGCCACCCAGCCTTACCTGCGAATCGGTGGAATTGCATTGACCGCCGGTCGGGGCAGGGCAGGTATCCAGTGGCCGAGCCCAGAGAGTGGGTCAAAGGGGGCGATGGGCCTGAACTCCCCATAGCGACCTATGTCGATTACGTCGACATCGAGTCAGGGCGCTGGGCCATGTTCAGCCGTTCAACCGATCTCGCGAACCTCGTAGCCGAGGCCACCTGTGCCTGACCACCCACCGCCGCCATCCCGAGCCGCGGCCATGCCCACGGAGGCGCCCTACACAACTCGGGCGCTCGACGCCTCCACCTGGGACGCGTTCGCGGAGTTGGTCGAGCGCAACAATGGGATTTACGGAGGGTGTTGGTGCATCGCCTACCACACGGCGTACCGGCGCGGCGTCAGTGATCCACGCACGCTGAAGGAGCAGTTAGTACGGGCGGGCAGCGCGCACGCGGTAATGGTGTTCGACGAGGAAGGGAGCGCGCAGGGTTGGTGCCAGTACGGTAGTCCCGACGAGATCGGGCTCAAGCACAACCGCGAATACTCCAAGGACCCGCCGCCACCCGCGCGCTGGCGGATCGCCTGCATCTTCGTCGACAAGCGGCATCGCGGACAGGGGATCGCACGCGCGGCACTCCGGGGCGCTCTCGCGCAGGTCGCTGCCGCGGGCGGCGGTCTCGTGGAGGCGACCTCCGAAGTGACCTCCGGCCGCGAGGCTCAGGATCGGTTCCTGTTTAGCGCGACCGTCGAGCTCTTCGAGGAGCTGGGATTTGCGCGAGTCCGGCAGGTCGGCAAGCATGCGTGGATCGTCAGTCGACCCATCGACGCACGCAGGGGCCCCTGACGGGCAGCCTCCGACTCTCTGGGGTGATCAGCCGCGTCTTCCTGGATCAGGGTAGGCGTCTTGTCCAGGGTTGCTTCTCAGCGACCTGAGCGGCAGGCGACGTTCGCTGAAATGAGTGTTTCCCAAAGTCCTGAGTTCGGGTCCGGGGGCGCGCCGGTCGGATCCACAGAAGACATCGGTCCCCTCGGTGTACATACCACCGCTGGCAGCGCTTACCAACGCTGTCCCCGCGGATCGGCTCAGCCAGTTGGCGGAACTCGCGGAAGCAAGGAGATTGAATATTGCAACAACCCTAGTCGGGCTTATGAAGCCCCATCGCCGAGCCTCGGGGCGGATCCGTCAGCCGGTTCCGGCAACCCTGCGGGCAGAACGGGCGTCGCGCCGGCCACTCGCCCGTAAGCAGAAAGTCCCCGCCGACCCGAGCTCCGAAAAGGGCGGGAACTAGGGCGGCTCCGCCTCATCGCAATGCCCATATTGTGCACGAACGTATGTGCACACACAATATGGGGTATGATCGCGCTACTGCTGGGGCCAGTCCGCCGAGGCGAGGCGTCGAGCCCGAACTGGTCCGGCTGGGGGAGTCTCGGATGAGCAGACAGGTCACGGTTCCCGGAGGTACCCGCTTTGTTGGCGACCTTCGGGTCACGGCCGAGGAGTGGATCTCCGGGACGGTTGAAGGAGAGGTCGTGGTGGAGGCCGGTGGCTCCCTGGCGGTGACGGGGGTGGTCACCAAAGGGATCGTGGTGGCACTCGGCGGGTCTGCCTACGTGACCGGGAAGGTGGGCGGCCTCTGGGTGGAGCGGGCTGGCGACGCCGTCCTGGACGGGACGTCGGTGGGAGATCTCCAGAACTGGGGCCGCGTGATAATCGCCGGGGTCGTCGAGGGTCAGGTGGTGACCCACCCGGGTGCCGCGACCGAGATCGTTCCCGGCGCCGTGGTGCACGCAGTCTGATCGGACTGGGACGCCGGGCGGCCCGGTGGCGACCCGCTTCCCTCGGCCCGGGGTCGAGGCCGATGTTCGCGTTCTCGCCTCCGGCCGGTGGGTAGCGCTGGCTCATTTCGATCCTGAGTAGGGAGGGGGGCCGACTCGCTTCCCGACCGCTCAGTGATTCGCTGCACGGAGTGCATAAATGCACATCGTGCATGTTTCTGGTAGGATCGTGCCTTGGAAACCGCCCCCGGCCTCCGCGATCGCAAGAAGCTGGCCGTCCGTCAACACCTCAGCGCCGCCGCCGTGCGCTTGGTCGCCGAACGCGGGCTTCGATACGTCACCGTCGAGGAGATCGCCCAGGAGGCCGAGGTCTCGGTCCGAACCTTCTTCAACTACTTCACAAGTAAGGAGGAGGCGATTGTGGGGCGGGACTGGGACCGGTCGAGCGAACTCCGGATCGAACTGCTCGCCCGACCCGTAGGTGAGCCACCCTTCGAGGCGCTCAAGCAGGTGCTGATCGAGCGGGCGAGGTCGCTGGGCGACCGCCAGGACGAGTGGCTATTGAGCATGCGGGTGGTGCACCAGGAGCCCAGCCTTCTCCCCAGCCTGGTCGCCTCGTTCCTGGCCCAGGAACGCACCATCGCCGAGGCGGTCGCCGAGCGTATCGGTGCCGACCCCAACCGCGACCTCTACCCAGCTGTGTTGGCCTCGGTCGCCCTCGGCGCCTTCCGGGTGGCCATGACCCAGTGGCGCAGCCGCCAGGGGAAGCATTCCCTGGTGCATCTCGTCGAGGCCTCCCTAGCCCTCGTAGAGGTCGGCCTTTCAGCGCCTGAGCAGCACCTGCCGCGACCGCGGCCCGTTACCCACCCCCGAGGCCTGGCAACAGCCTCAGCCACCGAGTCGGCGCGCCCGGCTCAGCGGGCCATCCCGGCCAGGGGTGGCGCATGACGGATCTGACGTCCACGCTGGAAGTGCCCCGGCTCAGCCAGCGGCGGGTGCTCCTCGTCATCGGCGCCCTGATGCTGGGCATGCTGCTGGCCGCCTTGGACCAGACCATCGTGGCGACCGCCCTGCCCACCATCGCCGGCGACCTGCACGGGCTCTCGCACCTCTCCTGGCTGGTGACCGGTTACCTGCTCGCGGCCACGGTGTCGACCCCGCTCTGGGGCAAGCTCGGCGATATGTACGGTCGGAAGATCTTCTTCCAAGCGGCGATCGTCATTTTCTTGGTCGGCTCCGCCCTCTCCGGGCTGAGCTCTTCGATGATCGAGCTGATCGCCTTCCGGGCGCTCCAGGGGCTCGGCGCGGGCGGCCTGATGGTGGGCGCGCAGGCGATCATCGGGGATGTGGTCCCGCCTCGGGATCGCGGAAAATACCAGGGCGTATTCGGAGCCGTCTTCGGGCTTTCCAGCGTGGCCGGTCCCCTCTTGGGTGGCTTCTTCGTGCAGAACCTGTCCTGGCACTGGATCTTCTACATAAACCTACCCTTAGGAGCGGTCGCCCTGGTGGTCACCAGCGGGGCGCTGCCCAGCGCTTTGCGCCGGGTGCAGCACGTCATCGACTACCTGGGCGCGGTGCTGCTGGCGGCCGGAGTCACCTGCTTGGTGCTGCTCACCACCCTCGGAGGCACCACCTATCCCTGGGGCTCCGCTCCGATCGTGATCCTGGCCGTCCTGGGGGCCGCACTGCTCGCCGCCTTCGTCCTGGTGGAGCGGCGGGCAGCGGAGCCGATCCTGCCCCTTCACCTGTTCAAGAACCGCGTCTTCTCGGCGGCCAGCGCGATCGGGTTCATCGTCGGCTTCGCCATGTTCGGGGCGATCACCTACCTGCCGACCTACCTCCAGGTGGTGCGGGGTGCCAGCCCGACTGGGTCCGGACTCGAGTTGCTACCCCTCATGGGGGGACTCCTGGTGACCTCGATCGGCTCGGGCATTCTGATCAGCCGCTGGGGGCGCTACAAGATCTTCCCGATCCTGGGCACCGCCGTCATGACCGTTGGTCTGTTCCTATTCTCCTTGCTCGGCCTCGGGACCAGCACCCTGACCATCGCCTTGTTCATGGTCGTGCTCGGGCTTGGGCTCGGTGGGGTCATGCAGGTGCTGGTGATCGCAACGCAGAACGCGGTCCCCCAGAGCGAGCTTGGCGTGGCTACCTCGGGGGCCACCTTTTTCCGATCGATCGGGGGTTCGTTCGGGACCGCCATCTTCGGAGCGATCTTCGCCAACGTACTCACCGGAAACCTGGCTCACTACCTGGCCGGCACCAAGCTACCGGCAGGATTTAGCGGCGCCGCCGGGGCCAGCCCGGCCGCCCTGGCCAAACTCCCGGCCGCGGTCCACACAGGCTACATCCAGGCGGTCAACGCTTCCTTGCATCCGGTCTTTCTCTGGGCGGTACCGTTCGCGCTCCTCGGCTTCGCGATCACCTGGCTCCTGAAGGAGGTGCCATTGCGCAGGACGGTTCACGCCACCCCGACCACGCTTCCCCAGCCTTCCGAGGCGTAGCGATGGTCCGGTGCGGGGAGGGCAGTGACCTGCCTCGACCGCCTGGACGTGCCGGCGACGACGGGCCGAGGTGGATTATCGGAAGCGAACAGGGTCAGCGCCGGCGGGCCTACGCTCGGGAGCGCCAGGTCGCTGCTCAGGGGTGACTGGGCCCCGCGGCCGGGGCCCAGTCGAGCAGCGCCACGCCGCTACGCGGCGCCGTGCAGGATCGGGGTCCCGGTCTCGAGGAGGGTCTTCAGGCTGCTCAAAATGAAGCTCCAGCCGCCCCCCGCTCCGTCGTCCTCGAAGCCGCCGGAAAGCAGAACGGCCAGCCGGGGCGTGCTCGCCACGTCGTGGATTACGGTCAGGCGGGTTAACCCGCCCGGCATCTCCTTCAACTCGTAGGTAAGGCGCGTAAATCCCTCAGCAGTCATCGCCTCGTCCATCAACATCCGCCAGGTCTGCACCAGGCGCCGAGGAGGGTCGACCTCGATGACCTCGCCGTCGACGGCGACTTCAGGTGCGCCCGCGGCCCGCATCCCCGCACTGGAGAGCGCCCGGAAGGCGCCTCCGGGCCGGAGGTCGTACTCCACCAGCCCGCCATATCCGTACCGGTCACTCCACTCCGGCGTGGTGATGGCGTCCCAGACCGCCTCAGGGGTGGCTTTGATATAGACCCGGTAGATCTGGGTGGTCGCCGTCGGAACATCGATCGCAGTCATGCTGAATCCTCCAGTTCGTTTTTCAGTTCGGCGAGCGCCGAAACCTGGCGCTCGGTGTACTTGTCGATCCACCGGTTATGAATTAGCCGAATCGGAACCGCGTTCAGGAAGTGCAACTTCTCCCGACCGGCACGCCGTGCCACCACCAGGCCCGCGGCTTCCAGAACGCGCAGGTGTTTCATCACCCCAAAGCGAGTCATGGTCAGTCCCGAGTCAAGCTCGGTGAGCGTGCGTCCGTCACGCGCGAAGAGCAGGTCGAGCAGGAGCCGTCGGGTCGGATCGGCGAGCGCCTTGAACACGAGGTCGTCATCGGGCACGCAGCGAGGATACGTGACCAAACAGTCACATGTCAAACGGCCACGGAAGCGAGCCCCGGAACCGTGCCTAGGGGCGAGGACTATATTGGGGTCAGCGCTTCGCCGGGCTAGTGACCGCTCGCTGGACCGGATCTGGCTCCGGCCGGGGCGCGATGTGAATCCGCCGACGCTGCCTGTTCGGGCGCCAGGACCGGGCTCATGGACCGCCCTCCGGCTGACGTCGCCTGGGAGGTATCGGAGTGCACATGCCGGGCGCCTGGGTGACGCGGCCGCCGCGTCCTCGGGGCGACTCGGCGACGGCACCGCCCGGCCCCCATTACAAGTGGCTGGCCCTCTCCAACACCACCCTCGGAGTGATGCTGGTGACCATCGACGCCACCATCATGATCATCGCCATGCCGGACATCTTTCGGGGTATCCGGCTGGACCCACTGCTTCCTGGGAACAGCTTCTACCTGCTCTGGATGATCCTCTCCTACCTGATCGTCTCCAGCGTGCTGGTGGTCAGCTTCGGCCGCCTCGGGGACATCTTCGGTCGGGTGCGCATCTACAACCTCGGCTTTGTCATCTACACGGTCGGTTCGATCCTGCTGTCGATTACCTGGATGACCGCCCAGTCGGGAGCGCTCTGGCTGGTGCTGATGCGGGTGGTCCAAGGCGTCGGCGGCGCTTTCCTGATCGCGAATTCGGCGGCGATCCTGACCGATGCCTTCCCCGAGCACCAGCGCGGGCTGGCCCTCGGGATCAACAATGTGGCGGGGATCAGCGGCTCTTTCATCGGCCTCGTGCTGGGGGGGATCCTGGGGGCGATCGACTGGAGGCTCGTCTTCCTGGTCTCGGTGCCGGTGGGACTGGCGGGGACGGTCTGGTCTTACCTCAAGCTGCGCGATCTCGGCCTCCGCCGGCGCACCAATATCGATTGGTGGGGCAACCTCACTTTCGCCGCCGGTCTGATCCTGGTCATGATCGGGGTCACCTACGGAATCGAGCCCTACGGGCGCCAGTCGATGGCCTGGACTAGCCCTTCAGTGCTGCTCGAACTGAGCGGAGGACTGGTCCTGCTGGCGGTCTTCTGCCTGATCGAGTCGAGGGCCTCGGCACCGATGTTCCGGCTCAATCTCTTCCGGATCCGCGCCTACGTGTTCGGCACCATCTCCAGCTTCCTGGCGGCCCTGGGCCGGGGCGGGTTGATGTTCATGATGGTGATCTGGCTGCAGGGGATCTGGCTGCCACTGCACGGCTACAGCTTCGCGGCCACCCCGCTCTGGGCCGGCATCTACATGATGCCGCTGACAGTGGGATTCCTCCTGGCCGGCCCGGTCTCGGGGGCGCTCTCTGACCGTTTCGGGGCCCGCCCCTTTGCGACCGGCGGGATGCTGGCGGCGTCGGCCAGCTTCCTCTTGCTCGAGCTGCTGCCGATAAGTTTCTCCTATCAACTGTTCGCCCCCCTGCTCCTTCTAAACGGGCTGGGCATGGGCGCCTTCGCCTCGCCCAATCGGGCGGCGGTGATGAACAGCCTTCCGCCCGAGCACCGAGGGGCGGGAGGGGGGATGAACGCGACCTTCCAGAGCTCAGCCCAGGTCCTCTCGATCGGCATCTTTTTCACACTGGTGATCGTGGGGCTGTCGGGCACCCTCTCCAGCAGCCTGGAACACGGGCTGGTTCGGCACGGGGTTCCCCTGGCGGCCGCCGCCCGGGCCGCCTCGTTGCCTCCCGTCTCGACGCTCTTCGCCGCGTTCTTGGGCTACAACCCGATGCTTCACCTGCTGGGCGCACACACCCTTTCGCTGCTCCCCAAGCGCACGGCGGCGCTTCTGGTCGGGCGCAGCTTTTTCCCTAATCTGATCTCGGCCCCGTTCGGGGCCGGACTTCACGCCGCCTTCGACTTCTCGATTGGGTGCTGTCTGATCGCGGCGGCAGCCTCCTGGTCCCGCGGCAAGCGCTACGTGTACCGGGCCCGGGCGTTGCCGGCCAGCAATCGCGGCGAGATCATCACTCCCCAGGACAACCTCTAGCCCACCTCGCCGGGCGGGTGATCGTCGGGCCGGGGTGGGAGCCGGACTAGGCC
>Ga0307372_10003632_pt1 | contig 24439 bp, 30 predicted proteins | sample OX1MG_FD_202533 | JGI IMG/M metagenome (GOLD analysis project Ga0307372, IMG submission 202533) | Soil microbial communities from Risofladan, Vaasa, Finland - OX-1 | ecosystem: Environmental > Terrestrial > Soil > Coastal area > Acid sulfate soil | place: Finland: Risofladan, Vaasa | collected...
GGAAAACGTGGAGATCGCGAAGCACCTCGATCGCGAGGCGCTCGCGCGGCTGTGCGACCCGGCCAACTACCTCGGCCAGTCCGGCGTGATGGTCGACCGGGTGCTGGCGCTGCGCGCCGCGCACCCGGGTTGAGGCAAGGCGGGACCCATGTCCCGAGGCCTTCCTGCTGCCGGCTCCCTCGCCGGTGTTTACGCGAGCTTGATGCGACACGCCGCAGTCCTTACGCCGTTTTTGCAGCCGGGCGACTAGATTTCCGGTTGCGCGGGGGCGGCACGGGGCGGCCTCCGCGCGATGAGGGCGCGGAGATCGAGATGGATTTTGTTTACCTGGGGCTCGCGACGGCTTTGTTCGCGCTAAGCGTCGCGCTGGTCTACGCGCTCGAAAACCCGCGCACACCGCGATGAGTTGGGTCTACGTTTTGAGCGGGCTGATCGCCGCCGCGCTGGTCATCTATCTCTTCGTCGCGCTCCTGTGGCCGGAGAAATTCTGATGACTACCAACGGTTATCTGCAGCTGGCTGTCTACCTCGTCGTTCTCATCGCACTGGCAAAGCCGCTCGGCGGCTACATGGCGCGCGTGTACGAGGGCCAGCCGACGATCCTCGGCCGGATCGGCGCGCCCGTCGAGCGTCTGGTCTACCGCCTGTGCGGGGTCGATCCGGCCAAGGAGATGCACTGGACCCGGTATGCGCTCGCCGTCCTCTGGATGAGCGTGTCGAGCGTGCTCGCGGTATATGCGCTGCAGCGGCTGCAGGCGCACTTGCCGTTGAATCCGGCGAAGATGGCGGACGTCTCGCCCGACTCGTCGTTCAACACCGCGGTGAGCTTTGCCACCAACACCGCCGTCCTCGGCGTCCCGCTCGGCCAATACCGCGCCGCGCACTGAAAACTTCCGCCCCGAAGCCGGAAATTGCGGGCAAATGCCTCTGCCGATGTGCGGAATGTAGGCCAACAAAATCTGGCAATTCTTATTTGATCGAACGTGCGACTTTGGCAATGTGCTCGTCAATGGCCTTGTTCACTCTGTCGGGAACGCTCGAACCGCAAGTTACGATATTCCGGAATCCGGACTCGCCATATTCTCGAAGAACGTCAACAAGCACCGAGGCCATGCCCGGCGCCGTCCGGGACTCTGCCGGCAACAGCGAGAGCGTCTCGAAATCCAAAAACAGGTCGACAGAGGGAGGCTCCAATCGCAAGGCCCGCAATGAATCGTTTATTGCCTTCTCCATCTTGTCGGAGGCGCTGAATTCCTCGAACGGCAGGCGAAGCGCTGCGCCCCGTCCGTCCTCTCTGGCGATCCCGGCGACCGCTTCGATATAGCCATACCCCGGCCCCCGCACCGACTCCGGACCGCTCATGGGAATACCGAGCATCGACTGCTGCCTGAGACACCTGAAAAAGTATTCAGCGCAGTGCTTGCCGTCGGCCGTCCTGTCCTCAGGCCCAAACAGCGAAAAATCGGCAAACAGCGGATAGCGACTGCCCCAAGCCTCGAGCAGTTGGTGCGCTACACCCGAGAGATGCTCCTCCAAGGGCGTGTCATCGTCCTCGCGTTGCTTCTGAACCTCGAAAGCCGGACGAACCCGCGTCCGCGTCCTCGGCGACAGGTGTCCGACGCCCGCGATCTCTCCCGCCTTTGCGCGATGGATCGGGAAGTAAAGCGCGTCGTTCATGGCGGCCTATGCCCAATGCACTTCCGGAAACTGCGCCTGGGCCTGACGGTATCCGACCAGGCCGGAAAACAGCGAATAGTTGCGCCGCTCATGGCGCACGCGGCCCGCAACGATCGCCGGGTGGATCTGCAGTTCCCGTGCGAGCGCCTGGAGCGATTGCGTCGAAGGCTTCAGCCTGGCCGCGCTTCGCCGCCATATGGCGCGGGAAATCAGGCTTTCGCGCGCAAGATCGTTCGCCTCGCGTTCGATCGCCTCCGTCTCGTCCGCCTTTTCGATGTTCTCATCCGCGATCGCGCGGCGACTTGCCGGGTCCAGATGTTTCCAGACATGGACCAGCTCATGAATCAGCGTGAACCAGAAATTGTCCAGGCGATTCTCACGGAGCGTGAGCCCGATCACCGGCGCCCCGTTTCGACCGAGCATGGCCGCGCCGTCAAGATACGTCTTCGGCAGGTGCGGCTCGATGACGACGGCGATACCCTGTTCCTCGAGGAAATCCTTCGCGAGCCGCGGCCCCTTGTCCATCCAGCTCAGCTTCACGACATACCGGATGAGGTCCGGATTCAACTTGTCCTTCGCGTACCTGCCATGCAGATACGTCCTGGAGTCCGCGATTTCGCGCACGCGGGCAAGCCAGAGCCAGACGCTCGTGCGGTTCGTCTTCGAGGTTGCGCCGAACGTGAGCGTGTTCTTGAGCAGAATCGGGCTTCCAACGGGCGCCATGAAGCGCTTGAGCAGTTCCGCGACCGACTCGCCGCGCTGGACCCATCCCCGCTTCACGAGCAGATCCGCGGGCACGTCCGACGCGTCGACATCCTCGTTCGACCGATACTCCGCCGCGGGCTCGCGGATCAGAAGCTCCGGCGGAATGGCCAGCTTCTCGTGCAGCGCCCTGATCATCGGCAGCGTCAACCCCCGCTTTCCGGACAAGACTTCGGAGGCACGGTTCTTTCCGCCGAGGATCTCCGCGATGTCTTTCTGGCGCAGGCCCTGCTCCTCCATGCGGAACAGGATCGCCTCCACCGGGCCGGGCTTGCGAAACCTGAAGCGCGCTTTCTCGTAGTCTTCGACGAGCTTCGCAAGCAGCTCCAGGCGGCCGCCCTCGGCAGTGTCCGGATCCGGATCCTGTACAGCAAGGCGCTCCACCTCGCTGAGGGTGCGCCGGTACTGCTCTTCCGTCTTGATGATCCTCGGTTCCATGGCGTCTCCGTCTAACGTCCCTTGTTGCGCTTGTCGTACTCCGCGTGCGTTCCTATCCAGAACACCACTACGATGCCCGTCCTGTAGGCGATCGTCGTTTCAAGCCGATAGTCGTTGCCTTTCACGTTGAATATCGTGACGCCGCCGCCCAGAAGGCTCGCGGATGGGTAGCGCGCCTTCAGGTGATGAGGCGTTGTCCAAATTGCCGTCTCGACGTCCGCAATCCAGTTTTCAATCCACCCGCGGGCATCCGGATACTGCGCGCAGAACTCGTCGAGCCGGTTCCGCCCGACCAGCTTCATTGCGGCCTCGTAGTGATTAAGGACAGGCAGTGTAACAGCAAGTTCCCTGGGTGGGAACTTTGTGTACCTTCTTGGACGTTATGGGAACTAGGGTCGGACTGCTACCCGACGGTCACCAGCACCAGGGTCATGGTGCCGTTGAGCTATCACCTGCGCGATTGCCCGGCTGCGCTGCCGCCAGAATCTTCAGCTCACGCCCGCACTTCTTCATCGCGCGCCGCAAAGTTTGCCCCGAGTGCCACCAAATATTGATTGAATTCGCCGATTGATATGTCGGCCTGGATCTCGATTACTGAGACCTGCATAGGTAATGTCCTATCTTAGGCGAAAAGAAATGGGGCAATCCTTGATGAAGGAGCGAAGCAGGTTGTGGTCGTTGCTGATTGCGGCGGTCGCGAAGTGAGTCTGGTCGAACAGCCCAGCGAGTTCGACGCGTGCGAAGTTGGCGAGCGGATTGGTTTTGATATGCCCCCAGATCAGCTCAACCGGATTCAATTCAGGGGCGTACCCAGGCAGCAGGGTGGTTCGAATGCGGTGGGCATTGCGTTCGAGCCAGCCTTTGACGGGCTGGCCTCGATGCGCCTGCGAGCGATCCCATACCAATTCGATCGGACCGCCGATGGCCCGGCACAACTGTTTGAGGAACGCCAGGACGCCTGCAACATCAAAGTTGGCGTCTGTCAGCAGGTTGAAGTGCGAACGCACGCGGCGCCGAAGCGGCGATACCGACAGCGCGCCGATCACCGACACCTTGGAGCGAGCCCGTCGGTGTGGCCGCCTAGCCGAATCTGTGTTGATTCAGCCGGTGTGAACGTGCATGTTCTTCCTCGTGCATCTTCTTCCGGTCATCGTCTCTGACGCGTCTTCTTCGCGTCGATTTCCGTCTTCTTCAGACTGCGCCTGAGGGCGTGCTTGCGGCCGATGGGGCTGCCTTTCTCGACCCTGTCGAGGAGCGGCTATGGCGCAGCGAGGACAACGTAAGTGTTTGTGTTGCGGGAATTTGTTTGATCTTGACCATCGCAACCGCGAGCGTCAACGCTTCTGCTCAGCCACTCAATGCCGTCGTGCGAGCAAGGCCGCCAGTCAGGCCGCTTGGTTGGCCCAGCCCCAGAACAGCGGGTACTTCCGTGACCCGGTGCATGTCGCTCGCGTGCAGGCCTGGCGCGCCGCGCATCCCGGTTATGGCCGCGGCAAGCCCCGCAGGGCGCCTGCGTTACAAGATTTCTGGATCCAGGAAGTGCCGGATTCGGTTGAACAATATCCCATTCGTGGTGAGATCGCTGCGCTCCCCAGCGCGAGCCCGTTACAAGATCTCTTAGAGGCTCCATCGCCAGTGCTGGCGGGGCTGATCCCAACTCCATTAATCCTTTCTCTACCGTTATCCGCGACATGCCGGTCGCGCTGATCACCGCGCTTACCCCGCCCCAGCCATACGCTTGCGCCTCGCTCGCCGCTCATTGACGCCGCATGCGCTCGTCCATCAGCGGCGCCAAGCGTCGGTACTTCGATTTAATTTGTCGGATAGCAGCGGCATCGCGCATCGTGCCCCGCAGTTTCTGATGCCACTGAATAAGTTGTATAGGTTATTTTGACGCTCGTACTAAGCGCCTGATCGTCGCCTTGGCCATCAGTCGACTGACGCCTGGATGGGTAGCTTCCGAGGCCTAGCTGACTTGCATGTTAGTCAAGCGGACATTGTGCCCGGTCGTGTGGATAAGTGCGCTGGTGATATCTTCCAGGATTCCTGGTAAGTCGACGCTGAGTCATACCTGCGATTCGGTCGACGACAATCAAGGGGCTGAAGCGCAAGGACCAAGAGGTCTTAATTCTGTCCGGACTGCAATTCGCAAGGGTTATAGCTTGGCACATTCTGCAGCCGGATTTCACCGTTGGCTCGCCTCCTTTATCGCGTTCATGGAGGGCTTATACTTCGCGATACGGTGGGAAACCTATCTTCGCATATCGATCATCGTGAATAGCGGGAATCGTCGTCGGGGACCGGCGGGTGCCTCGGAGAACCGTCAGAATCAGCGAACGTCGATAAGTCCCGATCGAACCTGTCAGTCGGCCCGGCGGTGGATGCATAAGGTGGTGGCGTGGGGTCGCGGGGCCACCGTGTGCGTCGTGGTGCTGATGCTCGCCGCCTGCGGCGGCAACACCCATCTCACATTTCTCAATCCGCTGGGCCCGGTGGCCGATGCCCAGCGCTGGCATTTTTACGAGGTGCTTGGGATTATGGCGGTGCTGGTGGCCGGACCGATCTTCCTCCTGCTGCCGTTTTTTGCCTGGCGCTACCGCTATGGCAATAAAACTTCCAAGTACACACCCAAGTGGGAGTTTTCCAGGGTGTTGGAGATCACCGCCTGGGGCGGCCCGATCGTAATCGTGGCAGTCCTGGCTTTCTTTGTGTGGCGTGATACGCACAAGCTGGATCCTTACAAGCCGCTGGTATCCGATCAGGCGCAACTGCACGTGCAGGTGATCGGATATGACTGGAAATGGCTGTTCATCTATCCCGACCAGGGCATCGCCAGCATTGGCATACTGGCCATGCCGGCCGGACGCCCGGTGTCCATGCAGATAACCTCCGCCACCGTTATGCAGTCGTTGTTCATTCCGGCGTTGGGCAGCCAGATCTATGCCATGGGCGGCATGGTCACGCAGCTGAATCTGCAGGCCAGCAAGCCTGGGCGCTGCATGGGCGAAAACACCATGTACAACGGCAAGGGCTTTTATCAGCAGCAGTTCACAGCGGTCGCCATGACGCCCGTCGATTTCACGGCGTGGGTACAAAAGGTGCGCACCCACGGCATGCCGCTGGACGCACGGACCCTGCAACTCATCTCTCAGCGAACGACCCGTACCACCCTGATCGATGCCCTGCCCAGAACCGGCGTGGAGGACGGCAACCTGTACTTCACCGGCGCGACCAGCGCGCTGTTTCCTGCCGTGGTCAAGGCCACCATGGACGGTGCCGCGTTGCCGGCGCAGGCGTTCGGCCACGCGACCGCGACGCCGCACGCTGGCGGAAACCCCGACGCATCCGTGACAGAGCAACCGCAATGAGCATCGCCGCCGTTTCCACGGGCCCGTTTCTAGGGCGACTAAGCCTGGACTCGTTGCCGTTCTGGCAGATGCTGCAGCACCCTACCGAAAACAACATCATCAACGGCTGCATCGCTACCGGCGCCGCGTCCATGGTGGTCATCGGCGCGATCGTCACGATCGCGCTGCTCACCAAATATCGGAAATGGGGCGTGCTGTGGTCGGAGTGGCTGACCAGCCCCGATCACAAGAAGATCGGCATCATGTATGTAGTGATCGCATTCGTGATGCTGGCGCGGGCGCTGATCGAGGCGGCGCTGATGCGGGGGCAGCAGGCTTTCGGCCTGGGTGGCGGCTTTCTGTCGCCGGATCATTTTGCACAGCTGTTCAGCACCCACGGCACCATCATGATTTTTTTCATGGCGATGCCCTTCCTCACCGGCATCATCAACTACGTGATGCCGATGCAGATCGGGGCGCGCGACGTGTCCTTTCCCGTGCTCAATTCCATCAGCCTAGGGCTGACTGCGGCAGGTGCCGCACTGGTGATGATATCGCTGGTGATCGGCAAGTTCTCCACCGGCGGCTGGTTCGGCTATCCCCCCTATACGGAAGCGAACTTCAGTCCCGGCGTGGGGCCGGACTACTGGATCTGGTCGCTGAGCTTGGCGTCGCTGGGATCCACGTTCACGGGGATAAACTTCGCCGTCACCATCTACAAGGAGCGTGCGCCCGGCATGAAGCTGATGCGCCTGCCGATGTTCACTTGGACCGCGCTATGCACGGCCATCCTGATGATCTTCGCGATGCCGCCACTCACCGTCGCCACAGCGCAGCTGGCGCTCGATCGCTATCTTGGATTTCACTATTTCACCAACGCACTTGGCGGCAACATGATGCACTTCGCCAACCTGTTCTGGCTGTTTGGACATCCTGAGGTCTACATCCTCATCCTGCCGGCGTTCGGCGTGTATTCGGAGGTCATTTCGACGTTTTCCGGCAAGGTGCTGTACGGCTATCGATCGCTGGTGGCGGCCACCATGGCCATCGGAGTGCTGTCTTTTACCGTTTGGCTGCATCACTTCTTCACCATGGGGCAGAGCGCCAACATCAATGCGGTGTTCGGTATTGCCTCGATGCTGATCGGCATTCCCACCGGGGTGAAGATCTATGACTGGATGTTGACGATGTTTCGTGGCCGTGTCCGTTTCACCGTGCCGATGGTCTATTCGCTCGGCTTCATCCCGCTGTTCGTTCTCGGTGGCATGAGCGGCATCCTGCTGGCCAATCCAACCGTCGACTATCAGGTGCACAACACGGTGTTTCTGGTGGCACATTTCCATAACGTGGCGGTGCCTGGCGTGCTGTTCGGCATGCTCGCGGCTTACCATTTCTGGTTTCCCAAGGCGTTCGGCTTTCGCCTCAACGAGCGCTGGGGCATCTTCTCGGCGCTGTGCTGGATCTTCGGCTTCATGCTGGCGTTCTTTCCGCTGTATGCGTTGGGCATCATGGGTCTGCCGCGACGCACTGTGGCCTATACGGAACCGTCGTACGTGCCGCTCGAATGGGTGGCGTTTCTGGGCGCCCTGCTGATTCTTGCAGCGCTCGCCGGACTGTTGGTCCAGCTCTGGGTGTCGATCAAGCATCGCGACGAAAACCGCGTATTTGCCGGCGATCCGTGGGATGGGCGAAGCCTGGAGTGGTCGATGTCGGCTCCGCCGCCGGAATACAACTTTGCGGTCATTCCCGTTGTGCGCGGCCGCGATGCGTTCACGATGGCCAAGGAGGAAGGCGTTGCCTTCCAACCGCCGGATGCTTACGAAAATATCGAATTGCCTCAAAACAGCGCGATGGGCCCAGTGATTGCGGCGATCGGCTTTGCCCTCGCCTTCGGCCTAGTTTGGCATATTTGGTGGATGGTGATCTTGTTCTTCGTCGCCGCAGTGGCGACGATGATCGTACGCGGTTTTGCCCGCGACACAACGCGCATCGTCACGGCGGGCGAAGTGCGTCAGGAACACCGGCGCTGGCTCGGCGCCGTGGCCGCAGCTACCGCCATTTCCCGCGCCCAGGAACGCGAGCCGGCCAACGCTGGACTCGCCGTACATGAGTCTGATGGAGTGGTGCCATGAGCCAGGAAGTCATGAAGCACCCGGGGTTGAACCTGGGTCCCACGCACGGCAAGGATAACGAAGCGGCCGAACGCATGATGTTCGGCTTCTGGGTGTTCATGATGAGCGACGCCATCCTATTCGGTATGGTGTTCGCCACGTACGTGACATCGATCCACGCCACCGCCGGTGGCCCTGGGCCGCACGATCTTTACGACATCAAGAGCGCCTTCATCGAAACCATGCTGCTGCTGACCAGCAGCTTCGCCTTCGGCATGGCCTCGCTGGCGCTCAAGTACAAGCACAGCAAGACACGGCTGATTGGATGGCTGGCAGTGACCCTGGTGCTGGGCGTAAGCTTTCTCGGTTTCGAACTGCACGACCTCATTACCATGTTCGCCAAGGGCGGCGTGCCCACACGCAGCGGCTACCTTTCCGCGTTCTTCGACCTGGTTCCCCTGCACGGCTTGCACGTCACCGCCGCCTGCATCTGGCTGGTCTGCCTGGCGGGCCAAATCGCACGTTACGGTCTGGACACAAAGACCAAGCTGGGCATCATGCGCCTGGCCCTTTTCTGGCATTTCCTGGACATCGTCTGGATCGCGATCTTTTCGGTGGTCTACCTGGCGGGGCTGACATGAGCGAGCAAGGTGACAACTGCAGCGACCAATTGGCGCTCGAGCAACAGGAGCGCCGCGAATTCCGCTCCTACGTCTGGGGCATTGGCCTAGCGCTGTTGTTGACACTGGTGCCGTTTGCGCTGGTCCACTGGGTCGGCATTCCGCGCGTTCCCCTGCTGATCGTCATCGGGGCCTTTGCGTTGGTGCAGATGCTGGTGCACTTTCGGTTCTTCCTGCATATCGGCTTCAAGCAGAAGCGCGAGGACCTGCAGCTGATCCTGTTCTCGACCTTGCTGCTGACCATCATGGTCGCGGGCACCATCTGGATCATGGCCAGCCTGGCGCTCCGCATGACCATGCCGGCGTCGCCTTGAGCGCGAGCGAGACGACTCAAGCGGCCGGTAACTCGATCGACAAGTCATTGCTTCGCGCCGTACCTCTACCGCAATCGCAACGCCATCGAGCGCATGTTCGCGGCACCATCTTGTCAGAGAATTCGAATGGAGACGTACGATGCAGACAGCATCCGACCTGCTTCCGGGGCGTGTGCTACGCAATGCCGGGCCGCCTACGGCCGTAAAGGACTTTCGCGGTGTCCAGATTGACGATGTAGGGCTCTCGAAGGTTGTCTCGTCCGATACGCCGCTCTTGACGCTCTATGAGGGAACGCTCCATGGCGAGGGACCCGCATGGCAAACCGTGCGAGATCGACTTGTCTGGTCGGACGTCCCCAATCGGCGGTTGCTGGGCTGGTACCCCGATGGTCATGTCGAGGTCCTGATCGACGGCACCTGGTTCATGAACGGCAATGCGGTTGAGGCGGACGGCACGCTCGTCCACTGCGAGCACGGCCGGCGCTGCATTAGCAGGGGTGGCGATTATGATGGGGAGCCCGAACCCATCGTGACCCATTACCAAGGCAAGCGGATCAACTCGCCCAACGATGTCGTGGTCGCGCCCGACGGGACGATCTGGTTCACTGATCCGACCTTCGGGATCATCATGCCAAACCAGGGCGCTCCCGCCGCGCCCGAACTCGATCATCGCAGCGTGTATCGTTTTGATCCACAGACCGGCGATCTAAGCCGGATGGCGGATTTCGAGGAGCCCAACGGTCTCGCCTTCACCGCCGATGGCGCGACGCTCTACGTGTCCGACACCTCGCTGTCGCTCGGCGAGGTGCCCGGACATAAAGCCGGGACGAAGCACGAGATCATCGCGTTCGACGTGGACGAGGGCGGCACGCTCTCGAACCGGCGCTTCTTCTGCCACACCGACCATGGCTATCCCGACGGATTCGCGGTCGATGCGCGCGGCTGGGTGTGGACGAGTGCGGCGGACGGCGTGCATATCTGGTCCGCGGATCGGCGCAAGCTGGGCTTCGTGCCAACACCCGCGGTGGTCTCGAACTGCACCTTCGGGGGCGCCGACGGACGGCGGCTGTTCATCACCGCGACACAATATCTGCTCGCGATCGATCTTATCGGCTGATCTGATGAAGATGCCCGTCGGGATCGCGGATCAGCGCGTCGGCATTGGACCGCCAGATGATGCGGGTGGCGGCGAGATCGTTGGCGGACAGAGGACGAAGCGCACGGCCGACGGGATGACGATACCCGAGCATCTCGACATGCGGCGGCTTGTCGGTGGGGTTCATCGGCACGACATCGACCTCAACGCCATCGAGGCCGTCGAGCGCGTCTTGCGTCGGGCCGTGATTGACTGTCGCACCTGCCTCGCTCAGCCCGTGACGCGCATAGAAGCGTCGGCTGGCCTCGACATCGCTGACCGAGATCGCGCTGTGGTCGATCCCCATGATGCCCGTGCCGTTCCAGTCGGGATTGGCGCCCCGCGGGAATTGGAGGAATTCGAGCGGATGACCTTCGGGATCGCGGAACTTGACCGTGGTCACCCCGCCCGCGGACTTGGGAAGCGCTACGGGGCGTTCTCGGCTTATCGGCGTGGCGCCGGCGTCGCGTGCGTGGCACCATGCGGCCTCCGCATCGTCGGTGACGAGCGCGAGGTGCTGGAACACGAGATCGCAGGCGGTCGTATCACCCGGATATGGGTGACCCGGATGGTCGAACCTTTCGAGATCGACGCGGCTTCGGCCGAGCGACATCGTGGTGCGCGAGCCGGAGCCCGAGAGGCCGAGCAGTTTCATGTCAGCAGCGGGAATGGGCGCTGCCTCGCCGACGTCGAAACCGATCGCCCGATAAAAGGCGACCAGCCGAGCCGGATCGGCGGTAACAAGCCGAAAACCTGCAATTGCCCGAAAAATCATGTCAGATGGCATGGCTCGCGCTTCGGATCGACATGGAGCTGGACGGTCATCAGGCAGCAGGGTTCGTCGCCGATCGTGCCGGACTTGTGCCCCTTCTTGCCATTCGTTTCGGTGCAGCCCTGATCCTCTCCGAACGAGAAATCGCCCGGCCCCTGCTCGATGCGCGTGCCGTCCATGCTTTCGATCCACCAACGGCCGGACAGCACGATGATCCATTGCGGCGCCGGGTTCTCATGCCAGTCGCCCACCCAGCCGACGGGCTGGACGGTGAAGACAACGGTAGCCTCGCTGCGCTCCATCTTGTCGTTCCACTGCGGATCGGCGGGGCCTACGGCCTTGAGCACGTAATCGGTGAGCGCGCATTGCGATTGATGGCTGATACCATCGGCATCGATATAGAGATGCGAATAGGGAACGGAGGGCTTGGGTCCTGCCTTATCGGCTTGATCGCTCATAGATGAATTCCGTAGGGGTGGCTGGAGGCCAAGGGGGTATGGAGGAACGCAGCGAGTCCAGCCCCGCCAGTGCCGACGACGATCAGCAGGAAGCCGGCACCAAGCGACAGATTCTTCAGGAAATCCCATAGCAGCGTGCGGCCCTTGCCGTCGGGATCAGACCAGAAATCGCCTTGCGCCCAGAATTTCTTGTAAAGAACCGCCGTTACCGCGCAGTAGACGGCAATGACGAAGGCACACGCCCGGTCGGCGATGCCGGTGACGACGCCCAACGTGCAGACGATCTCGACGAACAGCCCAATCAGGATCATCGCGATCGCGATCGGGCGCGGCTTGAACATGCTCTGCGCCTGCTCGACTGCGTGGTCGAAACCGAAAATCTTGTCGAGTGCGCTGAACGGCAGAAACAACAGTACTAGGCCACAGCGAACGACGAGCGCGACGATTACTGCCGTCGTCATAGCCGATCCTTGATGATATCGGCCACGCGCAACGCGTTGGCGATGATTGTGAGTGTCGGGTTTACCGCGCCGATCGAGGGGAAGAAGCTTGCGTCGGTGATATAGAGATTATCGACCTCGTGGGCGCGGCAATCGAGGTTGAGCACCGACGTCGCCGGATCCGTTCCGAAGCGACACGTGCCCGCCTGGTGAGCGGTGCCGGAGAGTGTGACGTTCTTGCCGAGATAGAGCGAGCGTTCGAGCAACACGGCGGGCCAGCCGATTTCCGACAGGATATCCTTCAGCTTGCGCTTCAACTGCTTGAGCGCCTCCGGGTTGGTTTGCACCAGATCGAGATGAACCCCGCCGTCCTTGTAATAGACGCGATTGTTCGGATGAGGCAGGTCTTCGGCCTGCAGCCAAAAATTCATCGAATGGCGGGCGATCTCGCTGAATGGCATGTCGGGCAACCATTCGAGCCACCCGGGCAGTTCTTCGCTCTTGATCTGGTCGGCATGGCTGATCGCGCACATCTGGATCAGGCCGAGAGGATAGTCCCAGTCGTCGCTGCCGAAATAGAAATCGCTGAATGCTAGGGTCTTCTGAAACACCGTCCCGTTAACATGGCGCATCACCGCCATAACGATGCTCATCTCGTGGCGCATATAGTTGCGTCCAACCTGATCGGAGCCGTTGGCGAGGCCGTTGGGATGCCGATCGTTGGCCGATCGCAACAGGAGCAGCGCGGAGGAAAGCGATCCACATGCAACCACCACCGTGGTGGCTGAATAGATCTCCTGCTCTCCGTTCCGCTCCACATGAACGGCATCGATCCGCCGCCCGCTCGTATCTGTCCCGAGCTTCGAAACATAGGCGTTAGTCATCAGCGTCACGTTGTCGTGTTTCGCCAGCATCGGATCGATGCAAATCACCTGTGCGTCCGCCTTGCCATTCAGGAGACAGGGGAACCCATCGAACGCGGTGCAACGTATGCACGTGCTGGTCGGTGTCGCGAAACCGTCCTCCTTCTGGTCGAGTAAAATGCCGAGCGGAAGATGAAAGGGCTTCAGACCGATGCCTGTCAGTTTGTTGGACAGCTCTGCGACTCTGGGCTCATGCTTAACTGCGGGATAGGGATAAGGTTTGGTTGTCGGCGGCTCGGTGGGATCCTCGCCGCGCGCTCCATGGACTCGGAACAGCGCCTCTGCGGCGTCATAATAGCGGGCGAAGTGGTGGTACTTGAGTGGCCAAGCGGGCGAGATCCCGCCGGCATGGGTGATCTCGTCGAAATCGCGCTCACGCAGCCGGAAGAGTGCTGAGCCATACACCTTGGAATTACCGCCCACGTAGTAATGGAGTTGGGGGCTAAAGGTGCCGCCATCGACATTAGTCCATGTCTCGGCGGCTTGGTATCTGCCGTCGACGAAGACGGCCTGCGCGCTCCAATTCGCCTCCTCGCGCGGCAGATAGTCGCCGCGTTCGAGGATCAAAATGCGCTTTCCGGTTGGGGCAAGCGCTTGGGCGAGCGAAGCCCCGCCGGGGCCGCTTCCGATAACGATCACATCGTAATGCTCGGGCAATCGACCCTCCAACCATAGTGTCGACGCCTTGTGCTCGACACGTATTGAACGGCGCGCCGGCGCCGCTGTTTCCGCCCGGTGGCCTATTTCGGCAATCGTCTCGGAACCACTCCCCGAACCCATTCGTTAGGGAATTATATACTTGAGTCCATCACCAATTCGGGCTACATTTCGGCTGTGAATTGAGGGATTGATGATGTCGAAAAGCACGATTTCCACCTTTGAGTTGTTCAAGATATTCCCGGATCAGGACGCAGCCCGCGTTTACCTTGAGGGTCGGTTGTGGCCCCAAGGCACGAAATGCCCGTGCTGTGGCCTTGGGGAGCGCGTGACGGCACGAAAGGGCAAGCCGGGGTTCTACCTCTGCAACCAGTGCAAGGAGGATTTTACCGTTCGCACCGGTACCATTTTCGAGAGGTCGCATGTCCCGCTGCACAAATGGCTGTGCGCCATGTACCTGCTGGTGAGGGCCCGGAAGGGCATTTCCTCCATGCAACTCGCAAAGGAAATCGGCATCACCCAGAAGTCGGCCTGGTTCGTCCTGCACCGGCTCCGGGACGCCTGTGGCGACGACCTGACAAAGCTGCAAGGCGTGATGGAAGTGGACGAAGCCTATTTCGGTGGGCTGGAAAAGAACAAGCACGAAGCCAAAAAACTCAAGGCAGGTCGCGGCCCTGCCGGCAAGTCCGGCGTTCTCGCCATGCGCCAGCGTGGCGGCAAGACGGTCGCCATGCAGATCGAGGACGCGGACCAGAACACCCTGCACGGCCATATCTTCGACCGGGTGGAAGTCGGGTCCGCCATCCATACCGACGAAGCTAGCGCCTACAAGAGAATCGGTGGTCTGTTTTTCGACGATGAGACGGTCAACCACGGCAACGGCGAGTATGTCCGGGACGGCGTGACCACGAACGGCGTGGAAAGCGTCTCTGCCGTGATGAAGCGCGGCATCATCGGCGTCTATCACCATGCCGGAAAAAAACACCCTGGCCGGTATGTTGATGAGTTTGCCTTCCGGCTGAATGACGGCAATGTGGAACGGCGCACGCTGGACCGCCTGCATAGCTTTGTGGACGGCGTTGCGGGTAAGCTGACCTATAAGGCGCTGATCCATTGACCCGCAAAGCCCCACCCAAGGCGCTGGACGCCATTGCCGATGTGGTGCTGGCCTTCCGGCCAAAGCCCAAGACGAAACCCGCCCGACGCCGGAAGCGGCAGGCAGCAAAGGCGAAAAATGGCTGATCCGCTTCTCATCACTGGCGACTGCAGGACGGCGCTCGCCGAGGATGGACCGTTCGCCATGCTGATTGCTGATCCGCCTTATGGCGACACTTCCTTGGATTGGGACCGGTGCGTGTCTGGGTGGATTGAATCCGCCCTGCAGATGCTGGCCCCCGGGCGTGTCCATGTGGGTTTTCGGCTCGCTGCGGTTCTTTCTGGATGCGGGACCAGCCTTCGCCGCCGCAGGCTGAAAACTGCCCCGGGACATTGTTTGGAAAAGGCAGAATGGCAGCGGCTTCCATTCCGACAGGTTCAAGCGTGTCCATGCACACGCCGTCCGATTCTATCGCGCCAGCGAGAAATGAAGCGGTGTCTACAATGAGGTCCAGCGGACCAATGACGCCACGGCGCGGACGGTGCGCCGCAAGAAACACCCGAACTACCACTTGGGCGAGCGTGAGCCCAGCGTCTATGTTTCTGAGCAACCCAACCCCGCGCGCGGGCCAGGTGTTCCTGCAGAAACACCGATGAGGTACAAGGTGAACGACGGCGCCGAGATGACCGACACGTCATTGGTGCGAGCGCGCGGCGTCAGCAGTCTGTTGAAAAACCCCTCGAACGATGTTCGCGATGAGGAGTCGTAGCGGGAACCTCGCTCAAGGGAGAACATGAATGCGCGGAACCGATGGGATGCAAGAGCCGCTGCTCACGATGTCAAGGCTGGATGAGTTTGTTCCCGCGGATCATCCGCTGCGCTCGATCCGGGTGCTGGTGAACGAGGCGCTCGGGCGGTTGAACGGCCTGTCCAACGAGATCTACGCCGACACGGGGCGCGCGAGCATCGCGCCGGAGAAGCTCGTGCGGGCGCTGCTGCTGCAGGTGTCCTACTCGGTCAGGAGCGAGCGCTAGGTGTGCGAGCGGCTGCGCTACAACCTGTTGTTTCGGTGGTTCGTCGGACTGGCGATCGACGATGCGACGTGGGATCACTCGGTGTCCTCCAAGAACAGGGACCGGTTGCTCGAGCACGCGGTGGTGGAAGCGTTCTTCACCGAGATCATGAGGCTTGCCGATGTTAAGGGGCCGCAGTCCAAGGAGCACTTCTCGGTCGATGGCGCGCTGATCCAGGCTTGGGCGAGCAACAAGAGCTTCCGGCCCAAGAATGGGAGCGATGACCAGAGGCCCTCGGGGCCGGGGCGCAACGCCCAGGCCGACTGGAAGGGCAAGCCGCGTAGCAACGACACGCATGAGAGCAGCACTGACCCCGATGCGCGGCTGTTCAGGAAGAGCTTCAACACGGCGTCGATTCTTTGCTACCAAGGGCACGTGCTGATGGAGAACCGATCCGGGTTGGTGGTTGGGGCGCTGGTCACGCACGCCGATGGCACGGGTGAGCGTGCCGCGGCGCTCGCCATGTTGGACACCGTGCCGGGCAAACAGCCCAAGAGCGTCGGCGCCGCCAAGACCTACGATACGAGCGACTTCGTCGCCGCGTGCCACGACAAAAGCGTAACGCCGCCCGTGGCGAGCAACGACACCCGGCGTGGGGGCAGCGCGATCGATACGCGCACGACCCGGCACGTCGGGTACGCGTTGAGCCAGACGATCCGCAAGCGCATCGAGGAGCACTTCGGCTGGGGCAACGCCGTGGGCCACATTCGGCAGACCGTGTACCGAGGGCTGCGACGGGTCGATCAGCACTTCAAATTGACGATGACCGCGAGCAACATCCTCAGAATCGCCCGAATGCTCAGTGCGGCACCGCAGAAAGCGCCGCAATGAGCGGCAATGCGACCAAAATTGGACGAATCGGCATGCGCCGAGCCGCCCGATCACTCACGAATCACACATCGAGCGCATTCCCCACGCCTTCGAGCATAGTTAAAGTCATCGTGTTCGAGCGAAATTCAACAGCCTGTTAGCAGTCCAGGCCCAGGAGAAGATATATGCCGAAAGTAGCGGTAATCACCGGCGCCGGTGCAGGTGTTGGTCGCGCCACCGTCGAAGAGTTTGCTCGGCAAGGTTTTGACGTAGCCCTGCTTTCGCGCGATCCCTCCCGGCTTGAGCGAGCGGCGGATGAGGTGCGCCGTTATGGGATGCGTGCATTGCCGATCCCGACTGATGTCGCCGATCCCGCTGCGGTAGAAGCAGCAGCCGATCGTGCGGAAGCGGAACTCGGGCCAATCGATATCTGGGTGAATGTTGCGATGGCGACGGTATTTTCCCCCGTTTCCGAACTAACCGCGGAAGAGGTCGAGCGTGGAACGAAAGTGACTTATCTCGGACAGGTGCACGGCATGATGTCTGCGTTGAAGCGGATGCGCGTGCGAAATCGCGGCACCATAGTCAACGTGGGATCGGCCCTCGCCTATCGTTCGGTGCCGCTGCAATCGATCTATTGTGGCGCCAAGGCGGCGATCAGAGGTTTTACCGATAGCCTCCGTAGTGAGATCATCCACGACAAGCTCGGCGTCCATCTGACGATGGTCGATCTGCCGGCGATCAATACCCCACAGTTCGACTGGGCGCTCAACAAGATGGGGCGCAAGGCCAAGCCCGTTGCACCGATCTTCGAACCGGAAGTAGCAGCTCGCGCTGTCTTTTTCGCCGCTACGCATAAACGACGTGACATCTGGGTCGGCTGGCCGACGGTGAAGGCGATCCTCGCCAACCGCATCGCGCCGGGGCTGATTGACCGATATCTCGCCAATGCCGGCTATTCCGGCCAACTTGCCGACCAGCCTACCGCACCCAATGCCCCCGCCAACCTGTTCGAGACCGTCCCTGGCGATTATTCGGCGCACGGTCGCTTCGACGATCAGTCGCGCGACCGCAGTTGGGCGATGTTCACCAATCGCCACAAGTCGGCGCTTGTCGTGGTCGTGGCGATCGGATTGGCGGTGGCGGCGCATTGGATCGCAAAGCGTCTTGATGTCTGAACCGATGTCCCCGGCTACGCCGTCGGTGACGTCCGGAGAAAATTTCCCATGTCACAGCATGTCGCAGAGTTCGTGTGGAAGCGCCTGATAGTTTGCGACAAATGCCGATAGATGCTGAATGCTAATTTTGGGCATCAGATACAAATGACGGTAAATATGCTACCCGCAAAAAAATTCCATACATGACGACTGCTTGAAAGCGTCGTTTACGAGCGAGTGGGAGTGAGAAAAAGTCTTTCACAATCTATCGAAGACTATCGATTTGTGGGGCCGAGAATTAGCTCGGGCATCTGTTTTGTGCGGGAAGTTTCTTTCGAGATCTATCGAGATGTATCGGTGGGATGCGGAGTTTTCTGATGGCAAATTTTCTTTGATCGGCTGCACCGGAAGCCGCGCACTTATGTTGACGGCATTGGAGCGTTCCCAGTTCGAACGCGGCATCGCGCGCGAGACCCGCGCCCCTCAAGAAAACGTTCTGTCATTCATTGTTTTCTTTGCGAACACCTTCCGCCGCATGCGGGGGTTGGAATGCTCAGAAATCCCAAAGGCTTGGTTCTCGTGGCTCCGGCGCATCCAGAATCGGATCATCGCGCTTGACGAGGGGGTCGATCCAGCCGGCCTTGGCGGTTACCCATGCGATCCATGCCTGCTTCTCGGGTGTGAGCTCGCCAGCCTTGGAGGTGTGTTCCTCGACTGCGGCGATGAACTCACGCAAGCGGTTGGTGCGGTGCAAGTCGGGTCGCGTCGCGGAACATTGTGCAAGGTCGATATCACCCAGCGGGACCAAATCGTCGCCATTTGCTCGCGTGGAAGTGCGACTCAAGCAATCCCAATCCTCGATCTGCCAATGCCCGAGCCGCGGCCAGAGGGGGTGGAATGGATTGGGTGTGGCTCTTTAAATGTCCGGTATCGGGCCCAGCCGTGAGCAGGCATACGGGCTCGACAGTTGTCCCAAGGAGCAAAGGAGCAGCTGCTCCTTTGTCTCCGCCTAGCAGTGGCACAGGAGCTTGTCGCTAGTGAGCCCCAGGTGCTTGTCCTTGACGATGTGCTGGTGAACACTGACGCAATACGCCAGGCTCGGGTGCTTGACGTGCTCGGTTCCACAACCACACAGCTGCAGATCCTCATCCTCACCTGGCGCCCGAAGCGGTATCGAGGGATCGGGAAATTGCTTTCCCTGGCGCCCGTGGCGTCCACCTAACCGCGTGGGATGAGGTTTTGGCGCAATGAGGCTCTGTTTGCCAAATTTTTGCCCAAGATTGTATTGAAGGTGCCGATGATTTGAGTATGTGGAAGTGGGCGCAGCAGCACGGCGGTCGACCGGGCAACTTCTACATGACCGTTGATGACGGAAGCGGAAAGATAATCCGCTTCGTCTAGATACCGCTAGTTGAAAAGGGGCGTAAGGGTACCTAACGAAGGCAATTCAGCGGACGGCGTAGAACTAGACTATGCCGCGATCTTCAACGGCTCAACTTTCGGGCGACCTTTCTTTGACGCATGCCAAAGATCATACGACGCCTGCATCCGCAACCAGGACTCAGCGCTCCCACCGAGCGCCGCCGCAAGCCGCAGCGCCATGTCCGCGCTCACCGCGGCGCGGCCATTCACGATACGCGACAGCGTGACCCGCGATACGCCCAGCTTCTTCGCGAACTCGCTCACGGAGAGGCCGGCTTCTCCCACCACCGTGTCCTGGAGAACTTCGCCAGGATGAGGCGGGTTGTGCATTCGCGTCAGCTTCGTCTTCATCTGCGTCATCCTTCAGTGGTAGTCCTTGTAATCCACGAGAACCGCGTCCTCGCCCTCGAAGGTGAAGATCAACCGCCAGTTCTTGTTCACCGTCACCGCAAAATGGCCCGCGAGATCTTCCCCGAGGCTATGGAATCTCCAACCGGGCAGATTCATGTCTTGCGGTCCGCTCGCCGCATCCAGCCTGGCGAGCTGCAGCCGCAGACGGGCGGCATGCGTCGATTGAATGCCGGCCTTCGAGCCCGTCAGGAAGAACCGCTCGAGGCCTTTGTGACGGAAGCTCTTAATCACGGCTTAGTGTATCGTTAGGCGATACAGACTTCAAGCCCTAAGCGCCAAGCACGGCGGAATTCCTGCGTAGCAAAATCGTAGCAATTCATGGCTTCAAAACCCCTTTTTGAGGCTTCCCACTGCTACGTTGGACGATGGCGGGCGTCGCAGTCATTGATTTAACAAACAGCGGATTTCATTTTGCGAACTATCGACCAGCCAAAAACTCCTCCAAATATTCACGGTCAAGAGACTCGTCGCTTAGCAGTTTGCTGAAATTCGCCGCGATTTCATGGAATTCATCGGATCGAAGGTGGTCGAATCATCGTCGAGAAGAATAAGGGGGGAGGCGACGATGCGCGGTGCCGATGTGACCCAGGGCGGCATGTTCAGTTACCTCACGCTGGAGGACTACGTTCCGAAGGAGCATCCGCTGCGCTCGATCCGCGAGATCGTGAACGCGGCGCTGCGGGAAATGGACGAGACCTTTGCGGCGATGTATGCGGATTCGGGGCGCGATTCGACGCCGCCCGAGCAGCTGCTGCGGGGGCTGATCCTGCAGTCGTTGTACGGGCTCAGAAGCGAGGGGCTGCTGTGCGAGCAGCTGGGCTACAACATGCTGTTTCGCTGGTTCGTGGGCTTGAGTCTGGACAAGGGTCCGTGGGATCACTCGACCTACACGAAGAACCGCGACCGGCTGATCGAGCATGAGGTGATTCGCGAGTTGTTCTCGCGGGTGCTGGATCAGGCCGAGGCGAAGGGGCTGCTCAGCTCCGAGCACTTCTCGGGGGACGGCACGCTCGTTCGCGCTTGGGCCTCGCACAAGAGTTTCGTGCCCAAGGACGGCGCGCCGCCGCCGAGCTCGGGCAGCCGCGGCAACCCGGAGGTGGATTTCAAGGGTCAGAAGCGCACCAACGACACCCACCAGAGCAAGGCCGATCCCGATGCCAAGCTCGCGACCAAGTCCTCGAAGGCCGGTGCGATTCCCGCCTACATGGGCCACGTGCTCACCGAGAACCGCAACGGCTTGGTGGTCGATACACGATTGACCCAGGCCAACGGCAGCGCCGAGCGCGAGGCGGCGATCGAAATGCTCGCGCAGTTGCCGGGTGGGGCGCGCAAGAGCGTCGGCGCGGACAAGGCCTACGACACCGAGTCCTTCGTCGAAGGCTGCCGCGCGATCAACGTCACCCCGCATGTCGCGCAGAACACCTCCAATCGCGAAAGTCGGATCGATTGGCGCACGACGCGTCACGACGGCTACCTGCTCAGCCAGTACGCCCGCAAGCTCATCGAGACCGTGTTCGGTGACGCCAAGCAGCATGGCATCCTGCGCCAGGTAAAGCTGCGCGGCCTGGCCAAGGTCGAGCTGCTGTTCACGCTCGCGGCGACGGTGGTGAATCTGCGTCGCCTGCCGAAGCTTCTTGCGCCCGAACCGAGTGGATAGACGGCAGAGGTGCGTGCAGCGAGCGCAAAATGAACGCCAATGGCCCCGATCGGGGCTCACAGGGAGCACTTCCCGGTGTCCGATCACCTGGTTTGCGCGAATCAGCATCGCAGAACTCGTGAATAACCTTCGTTCTTCAACGAACTGCTAGACGCCGAGAATGCTCAACGGCTCAGGCCGTTATGGACGCAGGCGGCCTGGCGGACCGGCGGTGTAGAATAGGACTCGTCTGGATAGGGCTGGGAAGACGATGAACGCACCGGATTCTCGCAGGCGCCTCTCGCCGGCGCGCAAGGCGCCGCGCTCGAGGCAGGCGCGCCATACGAAAGCCTTCGTGGCCGAGCTGCGGCGTCAGTGCAAGACGATCGCCGCCGCCGAGCGCCGCGACACTGGCTGGCAGCAGCTCATCTTTCTGCCTGAATGAACCTCAGGCGGGGCGACATCTTGTATGTCGCTGTCAAGGGGCCGTATACCACGAAGCCTCGCCTGGTGGTGGTCGTTCAGGCGAGTGCGACGCTCGACCTTATGGAAAGTGTGACCGTCTGTCCGATTACCAGCGTCGAAGTTGGCGCCGCGTTCGTGCGCGTCCCGGTCGCCGTGGGGGAGCGCAGCGGCTTGAACCCCGGCGGCCACCCAAATTTCCCCACCTGTGGCCACCCAAAATTCCCCCACCCTGAGCACGTGAAGAGGCGCCTGAACTCGGGCTTCTGAAGGCGGGACGTACGCTCCTCCCGGAGTATTTCTGGGGAGGAAGGAGTGAACGTCTTGAAGTCGTATTTGCGCATCACGATCGACACGCTGCTCAAGAGCGGCACGGTGATTCCAGTCGAACGTCTCGGCCGGGGCAGTGGACGTCGCAAGTATCAGCCGGCCGAAGACAGCGTGAAAGTCCTAACAATGCATAGCAGCAAGGGACTGGAGTTCCCGGTCGTGATCATTCCGTGTCTGGAAGGAATGCCGAACGCAAGGGAAGATGTTGCCTCCGAAGCCAAGCTTCTCTACGTGGCTATGACCCGAGCGATGGACCATCTGGTTCTCACCCATCACGGCAGCTCTCCGTTCGTTGGGCGTCTGAACGATGTGCTACGACGCGCCGCGTAAGCACCCATGCCCTGGACCCCCTCCCGCTACCCACCCTCGATGTCCCACCTCCCCGCCCCCGTGCGCGAGAAGGCGATCGAGATCGCGAACGCGCTGCTCGAGGAGGGAATGGACGAGGGCAACGCGATCCGCATCGCGATCGCGAAGGCGAAGGAGTGGGCGGAGAGGCATCTCCGATGACGCACGTGACCCCGAACTCGCGCGCGCACAGGCTACGAATGCCATGGCGTGCGGAAGAAGCGTCCCGCTTCGGCGACGGCGTTGGATAGCCGGACGACCCGGTCCACCATCTGGGGTGCCGGGCCGAGGTAGTTGGCCGGATCGGTAAGCCGGTCGATGGTCGCGCGGTCGATGTGCGCGGCCTCGGCCATCGCCAGGGCGATCTCGATACCTCGCTTTAACGATTAGTCAGTGCTCCCTTCACCGCTTGAGGCGGAAATTGATAACCGTTTTATCCGCACTGAATGCGGAGATTATTCTTGCCGATGCGGAGATTAGCCGCCATAATATCCGCAGTATATGCGGAGATAATATGGCTTACATCTGGGAGAACGCGCGGTGGCCCGCGATGCACTGGGACGATCGGGTCCTCGGCCGACGGCTCGCGCAGGTCTCCCGCGAGCAGGGGCGCCTGCTCGGAAAGATGGAGGGGCTCGGTTTCGACCTGCGCAGCGAGGCGCACCTGCGCACGCTGACGGAGGACGTCGTCAAATCGAGCGAGATCGAGGGAGAAGAACTTCCTCCCGATCAAGTCCGCTCGTCGATCGCTCGCCGGCTCGGCATGGACGTCGGCGGGCTGGTCCCCGCCGATCGCACTGTCGAAGGCGTCGTCGAGCTGATGCTCGACGCGACGAGCCGCTACGCAAGTCCGCTGACCGAGGAGCGGCTGTTCGCCTGGCACGCGTCGCTCTTCCCGACCGGACGCAGCGGCGTGAGGAAGATCGTTCTCGGAGCGTGGCGCGATGACGGCGCGGGTCCGATGCAGGTTGTCTCGGGCCCGCTAGGCCGCGAGAGCGTCCACTACGAGGCCCCGCCCGCGAGCCGCTTGCCCGCGGAGATGGAGAAATTTCTCGCATGGTTCGCAGAACCTGGCGAGACCGATCCCCTGCTCGTGGCGGGGCTCGCGCATCTGTGGTTCGTGACCCTTCACCCGTTCGAGGACGGCAACGGCCGCATCGCCCGCGCCATCGCGGATATGGCGCTCGCGCGCGCGGAAAAGACCGGCCAGCGCTTCTACAGCATGTCGGGACAGATCAGGGCCGAGCGCGACGAGTACTACGACATCCTCGAGCGCACGCAAAAATACGGCCTCGAGGTCACGCGCTGGCAGAGCTGGTTTCTTGAATGCCTGCTGCGCGCGATCGAAGGCGCTCGGGGGACGCTCTCGGCCGTCCTGAACAAGGCGAATTTCTGGGAACGCTTTGCGAAGCAACCGCTCAACGAACGCCAGATCAAGGTGCTCAACCGTCTGCTCGACGGTTTCGAAGGGAAACTGACCTCGTCGAAGTGGGCCCGGCTCGCCAAGTGCTCGCAGGACACTGCATACCGCGACATCATGGACCTCGTCGAACGCGGCGCCCTGCAAAAGGACCCCGGCGGCGGCCGCAGCACGAGTTATTCGCTGGTCACCGACCGGTCAGACGGGTCCCGTATGCCGCGAGGGGGAAATGGGGTCTGAGCCCATTTTCACCCTCGCAGTCCGACCACGGCCTCGATCTCGACCTTCATCCCCGGAATCGCCAGCGCTTGCACCCCGATCAGCGTGCTCGCTGGCCGCGCGTTGCCGAAGAACTCCTGCCGCACCGGATTGATCTTCTTGCGATCCTCCACGTCGGTGAGGTAGACGGTCACTTTGAGCACGTCGCCGAACCCCGCGCCGGCGGCCTCGAGCACCGCTTTCAGGTTGAGGAAGATCTGCCACGTCTGCGCTGCACGTCGGGAAGCTGTGCGCGCTGCCGCAAAGAAAAGCGCGCTCGCACCAGCGACGATGAAATGGTGG